>Ga0116171_10003514_pt1 | contig 14460 bp, 13 predicted proteins | sample AD_JPNHW2_MetaG_FD_89798 | JGI IMG/M metagenome (GOLD analysis project Ga0116171, IMG submission 89798) | Active sludge microbial communities of municipal wastewater-treating anaerobic digesters from Japan - AD_JPNHW2_MetaG | ecosystem: Engineered > Bioreactor > Anaerobic > Digestate | place...
AAGATATATTCTAGCGTTAGGCCATTGAACAGAATCTATATTTGCAGATAGCGTAATCGAAGAAGCGGTCTTGCTGACAATGGTTAAATCTTTTTGGACATCTAACTCATTCTCGGCTTCATCAACCAAGCAAACATAGGCACCTGCATACCAATCTCCATCGCCAGAAATATCTTCGATGGTGTTTATTGTTGGAGTTGAAGTTGATTGGTGACCATTGTATATAGAAATGGTTCCTGTTCCATTATCTGTTAGATTGATAAGGGCAATGTCATTGTTTCCACCAACTGCCAGCTTGAACGAATTGGTAGTTACGGTTCTAACCCAATATACTGTATCTGGCAATAGCGTATATGCTGTTCCACCATAAATAGTTCCAGACGGGTAATCACCGGTACTTTTGATCATCACCTGCATACCAGCCGTTAAGCCGTGGCTGGAATACGTGAATAAATCAGTTGTGTAATCTACAGTTACACCAGATAAAAGCGTTCCACATGTACGTATATATCTATTATCAGGTCTAGAGCATCGTAAATTTACATCTAAGTTGGTTGGGAGAAGGGCTGGTGCCGCAGTACCGGACTGCTCAATTAGAAACTTAACACCTGAAGCAAGTGGGCTTGTACTGGCAAAAGTTCCAGCAGAGTTAGCATATAGTGTTCCCCTATTAGTGGAGAGAGTGCCTGAAATACTGGTTCCAGAGGCTAGTTTAAGGTGGTAGGTGCCAGCACTCAAAGCATCTGAGACATATAAACCACCAGGTGTTGCACCACCCTCCACTATAATTCCACTAATACCTGTAGTATAAGCAGAAGAGTTTACATCCCAAAGAACCTGGTGTCCGGCTTGAATGATCAGGTTATGACCATCTAGTGTTGCGGGTGGAGTACCAAGACCATCCCTTTGAGTATTCCAGTTTGCAAGGTTGGATGCACTTTCTGAGGCTACAGAGTAATAGGTAGCCATATTAACTTAGGAGGGCCTCTTCTATTTCTGTGATTTCTGGGATGTTTCCTGTCCCAAAGAGAACATCTGACCTAGATGGCATTGTAATGGTGCTTCTATACTCTGGATCATCCACATAGAGCAGTTCTGTTAGGAATTCTTGTGGTAGAACACCTGCAGCTACCAACTGAGTTAGTTCACTTTCTAACTCTGTGTCCTCAGTGTAGATTCTCTGCCATCCTAAGACTCTTTTGATCTTACAACCTACTGCAGAAGTTGTTACATCAGTACTCTTCTCCATCAGATCAATGGCAGTCATGTAATCCAGACCATCCTGTCTCTTAAACCTGGTAAGGAAAACTTCTAAGTACTTTGGATCTTCATACCAAGTACGTCTAATCTTCGTCTGAGCATCTGGATTAGCTTTTGTATACTTACTGGTGAGTTTGTCTAGGATATCGACTGTGGGAGCACCTTTATAACCCCTACCCTCAGGGTCCAGAGTCAATTCATCTTTGAGCGCAGTTAACTGTTCAGGAGTCAGTTCAGAATGTGATTTTAGGAAGAGCAGGGCTTGGGCTAAAACAGATTCATGGGCATTAATCATTGTCAACTCTCATTTGGGGCAAGCCCCTTAATCTACATTAAATAGAGGAGGGTTAACTAAGCAGGGTCTGTTCCGACTACAGGAGCAGCAGAGGCAACTGAAGTAATTGTAGCAGTCCAGGCGGGTGTAGAATCGTCTTCTGCATAAACTGTTAGGGTAGTTCCAGAGATGGCCCATTTGTTTCTCAAGAACCTTAGAGCACTGGCTACAGTTCTACCACCACTTCCACCACCACCAAGAGTTCTATTTAACACACTGTCTGCTATACTACCTGTAGCATAATCAGTTAAGGTTCTAGCTAGGTAGTTCCAAACTGCAGACCCCGTTTCTGCAAAGGTTAATCCTACTGCAGATGTAAGAGTCCTAGAGCTATAGTTCCACACTGCCGAAGCAATAGCTCCAGTTGCATATTCAGTTAGGGCTCGTGTGACATAATTCCATACAGCAGACCCAGTTTCAGCAAACGAAAGACCTTGAGGTGTAGTTAAAGTTCTAGCAACATTCTCCCAAACTGCATTTGCTATCGACCCAGTCGCATAGTCTGTAAGGCTTCTAGCCCCAGTAGTATAGTTCCAAACCGATGATGCCATATCAGAAAGTGATGAACTGTCAAGACTTGCAACCAAAGTGGTTCCAGAGACTAGAGTTGCTGTAACATTCTCTGTAAGGCTTCTTAAAATGTAATTCCAAACAGCTGAACCAGTCTCCGTGAAGGACAATCCCCCAGCAGACGTCAGAGTTCTATTTCCACTTTCCCAAATGGCTGAGGCTAAGACAGAAGATGCATAATCGGTTAAAGCCCTGGCGGTATAATTCCAAACAGCAGAGCCAGTTTCATTAAAGGTAAGCCCAACAGCCGTAGTCAGTTCCCGGGTGGTATAGTTCCAGACTCCAGAAGCCACAGTAGTCACAGCCCCAGAAGAAGCCTGAACCACATTGCTTTCTAAATAGGCTGTACCCCCATAAAGAGCATCCCACACTGTATCTGGAACAACCGTAAAGTAGCCTATAGGTTCAGCATCTGAAACACTGTTCACAGTAGCAGCAGCCCTGACGTAATAAGTCTTCCCGACTTCATAGCCTAAAGCAGCAGTTATCTGTGCTCTTGCATAGTAGTAACCTAAAGTATTGGCATCATCCCTCTTGGCAAAGTTACCGGAATCAATTACAGTGTCATTATCCTCTTCATAGACCCTATAAGTAGGCAGGGAGTCAGCATCAGCTGCACTGCTAGTGTAGTTCCTAGTATTTACATGGAGTTCCCAATACTGATCTAGCTTTTTAGTTAGCATAGTCTCCCCGAGATCATACCTGACCTTACTGGTGAAGCAGCCCTATCCCTAATAACATCTTGATACCAGTAGAGGACCCCAGTTCCCGTACCGCCGGTGTTACCCCCTTTACCCATCATGTAGATGACACAGTTATTGTCACGAATTGCAGTGTAGCTAACCTCTGTTGTATGCCAATTAGTATCTGCAATGGAAAAGTCAGCTGATTCTGCAAGAATCCAGTCGTTGTCTACTAAAGGTACCTCAGTGTCCTCTGCAATAACAATCTTCGGAGCTTCTATCCAGTTACTGGTAGTACTAACTTTATGATTGACTCTCACTTTAATCATATGCCCTGCAGGCACAAAGATGGGCTTAAACTTAGCAAAGCAGTAGGCATCTGAGTCCTGGAAGGTTGATTTATGCACAAATGGAATAGTCTCCATCGGAGTTCCATGCGTCCCAACATCATAAGCCTCTGTTTCAGTTTTACCCCCAGGAGTATACATTCTTATGTAACCCCAGTTTGTGGTACTGGCATCAGACTTGGGATTGTAATGTAGAGGTGAGAAGACAATTTGGGGGTCTATTCTGTCTTTATGAAGGTAACCATAGGTCTCATAATAGGGATTAACTAAAAGACACTCGTCCATAAGCCAGGGAGTATTGGTTATGCTTGCGTGGATAGCAAACTCGGGATTATTCACTGTACATCTAACAAACCTATCTCCCATCCCTGTACCAAAGGTGTAGGTATTACTATTAAAAACACAATCTAAAAACACAGCCCCTCTTTGTGATGTATTATGTGTAATTCTATAAGTAAAGTTCATAGTGCAATCTTTAAAAACAGTTGTACCGTTAGCACCTTGACTTATCCCCTGACCCCCATAAAAAGTACAGTTCTCTAGATAACAGTTTGTAGTGGAAATGTGTGAGTTACTATTATTCCCATTTCCCCTGAAAATTGTATCTTGACATCTCCAACCAGCACTGTTTGCAAACGCAACGTTATTACCGGCAAAGATACAGCCTGAAGCAGAATAACCCCCTTTATTTAGATAGTCTGTATACCAACCATTAGTATCAACAAGACCATAGCCAGCACATAGTACGATACCAGTAACTTTAAAGTGGTGGATTTGACCTAAATCCTGAGAGAAACCCCAGACCACTCCAGCAAAGGTATTGATGTAAGTAGGGTTTGCACCATAGAGAATCCCATAACCTACCTGAGAATTATATCTATGTGCAATTTCACAATCATAATAATCCCCACCTTTGTTAGCATAAGTACTGCTGTAGAAAATAGTCCGGGTTCCTACAGTAGAAACATTTCTTATAGATATATTTCTAGAGCAAAGGTAAATCCTTGAGTTAGGGTATTGAACAGAATCGACGTTGGCTGATAACGTAATACTTGTAGCTGAAACCGCACTCATCGTGATGTTGTATTGAACATCAAGGTTATTATATTCCTCATCAATCAAACAGACGTAATTATGATCAGCTGTATTAGTCCATTGCGGATCAACAGTGGGGTCATCTAAAACTTTAATCACTGCTGTAGACGTGCTTTGATGACCATTATAAACTTGAAGAGTACCCGTACCTGCATCTACAATATTCACCTTGAAGGCTGAATTGGGGGTGTAGCTAACAGTAAAGGTAGTGGATGTTACATTGTAAACATAGTAAGGAAGGTCAGCAACTAGAGGTGTAGGTAGAGTTCCAGTTGATCTAAACATAACAGGCCAACCATTGGAGTAGCCATGGGCAGCTAAGGTTGTGAATACATCAGTAGAAGTATTGATCCCACTAACAGTAGCAGATGTACCGTAGGTTCGAACACTTGTCAGAGTTGGCCTAGCACAGTAGAGTCTTAGGTCTAAGTTATTAGCATCAATAAAGTTGACACTGGATGTTGTTGCAGAGGCTAGTATAAACTTTCTGTCAAAGGCAAGTTCACCTGTGCCAGCCCAGTCCCCATCAGAGTTAGCTAAGATCCTTCCCCTGTTGGTTGACAAAGTCCCAGCTATACCAGTATTATTTTTAACTTTTAAGTAGTAGGTACCAGCTGCAAGGGTAGTAGAGTCACACCTTAAAGTACCGGGGCTGACTCCACCAGTAACCAAGAGGCCAGAAATACCCTTAGTCCAAGAAGACATGTCAATATCATAGTCAATGATGTGACCTGCCTGAATAATCAGGTAGTTGTTATCAAGAACCAAAAGAGCAGAGGGGTTAGCTCCTCCACCACCTGCCACCGTATTCCAATTTGTTAAGGTAGACGCTAAGCCTGATCCTTGGGAGTAATAAGGCATTTATTTCTTAAGATCTGACTGTTCATCTTTAGGGACTCTCTGCCAGAAGAAGTGACCCATCAAAAGACCTAAGCTAAATGGCACGAGGGGCATCTTTTTGCTCCAGTCCCAAACTGTCTCTGAAATGGTGTCATTCTTCTCCTTATTAGAGAGAGTATAGATTTCCCAACCTAGCAATGCAAAAAATGCTGTCAGCACAAAATGTTTAGTTTTCTTCATCTTTCTAATTTACCTTGTAGTGATATTGAAAAGAACGGCGGATTGCTTGAGATCTTTATGTTGAGCAGGACCAAGATCCCTATATAGAATAGTGTTAATTTGAGGTAGCCATTGGGTCAGATCAGTTTGGATTCTCAGCTCACAACCAGCTAAAGGGTCCATTGAAGGCTCGTAGTTCTTTATAGTTGCGTCCACAAGAGGGTCTCTCGTTAAAGTGGTAAAGCCACCCATTGGAATCATACTGCTGTCATAATTACCACCTGTATTGCTTCCACCTGCACAGTAGAAAAGGCCAACTACATCACCACCAGAATGTGCTTTAAAGCCTTTGCCTGAAGTAGTCCCGTAAGCCCAACACCAAGCACAAGCTATACTACTTATGGGAACAAAGGAGACTGAGGTACTATAGGATGCTGCAATATTAAAACCATACCAAATACAGTTGTAGGCACCACAGCTAGAGTAAACATCACTTGGTTGGGAAGCATTGCCATTAGATACTGGACCATAAAAGCCTCCAGTACATGAATGAGCTAAACAGCTGTCCCTAGTACCAGTAGTGACGTTATATCTGCTGCTAACGTAATCGTTGATGAAACCATAGTGGCAGTTGTAGGCAAAACAGTACTTGCAAAACGCTCCCATGAAGCCTGCGTAACAATCTTCAGAATAACATAGAAAGTAGCTTGCAGAAGTATAGCCACCACAGCCGAACCCATAGAACTCACAATACTCGACACTAGTGCTGAAGGTGGTTCCCACTATACAAAAGATATCTGTGTTGGTGGACCTGTTTCCAACAAATTTGATGTTGCGGACTAAGCCATGAGACCACCCTTTAGCACCACTAGCATATGTTCCTTGGATAAGATTAAGATTAACTCCTAAATTAGGTTGGGCTGTTATTACTGGCTTAGTACCATTGTCATTTCTATGGTTACCATACCCAATTAACTGAACTCCGTGCATGTTAATGTTAGAGTTAGACGGTACAAATCTTCCATTAGAGACATTTACTGCTGAGGTTGTAATGGAATAGTTGCCTGACTTGATCCAAATAGTGTTGTTAGCACTCATGATCTCCCCAGCCAAGTAGCCAATCGAACCCATTGCTCCACCCATGAAACCGTTAGTGTTAAAAGCAGACGTGCCACCAGTTGTACAGATCAATTCAGCTGGACTTTTATAGCCAGTACAACTTACATAGGTAGTTCCAATAGCAAAGACATTGCCAACATACTTTGGAGAGAAGGCTGATGCGGAGTCAGTAAGAATAGTTCCTGTTACTGAGAGGGTACCGGCTGACCAGGTGACTTGAGCAGAGGCTTGCTGTGAATAGTCTATACAGAAAGTGCCATCGGTTAAAGAGGCTGCACTGCCACAACCATCTGTAGTAAGGCAGTCTTCATAAGGGCTGAAGGCAACCCATTCCCCAGCTCTAGTGTCAATAGTAAGGGTGCCTGGGTCATTGTAGTATAAAATTGGATACCAACCAGGCTTCCAACTAGTACCCTTAGCAATAAAGAGTTGAGCTCCCACATCACTTGCTGCAAATGGGGCTGAGGTAGAGGTGACTATACAGCTAGCTGTACCAGTGGTCCCTGAAGTACAGGCTAGATCAGCTAACATTCCTGATCCGAGGGTGGTTACTTGTGGGACAAAACCCCCAGAGTTTAGGGTGTCAGAACCATCTTCTCTAACTTCCCATCTTGTATAGACACTAATCCCATTTGCCATTTAAACTAAACCCTTGATGAACCGTTTACTTGCACAGTCAGAATAGTGTTTAGCTTAGCATTGCTATTGGCCTCCATATCTGCAACGAGCTCATCGCATCTTGTAATAAGAAGGTTAGCTTTATTGGAAGTCATAGTATGTCTGCCATCTTGTGCTGCACCATCAATAACCACATCATCTGCTACTGGTAAAATGGAACCAAGGTTGTTTGCATACCATTCCTCACTAATTCTCTTGGCTGTGAGGTAAGCTGTGTAAAGGGTATCTGCTAAAATTCTGAGCTTGTCATTGCAAAATGCAACTGCTTCTGGGTTTGTAATCTCTGCCATTGTTTATTCCTCTAACTTAAATCATAGGTAACTGTGAGTCTCTGTTCATTAGCATCCACAGTAGCTGTCACTCTATCTACTGTGTCATTAACATCTCTGAACTTTACAGTACCTCCAGTATAGGTAACTTTACCAAGCAATGTGGCTGCCATTAACTGAATAAGATCACTTGCTGAGAAGCCAGTCTCTAAGACTTCACTTAGCATTGCCCTGTTGTTAAGGCTGAAACTGAAGAGTTTTTCATTCTTTGTATAGCCAGCAGTTACCTGCCCAGAGACAATAACGGTGTAGTCAGCACCTGCCACATAGAACCCAGCATCCGTATTGTCACTGGTATCTACAGCCACGTAGTTGTTCCCAGGAAGAGCAGTGTAGTTAGCAGTGTAGGTCACCCCTGCAGTGCTTGCTCTCCTGCCAGTACCATTCTTGAGAACCACTATCACACCACTGGTAGTCATTGCAGTTGGTACCCCACTTGCTGAAACACTGTTCCAAATATGACTGACAGTTCCACTGACTGCAAAGTTTCCTAAATACATCTTGAGTTACCTAATCTAAATAGAGGCAACAAAAAAGAGGGGTGGAATTTCCACCCCTCTTCCGGTGATCTAGGAGATTAGGTCAGTTTCTGTAACTGTTCGATCAAGAAAGCTCGATTGGCTTTCAGAGCCTGAAGCTTATTCGGGTCAGTAGTAACCTTAGCTGCATTCAAGTTTGTACCTAGTGCATCTAGCAGGTAGTCTTTGTCAAAGCCAAACTGGTCAAGGGCCTCATCCCAACCTAGAGTAACTGCTGTGGCAGCTTCGGCATCCCAAGGAGGGTTGACTCCCTCTCCATGTTCTACTCCCTTACAAGCACATTCCTTACCAGCACAACACTCAACAGGTGCCTCAACTTCCCTCTCAAAGGTGACCCTAGTAGGTGGTTCAATGTTGGCCTTTATCATTGCAGGCTTAGAGACCCACTCAATATCAGGTGCATACACCTTCAAGGTAACCATTGGAATACCAGATTCCCCATTCAACTCAATGTTTACTGAAAGGACATCATCAAAGAGGTTACCATATTGATCCAATAGGTAGGTTCCTGCAATGGTTCCGTTGCTGACTACTTTAAACTTTAGCTTATCCATTTTTCTTATCCTCAACATCTGAAATAACTGTATCTGTAAGAAGGAAGACTCCTGCAATCGAAGCTGCATTCAACAGAGCATGTCTTGTAACTTTGACAGGGTCTATAATCCCTTCTTGAACTAGATCTACATACTGACCTGTACTGGCATCAAAACCAAGGTTCTCCTGGCGGGCACTCAAGAGTCTGGCAGCTACCACTTCACCAGAATAACCAGCATTCTCAGCAATTAACTTTGTAGGGGCAAGAAGAGCTTCTTTCACAATTTGCCAACCAGCAGCCTCACCTTCAGTAAGACCAGCAGGCTTCTTGAGCTTCCTCATAACCTTGACTAGAGCTAGTCCCCCACCAGGAACAATACCTTCTTGCAGAGCAGCATTGGTAGCATTGACTGCATCTTCAAACCGGTGCTTCTTCTCAATCAACTCTGATTCTGTAGATGCACCAACTCTAATTACTGCAACTTTACCTGAGAGTTTAGAAATCCTTTCAGTGTACTTCTCCTTGTCATAGTTACTGTCAGAAGAGTCAAACCTTGACTTAAGAGTCTCTAGCTGCTTATCTACAGCTTCATTAGTAGAATCCAGCCTAATGATTGTTGTGGAGTTCTGGTTAATAAGGACTTGCTTAACTTTACCCAGGTTGGCAATAACTACATTGCTCAACTTCTGTCCCAATTCCTTTGAGTAGAACTTTGCTCCACTAATTGTAGCAAGGTCTTCTAGTAGACCAATCTTTCGATCTCCAAACCCAGGAGCTTTGACTACAGCAATCTTCCCTCGAAGTGGGCTCTGGGGTGATGCAGCATTGACTACAATAGTTCTAAGGGCCTCTCCTTCAACCTCATCAGATACAATCAGAAGAGGCTTAACACCATTAGTTTGACCTCTAAGGTAATTGTCTAGGAAAGCCAAGACTTCTTTAGGGTCCATGATTCGATCTTCCCAAACCAGAACCGAAGGCTCATCTTCTTCCTTGAAGTCTACAGAAAGTGTCTCAGGATCATTGCAGAAGTAGGGACTTAGCCAACCTCGATCAAAAGTGTAGCCTTCATGAATGATGAGCTCATTGGATCGAGTCTGGCTATTCTCAATGGTAACAACTCCATCCTCTCCAATCTTATTGTAAGCCTCTGCTACAATTGACCCAATAGCCTTTTCATTACCAGCAATACTGGCTACAAACTCTAGATCTTTCAGACAAGTGCTTTCAACCTTAGTCTTCATTTCATCAAGGTAGTCAAGGACTGCATCAATAGCCTTGTCAATTCCCCTCTTGAGATCAGTAGCACTTCCTCCCTGTGCAATGTACCTCATTCCTGCATTGGCTAGACTCTGAGCAAGGATAGATGAGGTTGTAGTTCCATCTCCACAAAGATCATTAGTCTGTTGAGCAACCTGTTTACAAAGCTGAGCACCAAAGTTCTCTACAGGGTCCTCCAGGAAGATTGAGTTACTTACTGTAACACCATCCTTAGTTGTGATGACTCTTCCATAAGTCATTGGCAGAGCAACTAGCCGACCTTTGGGCCCTAGAGTGCTTCCAACAGCATCAGCCAGTTTGTTCAACCCAGCAAGGGTCTTCTTCTTAGCATCGAAATTAACTTGATTTGTTTTTCCGTACATTTTTCTTTATCTCTTTACCACCTAAGTAAACGGCTAAAGCATCAGAGATAGCATATTTCTCGTCATCTTTAAGCCCTTTCACACTAAATGTTGGGATCTTCTTTAGAACACAAGCTAAGATTTCATCTTTCGAAGCATCTTTATTGCCAACTAGCTCTTTTCTCAAATCAATGACCCTCACCTCATTGTGTGGTAAAGCATTGTTCAGGCAAAAAGAAAGCACAGCACCTCTAACAGCAGCTAGGGTCTGTGCACATCTGAAACCTTTACTTCCTCCTGGAACCTCGTAATAAACCTCAGTAATCTTATACTTCTTATTAAGGTCCATAAGGGCTTCTATTAGCTCTCTCAAACTAATGTAGTCACTGTCTACTATCAGACCTTTCTTCTTCTTGGTCTTGACACAGCCACCAGCAACATACTTTCCATTTGAGACAATAGCCCAACCAAAGGCTCTGAGGGAGGGATCTAAAGTTAACACCATTACGTATCAAATGTTGTAAGGGTTGCCACTTTTGTGTCTGAACTAGTCAAACTTTGTACTCGCCACTTCTTTAATGGATAGGAACGGCTAAAACTCTTCTTCAGAACAGAGTTTTCTGTAATGGGGAGATCTACATCAAAACAGTAGAGAACATCCAGCTCTTCTTGGACCACTTTCTGGACAACACTGTTCAGAGTTACAGTACTGCTAGTTTGAGTCCAGATGGTGAACTTCCAGTCCACATTCAGGTTGTCAAATCTATTGTTAGAGTCAACACCTGTGGTAAAGACATTCCCCGAAACATTGGTGATGGCTGTCCTAACATTGTTAAGAAAACCTGTGCCAAGTTGAGGATCAGTAAACCTAGTTTTGTAAAGATTGGTTGCTGCTGGGTCTGCTACCAGAGTCTCACGGAGGTAGTATCTTTCTGGCAAGTCTCTTAATGCAAAGCCAGTAGAACTTGCTGGAAGGGTAAAAGTAGAGGCTGAAGAACTAAGTGTAGTAAACTGTGCGGTTCTCAATGCTGCACTCAGGTAACTCAGGAATGACCGTCTAGTTTGACCACTGAACCAGTTTAGATAAAGATGAGAGTTTGCATAGGTGGAGTTGTTCTCCCCATCTCGCCTCTCATTTCCATTCAACAAACCGTGGTTGTCAAGGCTGTTCCAAACATTGATCCTTGTGGCAGTGTATTCCTTTCCATTGATCTCTACAATAACAGTATCCAAAGCAGATGCAGCCGCAGAGTGCCTAGACCTAACCCTGCACCCACTTACTGAAGGTGCATAGAGCCCAATAAAACCATCAGATCCAACCTCCTCTGGTGAATAATTGATCCAGACTTTAGATGATGGATGTTCTAGGAACAGAGAGTTGCTGTTGTCCCATTTAACCTGATCTTGAACATAGTGCCAGCCACTTATACTCTCTGTAACAGATTCAATAAGATCAAAACCAGCTAGGTAAAGAGTATCTGCATACAGCCACCAGTTCCAGTCTCCCCCATTAAAAAGATCATACTCACTATTGGCTTTTAGGATTGTTCTGTATGAAAGGTCTGTAAGTCTTTGCCTAACAGTGTCTATTCTATCTTCAATTTCTACCTTCCAGAGGTAGACAGGCTCACCTAGACTAAAGACTTTAAGACCTTGCTTTAGAATAGTGTCTTGATTCCTATAGATTGCCTCTACACCTTCTGTAAAGATCTCAAAGAATTTCTGAAAGTTGCTGCCCGAAGTAGGTGTTGAACTGGAACCAATCCAGTCAGTTGGTAGGTATGAGGATGATGGGCTTGCTATTGATGAAGTGGTATCAAGAGTGTGGGTTCCATTAGCTTGTTCAGGGTAGTCAGCCAAGTCTTGATACAAATTAAAAGACATCCACCTGGGAGCTTTTCTAAGAGGTGGTGTCCAGAAGTCATATGTTTTATAGGAATAGGCATGCTTTGACAGTGCCCCAAGACCACTCCAAAGCTGTGGGGTGTCTGCTGTGGCTAAGTACCAGTTGCTAAGCCACATCCTGTCCTGAGTATCAATGGTTCCATCTGGAAGCAGAGTCCTCAGAAGAGGGTGGGAAATAGCAAACTCTCGTTTCCCAGCAGAGTCTAGGGCCAACTAGCTCCACTCTCCTGAAGTGAAGGTCGTTCCATCATCAGAAACTGTAGAGGTTGAAACTGCAGTAGAACCATTGTCAGCATAGAGAGTCTTGGTAGTTGCCGTCTGTTCGAGTTTATTGAGCAGAAGCATCACGAGCCATGTCAGCTTGTCCACGATTGGCGCGTTTGCAGCAGGTCTTGCAGCCAGTTCTGCTCTTGCGGTTGTTGCTAGAGATGTCTCAACAGGGTCCGTCTGAGCATACCTGCCTGCATCAAGAAGGAGTGAGGCAAGAGTGTCATCATGGAACCCCGATGCAAATGCAGTGTCACTCTCTAAAATTGCATCTACTATCTCAGTCAATACAGTTGTGTCAATACTTCCAACAGTTACTGTAACTGGGTCATAGAAGGTAGAAGGCCCGAAGGTATTGTCATCAACAGCATACACTCTAGCCACCCTGTTTTCAATAGAGAAGTTGAATAGAACTGTACCTGCTACATCGGTTCCATCAACCGTACCTGATGTAATAACTGCAGAATAATCACTGCCCGTAGCATAGAATGCATCTGAGCTGAAATCTATCAGAACATTGTTTAGACCAACTATACTATCAAAGTCTGTGGTTAGTGTCACCCCTACTGTAGTTTGAGTTGTAGAGTTATCTTTGTAGACAGAGACTTCAGGACTACCACTAAGAGTAACAGCAGTTCCATCAAGCTTATGTGTAGGAAACTTGAAATTCAATGTTGAGTAATCTGCATAATCGCCTAGATATGTCATTTAACCCACCAACCCGCTTGGCCCAACCAGAGAGCCGCCACCACCGGATGATGTTGCAGGGTAGCCGACAAGCGAAACTGCCAATGTTGGTGAGTAGGCAGACCACGATGGAGTCCCCCATGCTGTTGAGAAATACGATCCAACTATCCAAGACGGCAATTTGCACCCTGCATACAAATCGGTTTTGTTTACTCGATAGTAGTTGGACGAGTCTCCAGACCCGACAGCCGATGCCCTGAACGCAATATAGTAATCGGTTGACGCGGAAAGCGACACTTCAGATGTAAATAGAAATGCCGTCGAACCAGTCATGTTGTTCAGCAATACAGGGGCCGAAACGGCTATTGATGTCCCAGACGAGTTCAGTACGTCGCACACAATAGCGTAGTTTGGAGACCCAGTCTTGCTGATAGTCGCGTAAGTCGCGCACAGTTTCATAGCCGACGGCAGGTTCACCTTTAGCGCGGCGAGCGCATTCCTGCTTGCGTTGATGTCGTACAAACCAGGGCCTAACCCTCCATCGTTGGCTAACGATCCTGTCATAAACGGTGCGTCTGTTCCTGACGCCAGCGTCGGGTAGCAGATAAACGATGGAATCCATGTGGAATAGTCTGTGCCGTTTGTTGAGAAGGCCCACATTTGATCCCATGTATGGGCTATAGTTTGATTTGCGCTGAGCTTAAAATACGCAGTCGTTGGGTCTGCCGATGCGTTCTTGAATACGAACGCATATATTGTTCCACTCGTAGGCGTATACGGAGTTCCAAATGTTATCGTTTGATAGGTTTGAGCTGTCGCAGTTACAGTACCACTCGCTAGAGATGATCCAGTTGGCAACAGGTTGGAATCAACAGCATACAGATCGACTTGGATAGTGGGAGTCCCGGTTACGTCTGCGGTCTTCCAGCCAACTCCCGTGATATTGGTCGTCGTTTTCGTTTTGTAGAGACCAGCATATCTGTGGGTGGAAGCATTGAGGTTGTTGGTGTTTTGCCCACCACACAGGCGTCCTTCGTACATGATAGACACACGAGACGACGAGAAGAACATTATGCCAATGCCCCCTCAATCTCATCAAGCTCAGGAACATACCCAGCACCAAGCACCACATCGGCCCTGCATGGCATGTTGATCGTAGACTGATAGTTCGGGTCTGCATAGAGCGACAGGTAGTTGGCTTCGTCCTGAGTCAATATGCCAAGCGATACAAGAATAGGGAATAACGCCGAAACCTTCGGGTTCTCAAGATTGATAACCTGTTTCGCGTTGGCGTAACCGTCGATAGTATGGTAAGCATCCCATAACCCATCGTTGGTTTGCGATAGCTCATACAGAGCCTTCCAACCAGACTTGCCTGTTTCAGCCATTGTGTGGTTTAGTAGCACATTGCGAACCAATTCGGCCTCGACG
>Ga0116171_10003516_pt1 | contig 14454 bp, 16 predicted proteins | sample AD_JPNHW2_MetaG_FD_89798 | JGI IMG/M metagenome (GOLD analysis project Ga0116171, IMG submission 89798) | Active sludge microbial communities of municipal wastewater-treating anaerobic digesters from Japan - AD_JPNHW2_MetaG | ecosystem: Engineered > Bioreactor > Anaerobic > Digestate | place...
ATGGACGCAAAGAACACCTGCGATGGCAGAAGGACTGACTGATCATATCTGGACTATCAGGGAGTTGATGACATTCAGGATACCAATTCAGTGATATGAGTACACTACCGAATAATCGAGCATTCTTTCTGTCTTCTATCATCTCTTCAAGGAGCTGGGAGTAAGTTTGTCCTGCCGCCTTAAGGTCGGATAGATCATTCCAAACCGCCTCGGTCACAGGAATACGTTTTAGATAGCAAGCATGAATCTGCGTGAAGTACTCTTTATCCCGCGCCAGGTCGCACCCATCTTCAGGCAGGCCATTGCCAGGGCCACGCGGGCGTGGGAGTGCTGCGGTTCTAAGGACATATCGTTTAAAAATCCATGTTCTTGAACTCTTCAACCTCTTCGGGTGTCAAGAACTCAAACCATTCGACGGATTTTACTTTTAGCACAGATCTGCCATCTCTTTCTGCCTTTTCGGTTCTAATCCAGCTATCTTTCTCGAGTCTTCGAACAGATCCATATACTTTGCCAGTTGACCACCCTAATTCTTTAGCCAACTCGTATATGCTAGCACCTGGCTTTCTATTTATCACTCGGTAAAGCTCGTAATCGGTATCAAGCCCTTCTCGGACCCTGGCATCTCGCGCGGCTCGCATTCCGTCAGCCGCTGATTTCCTTGGATTCATGCTCTGCATTCCTCTCCTTCATGTCAGAAATAATTTATTCAATGACTTCCAATAACGCTTATGTTTCCCAATAATCAACCATCGGTCTCTTTAAAGCTTATTTCAAATCTATTTAAAACTATCTAAATTGCATATTTCGAACATAATACTATTATGAAATTTCTATTGGAGATTTATATCTATATGGAATATGTCTAGTAGCCAGAAAAATGATAAAAAATATCTTTCTAAGCAGAAAGCATATATAATCTATTGGACACAATAAATACAGATCCAGGAGGGTAGATTATAGAACGCGACGTTGAACTCACAGAGATCCAGAAGCTGATCCTCTATAGTCTCTGTAGAGCGACCCAGGGAGGGAAAGGGTCCCACGTCCCAAAACCTTACTTTATGGGAAAATCCAGGCTACAGGGGCACAAAGCCGAGAAGGCGCTACGCGATCTTGTCGCTCTGAACTACATTCTAAAACACCCAACTAGAGGCGAGATGACATATGCTCTCGATGAAAGGGGAATTGAGGAATGCAGGAAACTTCGAGAAAGATTGAAAACCCTCTGAATATTCGGGCTGGCCGATCCCACCGGGTACTCTGAAATCAGCTCTTCGCTATTTCATGTAGGCAAGGGACGTTTTTATCTCTGTGAGTTGGTAGGAAAATGCCATCTTTGTGAGTTCTTTGTGCTTTCGTGTCTTTGTGTTGGAAGTCCGTAGACCATTGGGCTGGCCCTGGTGCAAACGCCTTCACCACAAAGGCACAAAGCCACAAAGACGCACAAAGAACGAAAAGCTCATTTTCATGCGCAGGGGGACGTTGACCGCCCTGGCCATGCTGCGGCGCGACCAGGCCGTGGAGCCCTTGCGGATCTGCATGAACCGCTCCCTCTTGCACGCTGCCAGGATCCGCCCGCGGGGCCAAAGGCCAGCGGTCGTCCCTGGCCGGGCGCAGACCGGCATATGAAAGCAAAGATATACATCATCTGGAGCAGCCGCCAGGCTGGCAGGAATACCAAGAACGCTTTTCCTCACCAGGTTGGCGAACTATGGCGTTGATACTTTTCGCCTGACAGAAGAAGACCTCAAGGCGGAGGCGTCTCTAGCCCGAAATCAACAAGAATCAATTTGGCCTTCTTCCTGTAGAACCTCCAGTTCCTGCCTGGCAAACTCCCCCTCTGGCCTCCGGAAGATGACGGTGCGCTCGTAAAGCATGCCCTGGGTCTTCCAGCGCAGTGTTCGCACGCTCTGAGGCCCCCTGGATTAAATCATATTCAAAAGGCCCTTGCGTATATACGTTATATTCCCCTCATAGAAATGCACATTTACTTTGCCGGAAGTCGTCAATACCTGTAAATGATCGTCTTTTTAGGATATTCGCTCATCTACACAAATAAAAAGTAAAATATTATGCATAGCATGCTAATCAATTTAGTTATCTGACTCACCATATCATATTTCACCTAATAATAACCCTCTGGCGGCGTTATTAATAAGCTCCCTAACAATGATTTGATTTCCGATTCAGTCCAGTTTGCCGCGGGCGCCCGTATGATCACTTCGGTATATTCGTCGGGGAAATAGCACGCATAATACAAAGGATCGATTATCGTAGGTGGAATGTCCGATCCGTTATAGATTTTTTCTTCTTTAAATCTGACCAAAATGGCTTTCTCTTTCTGAATAGAAATATACGATCGGAGATCTATTTCTTCAGGTGTAATCTCAAAGGGGCACTCGTCCGGTTTCAAGGAAGACGGTCTTTTCTTTCCTGGATGCCAATCAATTTGATAGCGAAGAATTGAATGGTCATCTGTTGCGTTCTCAATTGCAAATAGATTAAACGTAGTTTCTTCCCAAGATTCTAAACCATAAGAAGCGGTTCCGTCATAAACGTCTTTTTTCAATTCGCTATAATTTTTATTATCTGTCCAATTAATTAGAAATTCGTTTATGCCAGGCGTCCCGATAACACATGAATGATCTCCTGCAGGAGATGTCTGCGCTAACACGGTTGGTAACATCGTTAAGGCTATCAAGATTAGTGTCTTTCTCAATGTTATTCCTCATGAATAGTAGATGACTAATCTACGAAAAACCTTCGGGTCAAACGCGCTAAAGTGAGACCAACAGAATGATCGCTTCATAGGCTCAGCCTGGCTTAGCCCTACTTCCGGCCACCTCTCCAGAGCCTACGGGCTCCTCAGGATGAGTGGCCCGCACCAATGCTGCCGGTCCCGGTCCCACTTGAACTGCATCCCCTCGTAGCACTGCATCTCTACCTGGTCCCTCCCTATACAATCAAAATAAGATTTCGGAGGGATATAAAAGTAGTAGGATGAGCCATAAGGTTTGGCTGGCTCTTCGCTAATTCATTTTGGCAATTGGCTGCAGCCGGTGGCTGACGACGTTTTCACCACAGAGCCACAGAGGACACAGAATAGGCACAGAGATGAGCTAAAAACCAAATGATCCAGAGAAAGCCACACAAAGTAGCGAGGAGCCGTTTTGGGATTTGAGTCCAAAAGAGGGTGGGAAAGGCCGGGAAGGAATTCCCCACGGATCAGGCAAGGAGGGTCTCGTGTTCAGATCTCAACGGAGCAGAGGCCAGGCGCCGCACCATTGGGCGTGAGCTTGCAGATGCTGCCACCTAAATTGACTTCTACATGACCGCCTTTGGGCTTGGCATCAAAGTTATGGGTTGCCAGATAGAAAGCCAGGTCCTCAGCATTCATGCGAGCGTCTTCGAAGGCGGATACCGTGGACTTCAGATCGTATATCGAGCCATTCGACTCGCCGAGCGCTGGGACTGACAGCATGATCACGAGCGATACGAGACATATTGCGCTTAATTCCTTCCGGGCCATAGTTGCATCTAAGCACTTGAGCAATCATATAGACGATTGCGTCCAACAGGGGCACTAAATTTTAATAGATTTGACTGAAAGGCTGCCACCGAATCCGAAATCTGCGACTGCAATCCTTTATTCTAGCGAGCCTTTTGATCACAGCAGGCCGATAGGGTTCCCTCTACCTCAGCATTCCTCAACCGACCTTCTCAGCTCTTTGAAATTAGAAAACTCGATGAACTCGCTCTCCGAATCGATGCTATCCAGCTCTTTTGCGTATTCTTCCTTTACAGTGTAAAATAGATCCGTATAGGTCTCGATTTTGGACTGCATCATGCTCAGCAAAACCCGATGAATAGAATAAGCCAAAGCTTATCTTCCTCATGGTGAGCTATTCCCATCCATGCCCGGCCATCCCCTTGCCTACGATCGCGATGAGGTCTACCCTCCCGCCGAGGACACCTTCCTGCTCCTGGCCGCCGCCCAGGCCGAGGCCCGCCCCCAGGATAGCGTCCTTGAGATAGGCTGCGGCAGCGGTCTAATCAGCCGGGAGCTGGCCGGGCGTGTCCGCCGGCTGGCCGCCACCGACATCAATCCCCACGCCCTGCGGGCGGCCAAGGCGGCAATGGCTGGTGAGGCTCCGGAAGGCCCTGGAGCCTCCGAAGTGGATTTCGTCCGGGCGGACCTGTTTTTCGGAATCAAAGGGCGCTATGACCTGGTGCTCTTCAATGCCCCTTACCTGCCCACAGAGCCGGAGGAGCGGACGGGCCGGTGGATAGACCGGGCCCTGGACGGCGGGGCGAGCGGCCGGGAGGGGGTGGACAGATTCCTGGCAGACCTGGCCGGTCACCTAAATCCTGAGGGCAGAGCCCTTCTACTCATCTCCAGCCTCACCGGCCTGCCGGAGGTGCTGGAGTCGGCTGCCACCGCCTGCCTGGAGGCGCAGGTCGTGGCAAGCGAGAGGTGCTTCTTCGAGCAGCTCCATGTTCTGCGCCTGACCGTCGCGCATGACTTATCAATTAAATCAATTTAATAAATCTAAAAGCATGTGAGTGAGGATTCAGCCGGCCGGTCAAATTGCGCATTCCTTTTCTCATTGCTTTGCCGGAACAGTCGCTTCCCGGAGAAAGCCGCCCGCAATTGCCCAATTCAAACAATTTTGCCTGACAAACAATAAACTTATATTCCTCCAGATCAATGAAAGATTGTTAAAACTGTTAATGCCCCTTTCTGACGGTGTGGATATCGATGAAGCTAAGAGTTGTCAGTTCAAAGAATGAGATCGAAGACCTGAACCGAAATGAACAGATGGTGCACCTGGCCTTCCGGGCGGCGAACGCCGACATGTTCAAACTGATGCAGATCTGTCCCGGCATCAGAGTGATCCAGGTGCCCGCCTCCTACAGAAAAACCATCTCCCGGGCCAGTGAGATGTTTCTCTCCATTCAAGGTGTGGAGCTTTTTGAGGGCGACCTCTACGGCCATAGAAAGGAGATTGACGAATACTACAATATCGATGAAGCCGTCTTCAAGCGTATCGACCGGCTGGCCACCAGCGGTGCCGATATGAGCGACATCGCCAGCGCCGTATCCCGCGAGACCAGGCTCTCCCGGGAGCTGGTGGAGTATATCATCAAGCAAAGGCCATAGCTTTGCATTCAGCTCTCGATCTACAGTCTCAGCTCTGAACGGCCCGGTCCTCTGAAGATTGCGATTGTTCCTGCGAGTGTCCCAGCGACTGTTCCTGAGCCGTCAAAGCTTCTTTTGCAGCGGCCTGCAGCAGGCTGATCAACTCCTCCTGCACTGCATCCACGCCCTCCCCGGTCTCAGTCGACATCTTCCAATGGAAATCCTCTCCGCTTGACGCTCCCGTTTCAACATCTGCTATGTCCGCCTTATTGGCCACAACCAGCATGGGCAGCTTTATCCACTCCTTGAGGTCGGTCGCGAGGGAGAGCTGGGAGGCAAGGGGATAGCCGCAGTGCTCGCTGGGGTCCACGATATAGAGCACCACTCCCTGCAAATGGCTGAGGGCGGCAACCGTCTGCCGTTCGATCTCGTTTCTGTCCTGCATGGGCCGGTCCAGGAGGCCGGGCGTGTCCACCACCTGATACTTTTGCTCTCCCCTGGAAAAGTGGCCCACGAAGATCCCCCTGGTGGTGAAGGGATAGCTGGCGATCTCCGGCCTGGCTCCGGTAACCAGGACTATGAAGCTCGACTTGCCCACATTGGGATAGCCGGCAATGAGAATGGTGGGCAGGGTCGCATCCACCATAGGAATGTGGCGGAGCAGGTTCCTGGCCTCGTTCAAGAAGAGAAGGTCCTTCTCAATGGACCTCATAACCGAAGAGAAGCGGCCAAAGGCGGATTTCCTGGCGGGAGTGCTGTCCTGGCCGCGGGAGCGCTTGATCTTGGCAGTAAACTCCCTGGTGATCAGCCTGGTCTGCTTTGCGGCCCAGCCCAGGCGGGAGAGGCTGATCCTCAGGCGGTCCTCGCCCACCATGACGTTTGCCATCTCCCGGTAAAAGGGAGGAAGCCTCTCAAATGAGGGAAATTTGCGGATCATGTTGGAGAGATTGTCGGAGAGTATATTGCCGGCATTTTGAATCATGGACTCATTATCCTCGGCCCTGGAGGCCCTCCGGAAGGCTTTGTCAAGAAGCTCCTGGGAGGTGGGTACGGTGGGAAGCTTTTCAAACATCAAATCTCTATTTGCCGGCCTGGGATGATAAGCCTTTAGGCGGTGGGCATGGTGAATGGGCATGAGCACGAGCATGATCATGCAGATGTTGAGCTGAACTGGAAATCTGTCTTGCATAAATGGTTTTCGGAATGCTTAAATAGTAGTTCCGTATCTATATAGATGAGGTGGCCTCTTGAAGAGATTAGGCACCGCTCTTCATGCAGTACAAAATAAATTAATTGTCCAAAGCGAGCAGATTGCAGAAAGTGCAGAAAGCAACATTGAGATCCCCAGGGTGGGTTCCTGGGCAGTTGATCAGAAGAGGACGCGAGTGGGAAAAATTTTAGATATATTCGGGCCGGTTAACCATCCGTACATCATCGTTCGACCAAATAGAGGAGTAGATGCCGCTGCCCACGTCGGAAAGAAGCTTTACCTAGACGAGGCGCCGGGGAGAGATGGAAAGTGGAAGAGATAGAGAAGCTGAGAGAGATAGAGAGGGTAGAGCCGGAGAAGCTGAAGGAGAGGACCAGGCTCAAGCGCGAGAAGGAGAAGGTAGATGAGTTTGAGAAGTTCACTGTGGAGTGTCCGGAGTGCAAAAGCCACACCCTCGTGCGCGACTACGAACGGGCCGAGCTGGTCTGCTCAGACTGCGGACTGGTGATAGATGAGAACTTCATAGATCAGGGGCCGGAGTGGAGGGCCTTCGACCACGACCAGCGCATGAAGAGGTCAAGAGTGGGCGCTCCCATGACCTACACCATCCACGACAAGGGCCTCTCCACCATGATCGACTGGAGAAACCGGGACTCCTACGGCAAGACCATCTCCTCCAAGAACCGGGCGCAACTGTACCGCCTGAGAAAATGGCAGAGGCGCATCCGGGTCAGCAATGCCACGGAGAGGAACCTGGCCTTCGCGCTCTCTGAACTCGACCGCATGGCTTCCGCTCTGGGCCTGTCTCGAAATGTGCGGGAGACGGCAGCCGTGGTCTACAGAAAGGCAGTGGACAAGAACCTCATTCGGGGGCGGAGCATTGAGGGCGTGGCCGCTGCGGCTCTCTATGCCGCCTGCCGCCAGTGCAATGTGCCCCGCACACTCGACGAGATCGCCGAGGTCTCCAGGGTCTCTCGAAAGGAGATCGGCAGGACATATCGCTTCGTCTCCAGAGAGCTGGCCTTGAAGCTCATGCCCACCAGCCCCATAGATTACATCCCCCGCTTCTGCTCCGGCCTTAATTTGAAGGGCGAGGTTCAGGCCAAGGGAATTGAGATCCTGCGCCAGGCCGCGGAAAAAGAGCTTACATCCGGTCGCGGGCCGACAGGCGTGGCCGCCGCCGCCATCTACATCGCCTCCATACTCTGCGGAGACAGAAGGACGCAGAGGGAGGTGGCGGACGTTGCCGGAGTGACTGAGGTCACCATCAGAAACCGATACAAGGAACTGGCAGAGGAGCTGGACATCGAGATAATCCTGTAGGGATTGTCTGAGGGTCCGCTTCTGCTCTCCACCTTTTTTATGCATTTGCGTTTTTGGGAGGTGGACCTGCTGCGGGGCATTGCCGTAGTCCTGATGGTCGTCTACCATCTGGCCTTCGACCTGGACTACTTGCAGGTCTACTCAATTGATGTCCAATCGGGCCTGCCCCTGGCGGTGGCCCGCCTCACCCTCTCCCTCTTCCTGCTCCTGGTCGGCCTCTCCCTGAGGCTCAGCCGCAGCCAGGCAGCCCGCCGGTCTGGGATATCGGGGCAGGATGATGGCTACTTCACCCATCTGGCCGGCAGGACTCTATTCATACTGGCTTTGGCTCTGGGGGTCTCCGCGGTGACCTATCTCTTTTTAGGAAAATGCTTCATAGCCTTCGGAGTGCTGCATCTCATCGGCCTGTCCTTGCTGCTGACTTATCCCTTTTTGGGGATGGGCAGATTGAATTTCCTCTGGGGGACGTTGATAATAATAGCCGGTTTGTATTTGCCTTCTCTTGCCGTCGACCATCTCTGGCTGCTGTGGCTGGGGCTCACCCCGCCTGATTTCTGCTCTGTGGACTACACACCCCTCATTCCCTGGTTTGGAGTGGTGCTGGTGGGTGCGGCTTTCGGAGACCTGCTCTATCCAGGCTCTGTGCGAAGAGCCCGCCTGCCGGATTGGCAGAACGCTGCCCCGGCCGGAATGCTGGCTTGGCTGGGCCGTCACTCTCTGGCAGTGTACCTGATTCATCAGCCGGCCCTCCTTGTTCTTCTCAGCCTGCTGGGAGTCAGGCTTCCCTGGCACTTATCTGAAGGGCTCTTCCTCCTGGGGTGCATTCCATTGCCCTGATCGGCAAATCGGCAAATGGTTTATATCATCTGCGGGCACTGTTCTAATGCATGGGGCATGTATTTGTCAGCCCTCTCAACTGGGGGCTGGGCCACAGCACAAGGGACATTCCCATCATCGAGCATCTGCTGGCACGCGGGCATACCGTCACCGTGGGCAGCAGCGGAAACGCTCTGGCCCTCCTGCAAAGGGAATGCCCGGAGTGCAACTTTCTGGTCTTCAAGGACTATCCGGCACCATACAGCGACTCACGCTTCTTTCTGCCGGGATTCATCGCCGGACTTCCTTCCGTCCTCTCCGCCTTTGCCACCGAGAGAAAGAGGATGGAGCAGATACAATCCGAGAACAAATTTGACCTGATCATCAGCGACAACCGCCTGTGCGTGTACAGCCGCAGAGCTCCCAGCTACTTCATCTCCCACCAGCTCCGCTACAGCATGCCCGGATACCTCTATCCCTTTGAGCTTCTCACCATGCCCTTCAACAGCTTCTTTCACGGCAAATTCGAGGGGGTGATTGTGCCGGACATGGACCCCAATGATTCCGACGGCAACGCCCGGACTAAAAAGAACCTATCCGGAAAGCTCTGCCGCTCCGCCCTCACGACGACCAACTGCCGGACCTACTATGCCGGCATTCTGACCAGCGCCAAAAAGCTGCCCGTTGCCCAGGACCTGGACTATCTGGCCCTGGTCTCCGGCCCCGAGCCCCAGAGGAGCAGGCTGGAGGAGATTGTGCTCAGGCAGATCACGGCTCTCCCTGGAGAGAAGGCGGTCCTCTTAGGCAGCCCTCAGAAGGAGAGGCATGAGAAGATAGACGGGAAGACCACAGTGCACTCCTACGTATCCACTGAGGACAAGGCGGTCCTCATGAACCGGGCCAGGTTCATCATCACCAGGTCCGGGTATACCACCATGATGGAGATGGCGGAGCTGGACAAAAGGCACGGCCTGTTCATCCCCACCCCCGGCCAGACGGAGCAGGAGTACCTGTCCAGCTACTATGCCCGGCAGGGCTGGTTTTTATCCAGGAGCCAGTACAGGCTGAACCTCCCGGAGGACGTGCAGGCCGCCATGAATTTCCGGGGATTTCCGGAGATGTCCAAGACCGAGGAGAATGTTGAAAGGCTCTACAAGCAGCTATTCAGCAGGCATCTGGATTAGTTAGACTGTGAGACTGTGAGACTGGCCCTGCTCGCCCATAGAAAAGCTAAAAGCCTAGGCGATATTGCACTACCACCAGGAGATGAAGTGATTTGAAGCTCAAGGCGACCATAGCGGTTTTGTTGATTCTTATTCTGGCGGCCCCAGTGCTGGGGGAGATGACCGAGTACCAGCGGGGAGTGGCCAACGGATTGAAGATCGGCCTGTTCATGGGCGAATACTACGGGCGCGGCCAATACGTTGCGAACTATGCCGGCCAGTTCAATACCTATCTGGAGAGCTACAATCAGTTCCTCTGGACCTCTTTTGCCGACAACCAGACGCTTATCAACGAATTCAGCCTCTCGCCCATCGCCAATGCCCCCAGGTCATCGAGTACCGGAGTCCTCCTGCCGGATGCAAGCGGAAGAATCCTCGACTATCCTGCCGACTCATACTTCACATGGATTGGCGCTGTTCCGGGAACGGTCCCGGAGAACGCCGGCAATGCCCTGCCGGGCGTCTGATCCATGCAATTTCATCTGCCCCGCCGTCCGGTAAAGAGAGACTGGCCGGAGCTAGCGGCACTGGCCCTCATCATCCTTCTCACCTACTATCTGTGGCCGCTTCTCGACGGCCTGGTGCTGGGCCTGGTCTTCGCCTATGTGGGCCGGCCCGTGCGCGATCTTTTTAAGGAAAGCCGGCGGGCGGGATCTCTGGCGGCGGTCATCTGCATCATCGTCCCCCTCTCCGCGATCTTCGCCATTGGGGTCATTGAGACCTCCAATCAGATCCGCTGGCTGGATAGGCATCAGGGAGAGATCTCTGCCGTCATATCCAAGCTGGTCTCCTGGGTGCACATTCCTCCGGCCATATTCGATGAACTGTCGCGAGGAATGGCCAATATCATGGGGATGGGGGTCAACCTCCTGGCCAACCTGCCCCTCTTCAGCCTGGGCTCGACCATCACCCTGGGCATCATCAACCTGCTCATCGCCTTTTGCGTCTGCTATTTCCTGCTCCTGGACGGCGACCGCCTGGCATATGCCGCAGCATCTTTCTTCAACCTGGACAAAGCCGGCCTTGAGACGCGCTGCCTGACCAGGATCGACAGCATCCTGTGCGGCATTTACACAGGCAGCATCTATACCGCCATTGCCGGCGGCCTGACGTCGGTTATCATCTTCTACATCTTCTCCGTCCCCCGGCCCTTTGCCATGGCCAGCATCGTCTTTCTGGCCGGCATGGTGCCCTTTTTGACCTGGCTGGTATTCATCCCCACGGCCATCGGAAGATACATCGAGATCGGGCCGCTGGATGCCCTGCTCTTCTTCCTGGCGGCATCAATTCTGGTTCACGTCGCGGAGCTGGTCATCCGGCCTTACATCGTCTATGCCAAATCATCTCTTCACCCCCTTCTGGTGCTGCTGGCCTTCCTGGGCGGCGGCCTGGTGGCAGGCATGGCCGGATTCTTTCTGGCTCCGGCCATGGTGGGGGTGGTGACGGCAGTCTATCGCGAGATAAAAGCGGAGCAGCAATCGAGGCATTTGCCGGCGGCCAGTTCCCCGCAGGGTGCCGGGATGGGGCTTTAAGCAAAAAAAATGTGACAGATGATGATTGAGGGCCTCTTGAAGAAGAAGCCTCTGCTCAGCAAGCGCTATTCGTTGATAGCCGAATACCGAAAAGTATTTATTCGTTAATCGTAGGGTTATATCTGGCAAAAGTCGTATTCTTATTTTCCCTCCTACACCAAGGCTTTTGCCTCCCTCCTTCTCAAGTTCATCTCCCGCAAAATCCGTATATACTTGGCAGTATTCACCCTGATGCAAATGGATGACTATAGCCGCCTCTCTGCCGTCTCCGAAATGATCTGCGATCACATCAGCCTCGATGGTATCGATCCCTTCATGCAGGCAACCGGGATCTTCCGGGCCGACTGGCAGGCTATCGAGCCCCGTGAATTCGAGGGAGAGGTATTTGCAGTGGACGGCTCAAACGCCCCCCTCTGCAACTGGTCCACGGCCAGCGTCAATCTCATCCGGGCTGGCTATGCCGTCTATCGGGGGCGGGAATGGCAGAGGACGGTCATAACCTTTGAAGATCTGTTCATGGCCGACGAAAAACTGATCGAAAGCATGTTCAATCCCTTTCTGGAAGAGTTCTTCGGCCTATCGGGCGCAGCCTTCAAGGAGTCCGATCTGGAGAGGCTGTCCAGCTACTACCGGGAGATGCAGGAGTATATTGCCATCGACGACGCCCTGGATCATGCCAAGGCCGGAGACCTGATACTCTACGACGGCAGCTTTGAGGTCTTCGAGCCCCTGCGAGGAGCAGTCGCCTCCATCTTCACAAAGGCAGAGAACAGAGGCGTCGACTTGCTGGCTGTGGCCAAATCCTCCTCCCTCTCCTGGGGCGAGGGAATCAGCCTGCCCTTCGTGCCCCACGCAGGATTGGCCGGCAGCCTCCTTTTGCCAGGCTCCGCCTGGTACATCAGCCTCAAAGACAAAATGGTTGATGCCGGACAGGGAAGGTGGAATGGTGAGGCATTCGTGGTGCGCTTCTGCGGCCAGTCCCACCATGCCTTCCGGGTGGACGCTCCCGCCTACCTGGCCCCGGATATCAGGCCTGCTCTGCAGAAGGCTGCCGCATACTCCTGCTCAGCCGAGTGCATGGGCTATCCTCACGCCCTCTTCCGGGCTCACCGGGATATCAGGATAGCCGAGCCGGAGAGGGCGGCGGCGAGGAGGAGGCTAATTGCCAGCCTGGCGGAGAGGGGGATGAGCAGCCTTCAGATAAATATGCTCATGCTGGACTTTCATGATATACTGGAGATGAGGCCTTCGTTCTGAAACTTCGTTTTGGGTTTTGAAGATGATTGAAAGGAGAATTCAGGAGAGAATTATCGGTGGCTGAAGAGACAGGAGGGTCAACGCCCGGCAGGGCGGCGGATTTGCTCAACAGAAAGGTGCTGGAGAAGAGGGATACGGCCTATAGGATAGTATCCAGGAACGTATCCGAGTATCATTTCATCGTCCCCTTCGACCTCTCTTCTGACGACCGGGTGGAGGTGGGCCAGATATTCTCCATCCAGGACGGGAGCATGACCTACCTGGCCCGCGTCCTGAACATCGAGCACAGCTCCAATTATGACGGCCATTGGGATACGACGGTCAGGGGCACCCAGTTCTTCGACCGAGACCAGATATTCAACCGGGTGATTGCTGAGCCTTTGGGCTGCATTGAGGGCAAATCGGGATTCAAAAAGTCCAGGACCCTGCCTAGCAAGTTCGCCCCGGTCGCCAGGGCGGAGAGGGAGCAATTCGGATTTTTGACGGAGGTGATGGGGGACATTGAGGTTGGATACCTGCGCAACGGCTCCCGGCTAGTGGAGGACATCCCCGTGGCCCTGCACAGCAGCGCCATGGACCATCACATGGGAGTCTTCGCCACCACCGGAATGGGCAAGTCCAATTTCATGAAGGTCTTCGCCGCCTCCTGCATGCGTCTGTCCGTGCGGGGTGACTCGAAGTTCGGGCTATTGGTGGTCGATCCCCACGGCGAGTATCTGAAAGGCAAAAATCTGATCAAGGGGCTCACCCATCTCAAGAGGTACCGGGAGGGGCTATCCTGCTATTCAACTGACCGAAGGAACGCCTCGGACCCCGGCGTGGAGGAGCTGGGCATCTCCCTCTCCGAGATATTCCCTGAGGACATCGCCCTGCTCTATGACTGGTCGCCTCCCCAGAAGGACGCCCTGGATGCCATCTCCCGCATATTCGATCCCGCCCGCTGGCTGGAGGATATTCAAACACCGGAGGGCATGGCCCGCATGATGGCAGAGGGCTTCCGGGACAGCACAGTCATGGTCCTTATCAGGAGGATCAGAACCGAACTGGATAGAAATCCCTACGTGGGACGGAGGTCGAGCCTGGCCAACATCCTGGCCAACCTGCAGAAGGGAAAGGTGGTGCTGGTGGACATACCCAGGATGAGCGAGAGATCGGAGCTGTTCCTGCTCTCCGTGATATCGCGCTACATATTAGACGAGTACAAGAAAGATGCATCTGACGAGCAGGAGAGGAAGAACTGCCTCATCACCATTGAAGAGGCGCAGAGGGTGCTGGGCTCGGGCAGCAGCACGACCCGCTTTGAGAGCATTGCCAGAGAGGGGCGCAAATTCGGGGTGGGGCTGTGCGCCGTCACCCAGCAGCCCAAGCTCATCGAAAAGCAACTGCTCTCCCAGTTCAACACCCTGGTGGTGATGGGGCTGGGGGACAGAAACGACCGCCAGCAACTGGAGGAGTCGGCCAAACAGGACCTCTCTTCCATGGACATCGAGATTCAGACTCTGGAGAAGGGCGAGGCCGTGATATCCACCCTGGGAATACCCTTTCCCGTGCCTGCCAGGATTCACCGCTACGAGGACTACCTGCACCGGCTGGAGAAGGAAGACAAACCGCAGGGACTGATCAGCAGAGGCGGTTTCAAGCCCTTTGCGGATTGATTGGATGGCAAAATGAGGTTTGTTCACCTGGCAGACTCCCACCTGGGCTTTTCCAGCTACAGCCGGCTGGATGACAGGGGGCGAAACCGCATCGAGGAGATGGTCTACTCCGGCTTTGAGCAGGTCATAGAAAAGATAGTGAGCCTGCGCCCCGATGCCGTGGTCCATGCCGGAGACGTGTTCCATCACGTTCACCCCAAGATCAGGCCGCTGTTTGTATTCCAGAAGGGGCTCATGCGGCTGATGGAGGAGGGCATCCCGGTGATCATCATCAGCGGCAATCACGATGCCCCCA
>Ga0116171_10003517_pt1 | contig 14452 bp, 13 predicted proteins | sample AD_JPNHW2_MetaG_FD_89798 | JGI IMG/M metagenome (GOLD analysis project Ga0116171, IMG submission 89798) | Active sludge microbial communities of municipal wastewater-treating anaerobic digesters from Japan - AD_JPNHW2_MetaG | ecosystem: Engineered > Bioreactor > Anaerobic > Digestate | place...
CCTCCTGTTCATTTCTTTATTATAACATAATACTATTAGATATACAATACCCAATAACAAAAAAGTGACATTTTGCCACTTTTCCCGACAAATTTTCCGTTATCCGTTCAACTCAACTGTAAAACTCAGAAAAAAGTCGGTGATATTTTCCAATATCACCGACTTTTATTTAATGTCTCCCGCTTCTTTTCCGATCCTGGCATTTTGTTAAAGGTTCGTCTCGTCTTATTTACTCCATTCCGTTATACGGAGGAAACAAAATGAGAAAAGTCGTTCCTTTGCCGATTCCTTCTGATTCGGCAGAAATCTTTCCTTTTTGCGCAATGATCAGCGCTTTACAAATTGCCAATCCTAACCCCATTTTGCCGTTGTTGACATTTCGGGATTTGTCGGCACGATAAAAACGATCAAAAACATAGGGCAAATCTTCCGAATCGATTCCCGCCCCGCTGTCTCGAACTTCAATTCTCACGAATTCATCAAAATATGCTTTGAGTGAGATTGTGCCGTTCTCGGGTGTATATCTTAAGGCATTTTCAATCAAATTATGAAGAACCTGAATCATCCGATCTTCATCGGCTAAGATATCAGGGCAATCTTCCGAAACATCATAGACGAAGCGAATATTCTGCTTTTTCAAAATAGGCAGGTAAGTCTGATAGACCCGTTCCAGCATTTCGGCGGGACGAATCCTTTCAAATTGAAAATCCAACCCGCCTGCTTCCACTTGAGATAATGTGGTTAAATCGTCTACAAGCCGTTTCAGGCGCTGTAATTCCGATTTGATGATTTGTAATCGGTTGGAGTTTATCTCAACGCCTTCATCTTCAGCCATTTCAATATATCCCGAAATAATCTGTATCGGCGTGCTTAAATCATGAGTAATATCAGCGGTTAGTCTCTTTCGTTGCAAATCGGCTCGGACCAGGTCCGTACTCATTTGATTAAAGGTCTGAGTCAATTGTCCGATTTCGTCTTCGGAGGTAACGGGCACGGTTTGATCAAGATTCCCCGCCGCTAAAGCTTTCGAAGCCTTTGTCAATCGCTGAACGGGTCCCAAGATTCGCTTGGAAAAGAGAAATCCCATTAAGATCGCCAAACAAACACCGATTATTCCCGCAAATATGATTGCTCGCGTTGTCCTTTCCAGATACAGTTGCTCTTCATTGTTCAGTTTAAATTTGAATTGTGTATCGGGTAAAATCCATGCAATGATTTCTCCGTCATATTCGACAGGAACCGCATCCTTCATCATGTTTTCGGGAACGATCTCCCCCGGTTCATAGCCCATTGTAGGAATCAACGCCTGATTTTGGCCATCGACTAAACCGTGAAGACCACGAATATCAAGTAAATTCTGCGGGTTGTTTTGCGGTTTAATGACCGGTTTCATTTGCGCGTCCACATCTCTGTCGGAATTCGCCGCTTCCGGTACCGGCAATCCGCTGTCGAAGCCATTTCGGACATACCGATCAAAAAAGCCGTCTAATGTTCCGTTTTCTTCGTAGTAAGTTTGGACCGCTTCCTTCATATTAGCTGTTTGCTGCTCCACAACCATGTTCATCAAGGATTGTCCGGAATTCCAGCGAACCAGTAAAGAAACGACAATGACTGTGATCAGGGCAATGAGTAAATAAGAAAAAATCATTTTGCTTCGAATATTCTTTTTCATCAGGAACCTTCCAGAAAACGATATCCGATTCCAAAAACAGTTTCGATATATTTTGGTTGATCAAGCTCATCTCGGAGCTTCATTCGAATATTTCGAATGTGAATTTTTAATGTTGATTCGGATCCGCTGAAGCCGTTCTCGATTAAGCGGATGCACAGATCTTCTTTCCTCACGACTTTGCCTTGAGAATCCATCAGGATGTCGAGAACAAAGAATTCTAAGGGTGTCAATTCAATCAGCTCATCCCTTAAGGTGACTTTATGGCGACTGCGATCTAATTGAAGGTCGCCGATGATTGTGATCGGTTTTTCTTCTTCTTTTGGAGTGGAACGTCTCAAAACCGCCCGCATACGCATCAGCAGTTCTCTCAACTTGAAGGGTTTGGTAATATAATCATCCGCTCCGAGTTCAAAACCATGAACGATATCCGCTTCCTGTTGTTTTGCGGTAATCATAATAACTGGCAGATCGGAAGCTTTCCGCAATTGGCTGATAAATTGATACCCATCCATATTCGGCATCATGATATCGAGCAAAATCAGGTCCGGCTGTGATCTTTCAATCGAATCGAAGGCTTCGATTCCGTCACCGGCGATTTCTACTTCGAAGCCCTGACTTTCCAGAAAATCACGCAGCATGATCTGAATATTACGGGTATCATCAATAACCAACACTTTGCGTGCCACTTATTCTCTCCCAAACATCGTTAATCATCGTCTATGTCTGAAGCAGTTGCCGCTTCCATCCGTCTGTTCCAATTGTACTTCTGATCCTGATCCGAAAAAACTTCAAGATAAGCGATATCTCTCATAAAATCGATCTTCCCAATAGCAATCTTATTAATTTTTACGCCGGTCCTTTTTTCAAGGTCGGCTTTTAATTCTTCATATTTTTCTGGAACGATTAAATCGATTTTCTCGTATATGATGGTTTTGGAAATCTCATAGTGAAATCCCCATCCCTTTTCAAGAATCCAAATAGTCAACAGAATCAATCCGTCGGCAATGACCATTCCGGCCCAGTTATTGTCTGCAATCCCCGTAGCATTCATAATCGGCAAAGCGACAATGATAAACAGATAAGTCATTTCCCGAATAGGTAAAGGATCCGTACGATATCGCAACAATGAAAAAACGGCAAAAAGTCCGAAACCCATCCCGATGCCCATTTCCGTGCTGCTTAAAAAGTTTATAACAAAGAAAATTACAGTATTGAATGCCAAAAAGGTAAAGACATGTGATTGTACGGAGGACTTCGGGTAATAGATAAATCGAATCAGAATCATCGCCACCAAAAGGTTATAAACGAACCCGATCAGAATCATTATTTGGTTATTCATAAAATTGAGCCTCCCTTTTTATTTTCGAAATTTTCAGTAATGTGGGTTTTATTTTGTTCTTCTTCATTCCGTCATATATTTCACTGACTCCGATCGTATATTTGCTGAACTCCTGCGGAGGTATATGCATCATTTTCATTTTCTCGACAAATGGTGAATACTGATCGATTTTTTCTGTCTTCACTTCCGCGATGACAATATCATTCATCTGTTCACCGCGAAAATCATTGAAAACCGTTAAATTAAAATCCAGTGTTACACGTTCGGGAGCATTGATTCCGACCAAAGTAATCCGTGTGAAATTTGTCCAAAGCTTTGGTTCAAAGTGCAGATCTTCCATGGAAATTTGACTGTTAACCCAATTTTCCATCTCGCTTGTCATTTGACTGATCGGAAAATCAATCGGGATTCGGCTCTTGATGGTTCTCCCTTTATTTGTTTTTTCTTTTACCTCAAGAAAAGAGGATTGACTATCGACATATTCTCGACTGCGTACCTTATATCTATTTTTACGATCGTTGATATGTAAGTTATATAACAGGAAATCTTCGGTATCAAAATATAGCGTCCGATAATGATTCAACCTTCTGCCCCGCACAATCAACGCTCGATAATCCTCTGTAAGATCATTCAAAACATCGGTGATTTTTTGAATAGGTAGTACATATTTACGGTCGATTCTGTCTAACAACTGGACATTTTCCATCTCATTTAAACTAATCAGAGGGAATTTTTCCAGCACCGTCTGTATTTCTTCGTCCATCAAACGTTTAGGATCTTTCTTCTCATAAACGATTGACGTCATTGTTTGCGTTAATTTAAGGTTTTCTCTAAGAAATGAGTTCATATCTGTTTTTCTCCCTTCATCCTAATACCCATAGATAATAATGTTTCGGAATGCGGAAATGGTTTACTTTTTGTATAGGAATAAAAAGAAGTACCTCGGCCTTGAACGGAGGTGTTTAGACCAGAATGACCGGTGTGGCCGATGCCGCGTCGGTTATTCTGTCATTTTGGCAAAAGGATTAGTAGGAAGGTTAAGGCATATTTTGCCCATATAGGGAAAACAAATAACTATGCGCACATGGTTGTATTCATAAATTTTGATCGGACTGTGGAATTCAATTCACTGCTCCGATTCGTTCGAAAAAATGATATACAGTTCTTTCGTTTTGATCTGATTGTCTGATCGCCGGCAGAAGTAGTCCGCATCGACCACTTGTTCGACTTTTGAGATGATTTCCTGTTCCCAGCCGCTGCAAACTGTTCCGGTTCCTGCTTGCCCACTTTTTCCGATAGGGGGCAGCGTGGACGGAGTTGGGCATTGTTCTGATACGCCTCTGCATTCAGCCAAGGCTGGCGTCAAATTTGACAATAGAATCGCTCTCCTTTTTTATGGTTGGTTTTCATTCGAATCATTCTTTTCATGATGTGATTTTCTGGCTGACAGCAATTCGGCAGCGTAAATGATCAAGCCGATTCCGACAAAACCGAATCCGGCAAACCGGTAAATTTTCAATAGATCATTTGTTGTTCCGTAGATTTCCAAAACACCTTTCATCATGCTGCCAACTGTCAGCGCGGCGATGCCGGCGTTGTACAGAAAACGCGGCAACCTGCCGGGTAAAAGACCATGAGCAAATAACGATAAAACTGCAAATGGGAATGTCCCCCCGACTAACGGGAAAGCAAAAGCGAAAATCATATAACCAGAGTAGACACCATGACTAAATTGCTCGTAGATTATGCCAAACAATGCACAAAATATCGCATTCAGCAAATAGAATAAACTGATTTTGCGCATATTCCTCTTTCCCGGTTCAATATCCGATATAAACAATGTCACTCACACTCCTTTCCTTGATGCTGTTGCCGTTGGTTGTCGGGTTATTGATGACTTCACCGTTAAAGATCATGGTTGAGGATCCGCCGCCATCCAGATTATAGGCAACATCAGCGCCAAGCCCCTGCATAAACTCGGCGAGCTGGTAAAGTGAAAGCCCTTCGCTCGTACTGGTACGTCCATCCGATACGACAAAGAGATAATGCAACTCGTCTATGATTCCGATGGCGGTTCTCGGGTTGCTGGCTTTCGCCTTACCAACCTCCTCATTTTCCGAAACAACGATTGCGCCGTCCATGATAAGCGCCGGGCCAAAGGAGAGAACCTGAAGGGCTCCATCTTCCGCAAGCGTCTGTGCCGTGACCTCACCTTCCGTGATGATTTCAAACGAACCGTCTGCCCATATGACCAAATCCTCCTTATTTCCCGACGCAGATTCACGGTAGAGCACTCCGTTTTTCAAAACATAGCCTTTTGTCTGAGCTCCATAATAGTCACCGTTGATAGCAAGAATCGCATTATTAGCCTCTGCGATCGTTGAAGTTTTCTCGGTGATGTTTCTGCCGAATTCGCCCCGAGCAAATGCTGTTTGCAGGTATTCCGCCGATAAAATCCGAACATCGGCGACATAAATGGTCGTATCATATTCCCGGTATTTCGTGACGGTGATACGGATGTCCCGGTCACTATAGGAATTATCTGTAATCACAGCCGAGTCGGTAAACGGTATCGTGTTATTCTGATCAGCGGTCTCCTCCGGAGTTGCCTGCAGTATTAATTCCTTTACCGGGTTTGTTGATAAAGTTGATTCGGAAGCGTTTTGCATTCCGATGTTTTCTTCTGACGAAACTTTAGCATAAACCCTTGCGATGACAAAGGTGTCCAGTATGACATAAGCCGTAAATGCTATCAGTAATATCGCGTATATCACACCCCATTTATATTTTTTTCTGAAAATTCCCATAACATCTATCCTTTTTCGCACTCTGCAAAACGGTGCTGAGCAATCCGCCAAGAAGCGGAAGAAAAGCCGCGAATTAGAAACCGGCGATCATCAGCTGATACAAGCCCATAAAAATCAAAACAGAGGATGAACCGAAACCTGGGATTACAAGCCGGAGTCCCCCTACAGCGCCACCTGTCACACACCAAGTAGCATTCGGAAATACCGCAGTGACCGCCGCCCGGAAGAGAATGCCTCGCGCAATAGATTGACTGCACAGGCACGATAAACGAAGCCTGTAACCCATCCGATCAAAAAATTGCGAAACATTTTATAACAGAGCCGGAATGATTTATCCGGACTCGATCATAAGGTCATCGTCGTTTATCTTTTTATACCGAGTTGTTCGACAAATACACTCAGAACCGCTGTTCTGTTTTTCTCCCTTCATCCTAATTTACATAGATGATAAGGTCCCGACAAGCGAAAATGGTTTACTTTTCGTATAAGAACAGAAAAAGAACCACCGGCTTTCACCGGTGGTTCTTTTTCTGTTTAGTGCATCATGATATTCGTTTTGATTTTATTTTCGCATCATCCTCCCCGCAAAAGTTCCGATTTGAGTTGTACCTTCTGCCATTTCGAACGCTGTATACACAGTACCGTCAATGACAGTTCCATCCGTATATAGATGATCCTGTTCCGTACCGTTACAAGTTCCGCCTAACCGGACCGTATAAGTCTTACCGACCTTTAATACCGGGGTGGTCAAAAAGACGGATTGATATTGTTTCACCGGTTCAAAAGCAATGACCACATTCCCGTTTTGATCAAGAATACTGAACAAGGTATTTGCTGCTTGTACCGCATCAAAATTAATCATGATCGAATTTTGAGACGAATCCGCGCTGCTTCCCTGTGCCATCCCGGCACTGCCGGCGGCAACAACAGTCCCTCCGGATAAATCAAACGTCCCCATAAAGTCTAATGCGCCGTTTCCGCTGTTAGTCGGACCGTTGACCAATACGGTTCCGCCGCTCATGCCGATTGAACCGTTCGAATCAAGTCCGTCACCCTCGGCATTGACAATTATTAAACCGCCGGTGATCGTAAGCATTATGGAAGAGGCAGATTGATTTTCTCCGTTGTTTATGTCGGGTGATTGAGGCGCAATCGGATTTTGTACGACATCCATATTTTCCGGAGCCTGGCTGCGGTCAACAGGCCGTTGTCCCATACCTCTTCCGCCAAAGAAATCGTTTCCACCCAGCCCCATCCTTTCTTCACCGCTTCCGTCCGAGGCATTAATCCCGTCATCTTTCGAAGTAATGTCAATCGTTCCCGAATTAATCGTTATATCCGCACTTTCGATTCCCTCTTCGGATTGTTTAATAAGAATTTGACCGTTGTTGATTTCAATTTCGTTATCCGCATGGATTCCGTCATCTCCGCTGGCAAGAGAAAAACTTCCGTCGTTGATAATTACCTTAGTATCGGAGTGAATGGCGTCGTCAGAGGCATCCACGGATATTGTACCGCCATCGATTTGTATCGTTCCTGAGGCTTTAATCCCTTTGCCGGAAATTTCCTCATTCAGATTGACGCTGCTTCCGCCACCGCCGGATAAATTGATCGCACCGCCGCTGATTCTTATATCGGTCCCGGCACTGATTGAATCTCCGCCAGAAGTGATATTAATCTCTCCTCCGCGAATCTCAATAAATCCCTTGGAAGCATCGTCTTCGTTTTCTGACTTCAATCCATCTTTCCCGGCAGTGACGGTTACTCGCCCATCTCCGACAACAAGATAATCTTTTCCATAGATTCCGCCCTCGACTGCTCGAACCGTTATATCACCGCTGCCGATGATAAGTCCATCCTTAACGGAAATTCCTTCTTTATAATTTCCGTTGACAACCAATGATCCGGAACCATATATGGATAAATCCGCTTTACTGTAAAGAGCCGCGTCAGCTCTGTTCTCATCTGTCGCTTCATTTGCTGTTTCAGATGCATCATTTAAAATATTTGTGCTCCAGTCAGCCAGAATAATTATGGCCTTATCGGCATTTTCGATCATGATCGCAGCACTTTTTGAATTGGTTATTTCTACATTATTCAAAATCAATTTAATCGGTCCTTCATTTTCGGAGTTTACGACAATCTGCCCGTCATTCAGAATTCCTTGAATCAGATAACTTCCGGGGTTAACAATGGTTGCCGTCGTTCCGTCGATCATCACACCTTCGTTTTCGGCCGAAATTGAATCTCCGTTTAATTGAATGGACACCGCATCAGCTTCACTCCATTCCGCATCGGAAGTGTCCTCATGCGTATCGGAAAAATCAACCTTATCAACGGAAGTTATTGCCGATTCGCTTTCATCCTCTGCCGCGACATCCTCTTCTTCAAGAACGGTGTCGGTTTCGGTTTGTGCAAATACAGAAAGAATATTTCCGTTTTGTGCCGTATATTGGCTAACAAGATAAGCAAACATACAAAAAACAATCAAGATATGAATCAATTTTTTCATATTCCTCCAAATTTATTTTTTCTTTGATTCTACAAATTAAATAAAAAGAATCGGTTTATTTATGGTATAGACCGATTCTTTCTTGAAATTTCAAGAACAAACAAGAAAATCGCTACGGTTGATACTTTTGATAAAATCTCCGTTTGGTATATTCGGCTGCAAAAAAGTAAACAATCGCGATAACGAAAATTCCCAACATTGCCGTCCACGGGATCGGAATAAAGCCCAAAATACCCGCTATCGGAGAGTAAGGCAAATAAATGGCAATCGCCGCGACCAATATCGTGACCAGCAACATCGTGATGGAAGGATGATTTTTCCCGATCGGTTGCTGAGTTCTCAGAACCAAAACTACTAAAATTGCGGAAATAATCGATTCAACAAACCATCCCGAATGAAAGAGCTGCTCATCAGCCTTGAAAATACCCAACAGAATCACGAAGGTTGTTATATCAAACAAAGAAGAAAGAGTCCCGAATACCAACATAAATCGTCGGATAAATGTAATATTCCAGCGATGTGGTCGATTTATGTAAATCGGATCGACATTATCTGTTGCAATGGTCATTTCGGGTAAATCTGTGAGCGTATTAATCAAAAGCAACTGCTTCGGTAGCATCGGTAAGAAGGATAAAAATAGGGAAGCGATAGCCATACTGAACATGTTGCCGAAATTAGCGCTGACAGCCATAAATACATATTTCAATGTATTCGCAAAAGTCTTTCTCCCTTCGATGATTCCATCTTTCAGAACCGTCAAATCCTTCTTCATTAGGACAAAATCGGCTGCCTGCTTTGCGACATCGACCGCATTATCTACCGATATCCCCACGTCCGCACTGTGCAATGCGGGCGCATCATTAATACCGTCGCCCATATAACCGACCACATGACCGTTCTTTTTCAACGCCAGGATAATACGTTCTTTTTGATTGGGATTCACTTCGGCAAACACATTCGATTTTTCGGCGATATGCCAAAGAGCTTCATCCGTCATATTATTTAATTCCGAACCGGTCACGGCACAGACTTTTTTCATTCCAACAGCATTGGCGATAAACTTCGCAGCATTAACGTTATCTCCGGTAATGACTTTCAAATTAATTCCCAACTCGGAGAGCTCGACAATGGTTTGAATCGCATCGGCTTTCGGTTGATCAAAAAATAAGAGAAATCCGATAAAAACCATGTCCGTTTCATCTTCTTTTGTCAAGTTATGAGTGTGTTCCCGGACTGATTTAACCGCTACACCCAAGACTCGATTCCCTTCGGAATTCCATTCGGCCATCTTTTCTTCGATTTGATGAATTAGCTCCGATGTTAGCGGAACCGTCTGTTGATCCATACGAGCTTGGCTGCAGACAGCCAAAACATCTTTAACCGATCCTTTCATGATCAAAGAAATTTCATCGCCTTCGCGAACCAAAACGCTCAAACGTTTTCGGATAAAATCATATGGGATCTCATCTAATTTTTCAATTCCGGATTCCGGCAGACTTTCTTTTTTCAAAATCGCTTCATCCAGTTGGTTCACCATTCCGGCTTGTAAACCGGCATTTAATACAGCCGATCGGAGGACATCTTCCGATTCTTTTCCCTGTACGTCCAGAGCGCCGCTTAACGTTACCGCACCTTCGGTCAGTGTCCCCGTTTTATCCGTGCAAAGAATATCAATGCTGCCGAAGTTTTCAATAGCTTCCAGTCGGCGTACAATAACACCCCTTTTCGCCATTGCTTGAGAACCTTTGGAGAGATTAATATTGATGATCGCAGGTAAGAGCTGCGGTGTCAGTCCGACGGCTAAAGCGATCGAAAAAATTAACGAATCGAGAACCGGACGGCGAAAATAAATATTTGCGGCAAAAATGATCAGCACTAAAATCAACATCACAATGGTCAACAGGTAACTGAGCTTATTGACACCGCGCTCAAACTCGGTTGCGGGTGGTTTCAGAACCATTCGTTTGGCGACCTGACCAAAAGCCGTTGCCGACCCCGTCTTCATAACAATACATCTGGCATATCCGGAACTGACCGTCGTACCCATAAAAACGACATTAGGCATTGCTTCCAACTCGGCATTTTCATCCGATGTTCCCGCTGTTTTTTCAACAGGAAAAGTTTCGCCGGTTAATACGGATTGGTTCACAAAGAAATCTTCCGCACGAAGGATAATCGCATCGGCGGGAATAATACTGCCGGCTGAAAGCTCGATGATATCTCCGGGCACAATCACTTCTGCCGGGACAGACTTTTTCTTACCCTCCCGAATGACATCGGTCTTGATTTTTAATCGCATTTCCATCATTTCAGCCGCTTTGTCGGCATTGAATTCCTGGATAAAAGAGAGAACTGCGCTGAACAAGATAATCACAAAGATGATGATTGCGTCCACCCAGTTCCCTAATGCCGCGGAAATAACAGTCGCGATTAATAAAATCAACAAAATAGGACTTTTAAACTGATTAAGAAGGAGATCCAACGGGGTTAATTTTTGTCTCTCTTTGAGAACATTCAATCCCGTTTCTCTTAATCGGTTTTCGGCTTCAGCCTCTGTCAATCCCGAATCAGGATCACTTTTTAACATTTCGGTTATTTTTTCCTGCGGGTAATTCCAATAAGGAACTTCTTTTTGAATTTCTTCTTTTTCCATTTTCGATACCTCTCTTTTGTGTTCTCGGATTAAACTCTGTTTAATGGATCCATTCGACCTTCTGCCAACCGTTATCAATCTTTTTTTCTAGTTCCTCAAAAGATCTCAGACCGCTGAGCGAATCATATCCTTCGACACAAGAAGCACCCGTCCCGGCAGCCAACTGTAAACAGCGTCGCCAGGGATATCCGCGACAAACTGATAGCAAAAAAGCCGCATTACAGGTATCTCCCGCTCCCGTGCCCGAGAGGATTTTTTCCGGTCTGTAACTCATTTCGAAATGGGACAAATTCGCCCATTCGTCCGGATCGGTGATCAGATTTCCTCCGATTTGTCTGATTTGAGAAACAGAACCGGTTTTTAATAAAATTCCGGGTGCACCGCACTTGATTAAGACCGCTTTTGCTCCCCATGATAGCAATTGATCCGCCAACGGTTCAACTTCTTTCGGCGATATCACCTCAGTCAAATCTTTGCCCTTCGACCGTCTCGTCCATTCCGTAAAAAGCGGTGGATTGATCATGCTACACAATTCTTCCATACTCGGTAAAAAGAAATCCACATATGGGATAACCTCCTGAATCAACTTTTGCCAATCCTCTTTTGCGGCATCGGAATTCGGATCGATAGCTGCCATATCCAACGACGTGGCGACACCAAATTCTTTAATTTTCTTAAATATTCGAATCAGTTCTTCTCCATTATTCTGGTAAATCCGTTTCATCAGCGGAGGATATCCAAAATGAAAAATAGCTGCATCTCGAATATGCTCAAAATTCAAATCATCATAACAAAAAGAATCATTGGAAGCGGGATCATGAAGGAATATTCTATCTAATCCGGGAATTGCCAAAACAAGCGTATAAGAGGTCGCCGAATCCTTCGAACGGATCATGCCTTGTTCACATCCGTACCGCCGAAAAATATCCAGCAGCAAATCTCCCAAAAAATCCTCTCCGATTTTCCCCATCAGTTCCGCATTCGCGCCTAATTTTTTCAAAGCTAAACCGGTATTGGAGACCACACCGCCTGCCGATACAGATAATCCGTCGGTATTGATTAATTTCCCCGGTATGAGAATTTGATCAATTTTTTCGACCGCTTGATGGGGGATAACCGGTGTGAGATCTATACAAACATGGCCGGCTACAACGATTTTTGGATTCATTTATACTCCGATTAGTTATTCAGAATAGGTACATAAACAATTATAGCTGTTGAACAGCAAGCCTAACAACAATTCCAGTTGAGCGGGTTTACGGAAAATGAAATCCATCGAATGTCATTAAACGAAGAGAGCGTCATCAAAAATAATGACGCTCTCTTCGTTTCCAAAAGACATCATCGAATAAAATTGGTTACAATGGGTTTTTCGGCTACGGGAATCGAGATACCGGCGGCTTTTCCGGCTTCGATACATTTCAACATCCATGCCATATTTCTACCGAGAGTACGCATTGTCTGCATTCCTTCCAGATCTTGCCGTACTTCATCCGGCGTATTTCCATGGACCATATTCCAATATTGCGATGAGACGACCGGCATGTTTCGAATCGTAAAATATTTATTCAGTTGATCAAACGTTGAGGTTGCGCCTCCTCTGCGGCAGCTCACAACCGCCGCAGCCGGTTTATATTCCAAATAAATGCCGGCACGAAATATTCGATCCATAAAACTGGTAATGGCTCCAGATGCCGAAGCAAAGTGGACGGGAGAGCCGAAGATAAATCCGTCGGCTTCCTTCGATTTCTCCAAAGCTTCATTGACCGAATCGGTATCGATGGAACACCTGTTTTTTCTTGTTCGCTTACAATAATCGCAGACAATGCAACCGCTGATCGGTTTATTTCCGACATGAAATATCTCGGTTTCAATTCCTTCCTTTTCAATCGCATCAGCGACTTCCTTCAAAGCCGTATAAGTACAATTCTTTTCGTGAGGACTTCCATTAATCAGCAATACTTTCATCTTGGTTTACTCTCCTTTTCTCCTTTATTTATCGGTAATTTCCCCTTCCAAACCAATCAATGGGGCAATTTCTCGCATACCCAAAATTGTCTCGGTAATCACATCTTCCAATGGCATTCCCAATTTTTCCGCCCCTTCGCGAATGAGGTCCCGATTAACATTGGCTGCGAATGCTGGGGATTTAAACTTTTTCATAACCGATTTTGTCTCAAGATCCATCACACTTTTCGATGGGCGCATTAAAGCAGCCGCATAAATCAAACCGGTTAGCTCATCAATTGTAAATAACACTTTTTCGGCATTCGTGACCGGCTCGACATCACAACAAATCCCATAACCATGACTTGCAACCGCATGAATAAACTCTTCTGGGAAACCCTTTTCTTTCAAGATCTCCTGAACTTTTATACAATGTTCATCGGGATACAGCTCATAATCCAAATCATGCAATAATCCGATAATTCCCCATTCCTCTTCGTCTTCATGGTAGAGTCCGGCAAAATGACGCATCACACCTTCAACCGTTAAAACATGCCTCTGTAATGTTTCGCTCGAAATATATTCCGTCAATAAGTCCCAAGCCTGGTCCCTGGAAGGAAGATTCTCCATAATCTTTATTCTGTCCTCTGCTTTCTGTAAATCTTTTTCTATTATACATTCAGATTAATGTGAATTTTTATGTCCTGGAATTAGAGTTGTAAAAAGAAAATTACGCTTGGAATGTTATAATCGGTTCGACCAAAAGGAAGAAATTGAGGCTAATTCATGCAATCAAATGATATTCCTGTAAATTTAATGACTAAAAAGCAAAAAGGATTTTTGATTTTCAAAATTTTTTTCAGCGCAATGGTATTCGCTTTTACGGGAGGAAGCGCAGCTACCCCCACCTTAATTTATCAAGTTGTTAAAAAATATAAACTGATGAGCGAAGATGAATACATGGAAATCGTTGCGCTCAGCCATTCGTTGCCCGGAATTATCGGTATCAATAACAGTATGTTAACCGGTTATAAAGTCTGCGGCATTTTCGGATCTTTTATGGCGGTTCTGGGAACCGCTTTACCGGCCTTCGTATCAATGCTTTTAGTGGCGGTTATCTTTCAAGAACTTCCTCAATCGAGAGTCGTCAGAGGTGCGATTAACGGTATCCGAGCCATTTCGATCGGGATCTTATTTGATACCGGTCTTCGAATATTGATTCGGAATCATAAGAACATTTTCGGAATCGCCATGATTATTCTGGCAATGTGCCTACCTTTATTTACAAAAATCAGTGCTTTTTACACAGTTTTGCTGAGCGGATTAATCGGGGTGATCTATTATCTGACAAAAAATCATAACAATCTTCCGGCTCCGATAGAAAATAAGGAGGAAATTGATGGCTGATCTTTGGACGCTTTTCTTTATGTTCTTCAAAATAGGAATCACCTCTTTCGGCGGCGGATATGGGATGATGCCGATGATTATGGATGAAGGACAACGCTTGGTGGGGCTGACCGAA
>Ga0116171_10003518_pt1 | contig 14452 bp, 13 predicted proteins | sample AD_JPNHW2_MetaG_FD_89798 | JGI IMG/M metagenome (GOLD analysis project Ga0116171, IMG submission 89798) | Active sludge microbial communities of municipal wastewater-treating anaerobic digesters from Japan - AD_JPNHW2_MetaG | ecosystem: Engineered > Bioreactor > Anaerobic > Digestate | place...
CGATGAGAGCACCGGGGCGCGCCCCGGTATGGCCACGGCCGGCGATGGCGGCCTTCCGGGCGGCATCGCCGGCCTCCTGCCCGGGGACGAGGGCAAGCTCCGCGAGGCCCTCCTTGGCTTCTCCGGTTCCAAGCGGAGGTCGGAGCTCCTCGGAGAGGCGGGCGGCGTCGTCTTCATGGACGACTACGGCCACCACCCGACGGCCATCAGGGACACGATACAGGGCATAAAGGCCTTCTGGCCCGGGCGCCGGCTCGTGGTCGACTTCATGTCGCACACCTATTCGAGGACAAAGGCCCTCTTCGACGAGTTCTCGGCCTGTCTCGACGAGGCCGACATCGTCATACTTCACAGGATCTATGCCTCGGCGCGCGAGGTTCCGGATCCTTCCCTCGACGGAAGGAAGCTCTTCGACGCGGTCTCCGCCCACCGGTCGGCAAGCGGCTCGCGGCCCGGCAGCACCCTCTATTTCGAGGATCCGGAAGAGGCGAGGGGGCCCGTACTCGGCCTGCTCAAGGAAGGGGACCTCTTCCTCACCATGGGCGCCGGGGACAACTGGAAGCTCGGGGCCTGGCTCCTCGAACAGGAACGCAAGGGCGACGGAGGAAAGGCATGACGCGCAGCATGACGGGTTTCGCGCATCGCGAAATCGCGGCCAGGTCGATCAAGGGCAGCATAGCCATCAAGTCCTACAACAACCGCTACCTCGACCTCTACATTTCCCTTCCGCCCCAGCTGGCCATGCTCGAGCCGCGCTTCAGGGACTTCCTCTCCTCGAGGATAGTCCATGGCAAGGTGGAGCTTTCCTTCAGGGTCCGCGAGTTCGACGTGCCCGTGAGGGCCACCGCCGACCTCGAGGCGGCCAAGGCCGTGGCCGGGGTGCTCAGGGAGATCTCCGCGGCCTGCGGCATGGAAGAGCCCGTGAGGATCGGCAACCTCCTTTCCTTCGACGGCGTCGTGACCTACGAGCGCGAACTCGACGAGGACCTGGTCTGGGCTGAGCTCGGGCCCGAGCTCGAGGCCTGCTTCAGGTCCTACGACGAGTCGAGGCTGACCGAGGGCGCCGCGACCCGGGCCGACATCGAGGGCCAGATCGGCCGCGTGGAGAAGGGTCTGGCCGCGGTCTCCGCAAGGGTGCCGGAAATCGAGGCGACGCTGCGAGGGCAGCTCAGGACAAGGTTCCAGGACGTGATGGGAGATGCCGTCGACGAGGGCAGGGTCCTCGCTGAAACGGCGGCCCTTCTCATGAAGTACACGGTGAACGAGGAGGTCTCGCGCCTCGGCGCCCATCTCGCCTCCTTCCGCCGGATCATCGCCTCCGAGGACGCTGCCGCCAAGAAGCTCGATTTCCTCTGCCAGGAGATGAACCGGGAGGTCAACACCATTGGCTCGAAGAACGTCCTCCTGCCCATAGCCGAGGTCGTCGTCGAGATGAAGGACGCCCTCGAGAACGTACGCGAACAGCTCAGGAACATCGAGTAAGGAAGGCAGGTAGACGTGACTCCAGCGCGCATTCTCGCGATTTCCGGCAAGTCGGGCTGCGGAAACACGACGGTATCGGGCATCCTCGCAGAGAGGCTCGGCATCCGCCTCATCAACTACACGTTCCGTTCCCTCGCCGTCGACATGGGCATGGACTTCGCGGCCCTCCTCGAGAAGGCCCAGGAAGACCCTTCCTTCGACCGGACCGTCGACGAGAAGCAGGTTGCCCTGGCCCATGAGGCCGATTGCGTCGTCGGCTCCAGACTCGCGATGTGGCTCCTCCCCGACGCGGCCCTCAAGGTCTACCTCTGGGCCTCCCCCGAGGTCAGGGCCTCGCGCATCCAGATGAGGGAGGGCAAGAGCCTCGGGGAGATCATGGCCTTCACGGAGAAGCGCGACGGGAGGGACCACCAGCGCTACCTCGACCTCTACGGCATCGACAACGACGACTGGTCGGGTGCCGACCTCACCATAAACACCGAGGGCTTCTCGCCCGCGCAGATAGCCTCGATCATCGAGGCCGCCTATCGCGAAAGGACGGGCCGCGCGTCCGGCCGCCAGGGACTCTAGGGGCCCTGGCGCGGAGTCCCGCGGAGGACTGCCTTGCGGGATGGATCGCTTTTCGTCTAGGATACGCTGACCTAAGGAGAGAAATCGATGGACGACCGCGAAATGATAGTGCTGGTTACCGGCGCCTCGAGCGGAATAGGGAACGCCTGCGCCACCCACCTGGCCAAGCGCGGCTATCGCGTATATGGCACGAGCCGCAATCCCTCGGCCTACAGCAAGAAAGCCGACGAGTTCTTCGACCTGGTGCAGATGAACGCCACCGATGACCAGTCGGTCGCCAAGGCAGTGGCGTCGGTCATCGCAAAGGAAGGGCGCATCGACGCCGTAGTATGCAATGCCGGCATGGGCATATCCGGATCCGTCGAGGACTGCGGCCTCGATGAGATCAAGCTCCAGATGGACACCAACTTCATGGGCGCGGTGCGGGTCGTCAAGGCCGTGCTGCCGTCCTTCCGGGCGGCCGGCAAGGGCCGGATCATCGTCCTGAGCTCGATAGCGGGCGTCATGGGCATGCCCTTCCAGGCCTTCTACTCCTCGAGCAAGTTCGCCCTCGAGGGCTTCATCGAGTCCCTGCGCTACGAGATGAGGCCCTTCGGCGTCGAGGCCTGCCTGATCGAGCCCGGGGATTTCCGCACGGGCTTCACCGCGGCGCGGCGGCCCGCCCAGACCTCGTCGGAGGGCGCCTACGCCAAGTACTACGATGCGGCCATGGGGGTACAGGTGAGGGACGAGACCGCGGGCCACGACCCCATCGAGGCGGCCAAGCTCGTACAGCGCCTCCTCGAGAAGCGGCACCTCAACGTCCGGTATACCGTGGGCCCCTTCATCGAGAGGCTCAGCGTCATGGTGAAGCGCCTCGTGCCAGCCCGGCTCTTCGAGGTAGTCTACAGGAAGTACTACAAGCTTCCCTGACGGAAGCGCGAAGGGGAAGCCATGGCGAGCTGCGACCGAACAATCCTGGGTATCACGCGCGATGGCCACGAGGCCTCGGCCTTCCATCTGCGCGCCGGCGATTTCGAGGCGGTTTTCAGCGATTTCGGCGCCCGCTGGCTGTCCTTCCTCGTCCCTGACGGCAAGGACGGCCGCGACGACCTCCTCCTCGGCTGTCCCGACCTCGCCGGGTACGAGGTTTCAGACGCCTACTTCGGTGCCACGGTGGGCCGCTACGCGAACCGCATTGCCGGAGCCTCCTTCCGCCTCGACGGGAGGGAATACCGGCTTGCGGCCAACAACGGGCAGAACCACCTCCATGGCGGGAAGGTCGGTTTTGACCGGAGGATCTGGAAGGCGAGGGCTTTCGAGGCTTCCGGTTCGGCCTGCATCGTCTTCGAGCTCGAAAGCCCGGACGGCGAAGAAGGCTATCCCGGCGCCATGTCGGTGCGCACGACCTTCAGGCTCTCTCCCGAAGGGACCGTCGGCATCCTGTACGAGGCGAAAGCTGACGCCCCGACCGTAATCGGACTCACCCAGCATGCCTATTTCAACCTGGCCGGCAACGGCAGGGGTGACATCCTCGACCATGAACTGAGGATAGAGGCCTCGCGCTACCTGCCTGTGGACGGGAACCTCATCCCCACCGGCGAGATGGCTCCCGTAGAAGGAAGCCCCTTCGACTTCCGCTCCTTGAGGAGGGTCGGTCGCGATATCCGCGAGGCAGGCGGCTATGACCACTGTTTCGTGCTTGACCGGGCCCCAGGGGATGCGCATCAAGCGGCCGAATGCGCGGAGCTCCGCCATCCCGCGACGGGAAGGAGCATGAAGGTCTCCACCACCATGCCGGGCATCCAGCTCTACACGGGGAATTTCCTTGAAGGGGCCGCGGGCAAGGACGGCAGGATCTACAGGAAGCATTCCGGGCTCTGCCTCGAGACCGAGTGCTTCCCGGACAGCCCGAACAGGCCGGACTTTCCCTCCTGCGTGCTCAGGCCCGGGGATACATGGCGCGAGGAGACCCGATACTCCTTCAGCCTCTAGCGCACCCAGCCGCGGCCCAAGGCCATCACGAGCGGGCCAGGCCCTCCACGACGAAATCGATCCAGGGCTTGGTCTGGGCAGGGAAGGCCTCGCGGACCGTGAGGAATTCGAACAACGCGTCCTTGTACCTTCCCTCCTGGGCGAGGGTGATCCCGATGTAGAAACGGGCGCAGTCCCTCTCTGGGCTGGCGCTTCCGGCCCTGGAAAGGGGCTCGAGGATGGCCCGCGCGCCCGCCCAGTCTCCTTCCATGAGGAGGGATTCCGCCGCGAGGAGGATGGTGGCGGCGTCGCCTTCCCGCTGGGTCCTCGGCAACAGGCGCAGCTCCGGCCCCTGGAAGTCGGCCGCCGCCGTCTCATCCTGCAGCTCGTGGAGGGCCTTCGCCGTTTCCGGGGGCAGCTGGCCAGAGCCGGCAGCCCCGCCATCGCCCGGAAGGATGGAGCTGTCGCGGTACAGGAAGGCGGGCAGGGGCGTCGACCGGGACGCGGGCGGGACCGCGGGTCCTGGCGTCGGGACCTCGGCAGGAGCGGCGGCGGCTTCCGTCGGCCGCGGCGACTCGACGACCGGCTTCGCGGGTTGCCGGGGTTCGGGAGAGGCCTTTGGCTGGATCTGGGGCTCGGGCGGCTGTGTCTCCGCCGCAGGCCCTGCCTTGGCGATCAGGGGCCCCCCATCGAGCGGAGGGGACGAGGAAGGGATTGCTGAGGGCTGGGGCGCTGCCGCCGCTGTCACCCCGGCGGGCGGCGCGACCGGCTGCGGCGTTGCCGGAGCGGCCGGCGCTTCCGCGGAGATGGCTACGACCGTGGCATTCTGGTTGGCCTTGAATACGAAAAGCACCTGGCCTTCTGAAGATATGGCGGCCACCGCGTAGTAGAAGGAGGCGCCCTGCGGCGGTCGGTCAACGTAGCCCTGCTTGCCGGGGGCGACTACCGCGACGCTCGCGATGCCGGCCAGCGACGCCCCGTCAAAGGGCTTCTCCGAGCGATAGACGGCATAGGCCTTGGCTTCGGGGCCGTCGTCAGTCCAGCTGAGGATTATGGTGTCGCCGTGGATGGCGGCCCGGAGCCCGGCGATCGTCGGGACGGCCGCCTCGGCCTGGCCGCCGTCGGCTTCCTCGGCCCACGATCGAAGAGCGAGAAGAACAGCAAGGAGGCCCATGGCCACAAGGAGCTTTCGCCGACCCTTCATATCCTGCATTCTAACCGACGTCGTGCCCCCGCTTCCAGAGCTGAATTGACGGGAAGGGGCATTTTAGGTACCATCCTTGTATGTTCGTCTCGATAGCCTGCGACATGGGAAGCGAAGATTCCCGGGCCGCCCTCTACAACCTCCTTCCGCAGTACGGTTTCGAGAAGGTCCAGAAGGCCTGTTTCGAGTGCAGCAGCATGAACGAACAGCGTCTCGTGGCCCTGAAGCGGGACATCGACCGCATCACCGACTCCTACGATACCCTCCGGATCTACCAGTATCCGATCGAGGGGACCCTCGCCATCACGACCCTCAAGGGGAACAAGTGGCGGCGCATCATAATCCGTGATCCCTCCCGGCCGCGCGAATAGGCCGCTTCCGGGAAAACCATAAGGAGAACCACATGATCGAAGAGCTCGCGGGACCTCTCGCCTCTCTCCGCGCGGAAATACTCGATATCTGGGGGCGTCTTTGACGTCGCGTCCATTGAGCGCACGATAGCCGACAAGGAAGCGAAGAGCGCCGAGCCGGGCTTCTGGAACGACGGGGCCAAGGCCGGCCGGACCATGACCGAGATCAAGCAGCTCCGCGACCGGATCGGCACCTGGACCCGCCTCAAGAAGGACGTCGAGGCCCTCGAGGAGATCTACAATCTCGCCAGGGAAGACGGCGACGACTCGATGGAAGGAGATCTTCGCGCCGGCTACGACGACGTGAAGGCCCGCTTCGACAAGTACGTGGTGCTCGAGCTCCTTTCGGGCGAGGCCGATTCCTCCGGCGCCTTCCTGACCATCCACGCCGGCTCGGGAGGCACCGAGGCCTGCGACTGGGCCTCCATGCTCCTCCGCATGTACACGCGCTGGGCCGAGCGCCGGGGCTACAAGTACGAGGTCATCGACCTGCTCGAGGCCGAAGGCGGCATCAAGAGCGCCACGGTGCAGATCGACGCTCCCTATGCCTACGGCTACCTCAAGGGCGAGTCCGGCGTCCACCGCCTCGTCCGCATCTCGCCCTTCGATGCCAACGCGAGGAGGCATACTTCCTTCGCGTCCGTCTACATCTTCCCGGTCCTCGATGACTCGATCGACGTCGAGATCCGCCCCGAGGACATCCGCATCGACACCTATCGTTCGGGCGGAGCCGGAGGGCAGAAGGTCAACAAGACCGACTCGGCGGTGCGCATCACCCACCTGGCCACCGGCATCGTGGTCACCTGCCAGAACGAACGCAGCCAGCACAAGAACAAGGACGTGGCCATGAGCGTCCTCAAGTCGCGCCTCTATGAACGCTACAGCCAGGAGAAGGAGAAGGAGAACGCGAAGTTCGCCTCCGAGAAGAAGGAGATAGCCTGGGGCAGCCAGATCAGGTCCTATGTCTTCCAGCCCTATACCCTGGTCAAGGACCACAGGAACAAGTTCTCCGTGGGCAATGTGCAGGCCGTCATGGACGGCGACATCGATTCCTTCATCGAATCCTACCTCCGCTGGCGTTGGCAGGGCGGGACCGTATCCTCCTCTGGTGAAGCGGAGGATGAAGAGGAACTGTAGGGAAGATGGACAAGAGGCCCGCCGGCCCCGCCGGCTCCGCTGGCCGTCCCGGCCACGCCGCGAGGGTAGCCGTCATCCTCGCCTTCGCGCTTGGGCTCTCCTGCGCCGGCGCCTGCGAGGAAGCGGCGAGCGCCAGCTTCACCGTGGCGGTCGCCGGTTTCCCGACGGAGGGGCTTCCATCGGGCCTGGCCCTCTTTGCCTCGTCCTTTCCCCGGCTCCTCATCGCGGAACTGGCCGTGCTGCCTCCCCACCTCGAGTCGGCCGAATACCGGGCGGAGGAAGCCTCGGTCGGCTCCTCCCGGGCCCTCTACGCCTCGGGTGCCGACCTGGCCGCGCGCCTGGACGACCTGGCCTTGCGCACGCTGGAGCCCGGAATCGATCCCGGGAAAAGGGCCCAGAACCTCCAGGATGCCCGAGCGAAGGTCGAGGAGGCGAGGAAGAAGCTCGAGTCGGGTTCGGCCAATGTACCCGTCCCCGCCCGCGATCCGGCGGTCAGCAGCTCTCCCTCGGCGCTGTCCGCGCTCAATGACAAGGGGCAGCTCCTTGCCATGGCAGCCGGAGGTCCACAGGCGACCGTGGCGGGGAAGCACATAGACCTCCTGGTCTACGGCAGCCTCGAGCCTGTCGGGGCCTACGTCGCCGTGGACCTGAGCGTCTACGACGCGGCCCTCGGCAGGCTGGTATACTCGGCCAGGAGTTATGCGGCCCCGGCCGACCCGGCCCCCCTCGCGAGGGACCTCGGCGAACGCATCTGCAGGATCGTGGCGGGACGGCCCTATGCGCGGCTGGATCTCGTGGCCCGGCCTGACGCGGCCGTCCTCAGCGTCGACGGAAAGGCCCTCGACGCATCGACGAGGAGGCTCTACCTGTTCGAGAGGTCCACGCTCCGGGTTTCGGCCGCCGCGCCGGGCATGGTCCCTCTCGAGACTGCCGTGGACATCGACCTTGGCGAGCGGAAGCAGGTGAGCCTCGAGCTCAAGGCGGCCGTCCTGGGTACCGCGAGGATCGACACGGCCCCCTCGGGCCTTCCGGTCTACGTCGACGGCATGTTCGCGGGAAGGTCTCCCCTCGAGCTTCCGCTGTCTGGAGAGCGGTCGGTGGTAGCCGCAAGGTCGGGCGAGGATGCCATGGCCACCTCCGTCCTGCCGCCCGGCGGCGACGTCAGCATCGTGCTCGTGCCGGACAGCTCGGCGAAGGACCTCGTCGCCCTCGTGGACAGGCGGCGCGATGCCTTCTATGACGCGCTCGGGCTCTTCGTCCTTTCCCTGCCGCCCACGAGCATCTCCTACGGACTCATGGGCACCTACGCGGACGCCTACGTCCGCGGCGCCGGCACCGCGATGCTGGACAAGTACACTGCCTCGACAATCTCGCTGGGAGTATGCGGGGCCATCAATGTCGGGTTGCTCGTAAACGTGATCATAAGGCTGATCGGCTATATCGGTGCCGCAAGATGAAGCCGGGCCCGCGCCCGGATACCGGTGAAGGGGAAGATCGAACATGCGTTTTTCGGACAGGCTCAAGGCCCTATTGGGAATCAGGAATGCCGACACCGAGGCCTTCTTCGACGAGCTCGCCGACCTCCTCGTCGAGGGCGACCTCGGGGCAGGCCTTGCCTTCGAGGTCGTCGATGCGTTGCGCGAAACCTGCCGGAAATCGGCGATAAGCGCTCCGGACGACATCCGCCGCGAGCTGAAGCGGCTCCTTTCGGCCTACTGCCGCGGCGTCAGCATCGCCCCCGTCAAGGGGTCGCTCAACGTCTTCCTCCTCCTCGGGGTGAATGGTGTGGGCAAGACGACGAGCTGCGCGAAGCTGGCCAGGTACTACTCGTCGAAGGGGCTTGCCGGCGGCGTCATCCTCGCCGCGGGCGATACCTTCCGCGCGGCGGCCATAGACCAGATCAAGGTACACGGCGAGCGTCTTGGCATGCGCGTCGTCGCCCAGGCCCCGGGCTCCGACCCGGGCGCCGTCCTCTACGACGCCATAGACGCGGCCAAGGCCCAGGGTGCCGAGCTCGTCATCGCCGATACGGCCGGCCGCATGCATACCCGGCAGGACCTCGTGCGCGAGCTCGGCAAGATCGACAAGATCGTGAGCTCCAGGGCGGACGGCGCCTGCTATCGCCGCTTCATCGTCCTCGACGCGACCACGGGCCAGAATGGCCTCAGGCAGGCGGAGACCTTCAAGGCGGCGGTGCCGGTCGACGGCGCCATCCTCACCAAGATGGATTCCACGGCCAAGGGCGGCCTCGTCATGGCCCTGTCGAAGGAGCTTGGCATACCGACGGCCTTCGTCGGCAAGGGCGAAGGCTACGACGATCTCGAGCCCTTCGACGCGGGGAGCTTCCTGGACTCCTTCCTGGGGATCGAGGACTCCAGGCAGGCGCCGGGCTCCGGCAAAAGGCCTTAGGAGGACCCGTGTCCCTGTCCCCGTCCGGCCCCGCCCTGTTGGCGGTCCTCCTCGCCCTGATCCTCCCGGCCGGCAGGCTCGCGGGCCAGGAGACGAGGTTCTACCTGTCGGACGAGGCCGGTTTCCAGGGCGAGGAACTGCACGGCCTGCAGCCCAAGGGCTACACGCTCGCCATGGACGCATCTCCTTCTTCCACGGTCTGGACCCTCTACCATGACGGCAAGGAACTGCGAAGGACCGTCAGGGTGACGACGGCCGATGGCGCAAGGGAAAGCGTCCTCGAAGGAAGCGGCCTCAGGGAAGAGAGGACCTACGACAGGGCAGGGAACCTCGTCGAGGAGTTGTTCTACGGGAGCTCTTCCTCCGAAGAAGGCAAACCGGGGAATGACGCCGCAGGAACCGGGGTAGGCGCCCCTGGCCATACGGCTCCGTCCGGCCTTGTTCTCCCTGCCCAGCCCCCTCCCCGGTTGGTCTCGCGCCTGGCCTATACCTACCTCTCCGGCAGGCTCGTATCCGTGGAGTCCTTCGACGCCTCGTCGAAGAGCCAGGGGAAGCTCGAGTACCGTTACGATGCCTCGGGCAGGCTCCTCGAGCTCAGCGCGTCGGGCTCTTTCGGCGCCTCGGCGGCCGGCCTCGCTCCCGGCGCCTCGTTGCCGGCCGCGTCCTGGTACGCGGTTCCTGGTCCCGACGGGGAAGGGAAGGGAAGGGACGCCCTCGAGATAACCCGTTACGATGGGGCCGGCAGGCCCGTCGAGCGCGCAAGCTACGTGGACGGCGCCTGCGTGCGGGCCGAAACCATGATCTACAATGAGGCAGGCAATCTCGCCCGTAGACTGACCCTCGAGACGGATACGGGTACCTTGAGCGAAACGACCTATGATTCGAGGGGCCTAGTCGCCCTCATCGTCACGTCCGTGGATGGCGCGGAGAGGTCGCGGGAGAGCTACATCCATGATGATGACTCGCGGCTTGCGGAAAGCATCCTCGTAAGCCAGGCCACGACCACGAGGACCAGCTTCGTCTACGACGGGGCGGGGGAAAGATCCAGGGAGACGGTCCAGGTCGATGGCGTCATCGTTTCGGTGACCGTGAACCTCTCGGATGGCACCGTGGTCAGGGAATTCTACGACAGGGGAGAGCTCTTCCTCCGGACCTATGAGCTGGAGGGCAGGCTCAGGAAGGAAGAATTCGTGGAGAAGGGCTCGGTGGTCAGGACGAGGGAGTACCCATGAGCCGAAGGACGTGGATACGGCAGGTCTCCCGCAGGTGGCTCTCCGCCCGGAAGAGCGCAGGCGGCAGCGGCCCATCGGCCCTCGCGGCCTCGGGTATAGCCATCGGGGTTGCGGCCCTCATCGTGGTCCTTGGCGTGATGAACGGGTTCCAGCGAGGCTACATCGATACCATCCTCGAGGTCTCGAGCTACGACGTACGCCTCGAGACCAGGGACCGGAGCGCGGTCGAGGCCGACCTCCTGCCGAAGCTAAGGTCGCAGAAAGGCGTCAAGTGCGCGGTCCCCTTCATCGAGACCCAGGTCCTGGCGAGCGGAAGCGACGGACGCAGCCTTCCCTTGCGGATCCGCTCCCTTCCAGCCGATATCGACGCTATGGATCCCGGCTTCGTGTCGGCCCTGGGCCTCGCCCAGGGAAGTCTGGGCGGCATCAAGGGACTCGTGATCGGCTCCGAGTTCGCGCGTTTCCTCAATGTCGTGGTCGGCGACGAGATCGATGTCCTCGGCGTATCTGCCGACCGGGAAGAGGGCATCAGCACCTACTCGCGGCGCCTGCCCGTCGGGGCCGTCTTCCATTCGGGCTTCTATGATTTCGACATGGGCCTAGCCTTCATCGCGGAGGAGGGACAGGTCTCGGCCCTTCCCTCGGCCGGGGGGACCCCGATATCGATAGGCATCAAGCTCGAAGACAGGAACCGCGACGCCGCCTTCGTCTCCATGCTTGCCTCCCTGGGCATCGAAGGCGCCACGGGCTGGCACGACTACAACAAGGCCTTTTTCGGCGCCCTCAGGACTGAGAAGACCATCATGATGCTTCTCGTGGGCCTCATCTTCGTCGTGGTCGGCGTGAACATCTTCCAGTCCATGCGACGCAGCGTCCACGAGCGCATGGAGGAGATAGCCCTCCTTCGCAGCCTTGGCGGCAGGGCTTCGGAGATAAAAGGCATATTCATCGCCGACGGCCTCGCCATCGGTTTCCTCGGCGCGACCGCTGGTCTCGTGCTAGGGCTCCTCATCGCCGCCAACGTCAACGAGATCCTTTCCTTCGTTGGAGGCGTCCTGAACTGGGCCAGTTCGGCCATCGCCGGCCTGTCGGGCGGCAGGCCGGCCGATCTATCGGTCTATTCGCCGAGATATTTCTACCTGATGGAGGTGCCCGTGAAGGTCCTGTATCCCGAGACAGTCTTCGTGGTGGGCGCGGCCATAGCCTCCGCCGGCGCCGCCGCGGCCTCCGCCGCCGGCCGGATCGCGGACTACGAGCCTGCGGAGCTCCTGCGCCATGAGTGAAGCCTTCATCGAGCTCCAGGGCGTCGAGAAACGCTTCTCGTCGCTCGCGGAGGACCTCGCCGTCCTCGTAGATCTCGATCTTTCCGTGCAGGCCGGCGAGTCGGTGTCCATCACGGGAGCGAGCGGCAGCGGAAAGAGCACCTTGCTCTCGATCATCGGCGGGCTCGACCTGGCGACGAAGGGCAGCGTGAGGGTAGGGGACTGGGACCTCGCGGGCATGGGCGAGCGCAAGCGCACGGACTACCGCGCCGAGTGCGTCGGCTTCGTCTTCCAGTTCCACTACCTCCTCAAGGACTTCGATGCCCAGGAGAACGTGGCCCTTCCCGCCCTCATGGGGGGCCTGCCGAGGGAAGCCGCCATGGAAAGGGCCGCCGCCCTCCTCGAGTCGGTGGGGCTCTCCGACCGTCTCCACCATTATCCCTCGCAGCTCTCGGGAGGCGAGCGACAGAGGGCGGCCATCGCCCGCGCCCTCGTCAATTCGCCCCCCCTCCTCCTCGCGGACGAGCCCACGGGCAACCTGGATGCGCACAACGCGCTTTCGGTCCGGGAGCTGATCTTCGACCTCGTCGACAGGCTCGGCACGACCCTCATCCTCGTGACCCATGACCATGGCCTTGCGCAGGCCGCTTCCGCCCGCTACGAACTCGTGAACGGGAGGCTCTCCCTACTATGAAGCTGGGTCCCGCCCTCTTTGTCGCCGCCCGCAACCTCCTCGGGCGGAGGGCCGCAGGGGAGGGCCCCGGGGCAAGGCACAGGCTTACCGGAGCCATCATGGGCGTAGCCCTGTCCATCGTGCCCCTCACGGTGGTGCTCTTCGTGGCTGACGGCATGATAGAGGGCATTACTTCCCGCTACCTCGAGACCTCGACCTACCATCTCCAGGCGAGTCCCTTCTATTCGCTGTCCGGCGGCGAACTCGAGGCGGCCGGCGCCAAGCTTGCGGCACTGCCCGGCGTGACAGGGGTTTTCCCCGAACTGCAGGGACCGGGTGTCATGCTCGCGGCGGCGGCGCAGGGAGGCGAAGTCCAGCCCCAGCCCACGGCAGCCACACTGCGCGCCATCGAGCCTGCCCTGCTCGAGGATCCCGGTTTCCGCAGCTACATCGAGCTCAAGGATGGAGAACTCGCCTTCAAGAAGGGGAACGACGTCCTCCTCGGTAGCGCCCTCGCGGCCAGGCTCCACGCTGGCGTCGGCGACCTCGTGAGCGTCATCACCGTGCGCGAGGGGGATGGTGCTTCGTTCACCCCCCGTCTCAGCACCCTGCGCATCAGGGGCATCCTGTCTACCGGCTACCAGGAACTGGATGCCCTCTGGGCGATGGTGCCCTTGTCGGCCGGCGAGAAGATGCTGGAGCCGGGCACGAGGAGGGTATTCATCGGCATCAAGACCGGGGACGCCTTCAAGGACATGACGGCGCGCAAAGAGGGGATCTCGAGCCTCCTTGGAGGCGATGGCACGGCTGACCTTCCCTGGACCGTGAGGGACTGGCGCGAGATAGAGGGCAACCTCTGGAGGTCCTTCTCGACGACGAAGGCCCTCCTCGTCCTCATCATGGCCCTGGCTGTCGCCGTCGCCGCCGTGAACGTCGGGGCCTCCCTCATCATGCTGGCGCTGGAGAGGAAGAAGGACATCGCCATTCTGAAAAGCACCGGCACGAAGGATGAGCAGGTATCCGCGATCTTCGTGGCCTCCGGTGCCTTCGTCGGGGTGACGGGATCCCTGCTGGGACTGGCAATCGGCTCCCTCATCTCCGTCTTCATCAACCAGCTCATTGCCGCCCTGGAATGGATCCTCAACCTCTTTGCCGATCTTTCCGCCTGGATCAGGGGAAGCCCGGTCGCCGGGCCTGTGAGGGTCCTCGATCCATCCTTCTACCTCGAGAGCATTCCTGTACGTATCTCCTTGCCTGAACTGGCCTTGATTGCCCTCGGCGGCATCCTCCTCTGCATCCTGGCCTCCCTGTATCCCGCCCGGCGCGCCTCGAGGCTCCCTCCCATGGAGATTTTCCGGAAGTCCTAGGAAGATAATTGCCCTTTCCCTTGCCGGCTGAATGCGTGTATAGTAGTTGCCACTGCCTCAATCGCCCGGAGCCGGGCTTGGCGTATAGTTCGCGGAGGTACCATGGTCAAGAAAAATGACGCTACACCTGCCAAGGCGGGTGTCAATGAAGAGAAGCAGAAAGCCCTCGAGGCCGCGAGGCTCCAGATAGAAAAGCAGTTCGGCCAGGGCTCGCTGATGAAGCTCGGCTCGCATGACGGCGCGGCCGGGATAGAGACCATCCCTTCGGGTTCCATACTCCTCGACGAGGCCCTCGGCGTCGGCGGTTATCCCCGCGGGAGGGTCATCGAGATCTACGGCCCTGAATCCTCTGGAAAGACGACCCTCGCCCTCCATGCCATAGCCGAGGCCCAGAAAAAGGGCGGCATAGCGGCCTTCATAGATGCCGAGCACGCCCTCGACCCGGTCTATGCCAAGAACCTGGGCGTCAACATCGACGACCTCTGGGTCTCCCAGCCCGATAACGGCGAGCAGGCCCTCGAGATAGCGGAATCCCTCATCCGTTCCGGCGCGGTGGACATCATCGTCATCGACTCGGTCGCCGCCCTGACCCCCCAGGCCGAGATCGAGGGCGACATGGGGGACGCCCACGTCGGCCTCCAGGCCAGGCTCATGAGCCAGGCCCTCCGCAAGCTCACGGGCACCCTGTCCAAGAGCAAGACCATCCTGGTCTTCATCAACCAGATCCGCATGAAGATCGGCGTCATGTTCGGC
>Ga0116171_10003519_pt1 | contig 14451 bp, 9 predicted proteins | sample AD_JPNHW2_MetaG_FD_89798 | JGI IMG/M metagenome (GOLD analysis project Ga0116171, IMG submission 89798) | Active sludge microbial communities of municipal wastewater-treating anaerobic digesters from Japan - AD_JPNHW2_MetaG | ecosystem: Engineered > Bioreactor > Anaerobic > Digestate | place...
CCGTAATCTTTGGTGCCGGGTTTTGAAACCATGCGTTGGGCGACTTCACGCTGGATCATCCCGACGCATTCGGAAACCTTATCCCGGTTTTCGACCACTTTGAAAAAAATCTGGCTCGAAATATTGTACGGGAAGTTGCCGATAACGGCAAAAGGCCCTTCAAACAAGGCTGAAATGTCGGTTCGCAGGAAGTCGGCGTGGATCAGGTCTTCTCCCAGTGTAAATGCCGATTTAAGGTAAGCGGCCGATTCCCGGTCGAGCTCAATGGCTTTGAACGAGGAATAGTGATTCGCAATCAGGTATTTGGTGAGGACGCCGGTGCCGGGGCCTACTTCAAGTACCTGGCTTACACCGGGCGAGAGGCTTTCGGCGATTTTACGGGCGATATTCTCGTCTTTCAGAAAATGCTGTCCCAGGTGTTTCTTGGCCCTGACCGGTTCCATACTATTGATTTATTTAACAATGACTAAAGGTTCACCGGATCGTTGCGGAGGATCCTGAACCGTTTCCGGGCGTCCACTACAAATAAACTGCCGGGGTATGTTGTGAGCAAGGTCTGATAAAGTTCCATGGCCTTTTGTTTGTCCGGGGTAATGTAGTCATAAATACCGGCAAGGGCATATAATGCATCATCGGCGAGAAGGTCGGTGGGGAAGTCAGCCACTATTTCGCGGTAATATTTCACGGCATCCTCAAATTTCTTCTCCTTCATGCAGATTTCCGCTTTTTTAAAGAGCACTTCATCTGCCAGGGAATGGTGCGGATACCTGATCAGGAGCGAGTCGAGGGCGTCCATGGCTTCCTGGTCCCTGTTCCGGAACAGCAATAAATCGGCGCGGGCGTACATCGAAAGCGCCCCGTAAGTACTGTCGTCGTCCATGTTTTCACTTATCAGCAACGACAGCGACATGGCATCGTTGGCGATGAGTTTTGAGGTCGCGGCTTTCAGGATGTCGAGCTGGCTTTTGGCCCATTCAAATTCGCAGATATAAAAGGACAGCTTTGCATTCCTGAATTTAGCTTCATGGCCGATCGGTTCATTTTTAAAAGCTTTTTCAACCTGGGAATACAGGAGCGTGGCTTCCCAGGGTTCGCCCGAGAAAAGGTAAATATCGGCCAGTTCGAGTTTGCATTCGGCCTGCAGCCGGTCGGTGATGCCCGGTATGATGATGGCATCTTCGAGCAGCGCCGTGGCCGAATCGGTATTGTTCAGGTAAAATGCCTGCAAATGGCTCAGGTTGCGGATCAGGGGAATCGTCGCCGGGTTTTTGCCGGATTCCTTTAACAGCGAAAGGTATTTTGCTTCAAGCGCCTTGAGGAACTTATCGTCGTAACTGTGAAGCTGAATGGCTTTTGCTAGTTCGGTGTTCAGCAATTCGATGCGGCTTTTCAGGACCAGATCGGCATCGGCGTTTTTTTTGATGATATAAGCATAAGCGTCGGTGGTGACGTCGAAATCGTCGTTGGTAAAACTTAGCCGGGCAAGGTCGTAAACCCTCTGCCCGTCTTCGCCGTAACGGCGGTCGAGCGCTTTTGCCTGCAACAGGGCAAGTTTGAAATCTTTCTGCTGAACCGAATACCATAGCAGCAATTCGGCAAATGAAACTTCATCGGGGTTTTGCTGGGATTTTTTCAGCAGTGTGGAGCGAAACAGGTCGTTTTTCGTATTGTCGGGATCGTCGCTCAGCCAGGCTTGCATCCGGTTTTGAACCGTAGCCATTTGTTCGGGTTTGTTGGCCAGCAGGGTGAGATATTCATCCAGCATGGCTGCCGAATTGCCCTGGCTTTCATATTGTATGGCCAGTTCGATGGCAAATGCCGATTTGTCTTTAAGCAGGTCGCGTCCTTTCAGGTAGGTGCGGATGGCATAATCAGTTTCGCGCCGGTTGAGGAAGGCCGCAGCGGTATTATAAACGGAGTTGCGGTCATCTTTCAGGTTACGGAGGCATTCATCGTAAAGCTTTTTGCCTTTTTGTGTTTCATCCTGTATTGCCATCAGGTACCCAAGGTCAACCGTATAGCGCGGATCGTTAGGATTTGCACGCATCTGTTTCCTGATCAGCTTTTCAGCTTTATCATAATCCTTAACTTCGAAGAGGCAGTTTACATAATAAATGTAACTGAAAAGGGTAGGGGACTTTTCATACAGACGGCTGAAGACCTCGAGCGCTTTATCGTATTGCCGGGTGCTGTAATATTCCATGCCCAGCCGTTCGTCGGTTTGCTGCTGTGCCATAACAGGCCTGAGCAGAACCATAAACAAGGCTGATAACAGTAGCCGGTTGCAGCTTATAGTTTTCATCACGACAGTATTAACGATCAGGATCCGTAATTTCTTACCATCGTAACACCGAAAACCGGTAATTTTTAATTACAGGATCACCCACCGGAACAGCATTCTTATTTTTCCGGCATTATCCGGTTTATGGAATCATATCAAATCCTGTGTACGGCACCAGCGCTTTGGGAATGCGGATTCCTTCCGGTGTTTGGTTGTTCTCGAGCAGGGCTGCCACTATGCGCGGCAATGCAAGGGCGCTTCCGTTCAGGGTGTGGGCTAGGCGGGTTTTGCCGCTTCCTTCTTTAAAACGGAGTTTCATGCGGTTTGCCTGGAATGACTCGAAGTTGGATACCGAACTCACTTCGAGCCAGCGTTTCTGTGCGGCCGAGAAAACTTCAAAATCGTAGGTCATGGCTGAGGTAAAACTCATATCAGCCCCGCAAAGCCTGACGATCCTGAACGGCAGTTCCAGTGTACGGGCAAGCCCGGCTACATATTCGCGCATTTCTTCAAGCGTTTCGTATGATTTATCGGGGTGCTGTATTTGTACGATTTCCACTTTATCGAACTGGTGGAGCCTGTTAAGCCCGCGCACATCCTTGCCGTATGAACCGGCTTCGCGGCGGAAGCAGGCCGAATAGGCTACATTTTTAACCGGAAAATCGGTTGCATTCAGGATCACGTCGCGGTAAATATTGGTGACGGGAACTTCGGCGGTCGGGATCATGTAAAACTTGTCAAGCCCGATAAAATACATCTGGTCGTCTTTATCCGGCAACTGACCTGTTCCGTAACCTGAGGCTTCGTTCACCATAAGCGGCGGCTGGATTTCATGGAACCCGGCCCGGATGGCGTTATCCAGGAAGAAGTTGATGAGCGCGCGTTGCAGCCTGGCCCCTTTGCCTTTATATACAGGGAACCCGGCTCCGGTAAGCTTAACGCCGAGTTCAAAATCAATGATGTCATATTTCTGGCATAAATCCCAGTGGGGCATGGCGTTATCCGGCAAAACCGGGATGTCGCCTTCGCGGTGAACTTCAACATTATCTTCGGAGGAGTTTCCGGGAATAACATCGGGATGCGGCAGGTTGGGCAGGATTACCAGCAGGCGGTCCTGTTCTTTCTGCAACGTATCAAGCTTTTCCGAGAGGTTTTTGGCCGTTGCTTTCAGCTCTGCTGTTTTTGTTTTCAGGTCGTTGGCTTCCTGTTGTCTGCCGTTTTTAAACAGAACTCCTATTTCGCGCGCCAGGTTATTGGCTTCAGCCAGATTGTCGTCGAGAAGCTTTTGGGTTTCACGGCGCGACTGGTCAGCATCAAGAATTTTAGCGACGATATCTTTGGCATCGAAATGCTTGACCATGAGGCGGTCGATGACCAGTTGCGGGTTTTCACGAAGTAAGGAAAGTTCTAACATCTTCTTTATGGTTATTACAATTGCAAAGAGACAGGTTTCATCGGTACAGGCCCGGAATCCGGGCCGGGTTACATTTAGGCAGTACAAAAATAAAAATCTCCTGATTTCCGGTCAGGAGATTTCATGAATATTATTGCGTAAAGCCTGCTGTTGCAGCTTTTATGAATTTATTCAGCATCCAGGGGATGAACTGAAACGTATGAGCGGTCGTTCCTGCGTTTCTTGAATTCAACTACGCCATCGCGGAGTGCAAAAAGAGTATGGTCTTTACCGAGCCCTACGTTGATTCCCGGGTAATGAACCGTACCGCGTTGCCTAACTATAATGTTGCCGGCCTGTGCAAATTGGCCGCCGTAAATCTTAACGCCCAGGCGTTTGCTGTGTGATTCGCGTCCGTTTTGTGAACTTCCGGCACCTTTCTTGTGAGCCATTGTATGATTGTATTACTTGTTTTTAAATCAAATTAACTTCCGGTGCAAAATTAAGCCGTAATGGCTTCAATTTGCAACTGTGTCAGATCCTGGCGATGGCCGGATTCTTTCTGGTAGCCTTTACGGCGTTTTTTCTTGAAGATCGTTACCTTTTCACCGCGGGTGTGCGTTAAAATCCTGGCGGTCACCAGGGCTCCTTCAACGTGGGGGGTTCCTATGCTGATGCTGCCTTCATTGTCGAGAAGCAATACATCTTTAAACTCGACCGATGCCCCTTCTTCGCCCTGAAGGCGGTAAACAAAGATCTTCTGATCTTTTTTAACCTTGAATTGCTGTCCGGCTATATCTACTATCGCGTACATTTTCAGTTTCTTATATTTTGCTGACAAAATTGGAGGTGCAAAATTAGAAAAAAATTATTAACAACAACATGTGAACAACAAAAAAATATCCCGGGAGGACCTCTTTATGGTTCGAATGCATATTCCGGCGGTTATTCCCCATTGTTATTCCCCTTTCAAAACCATGTTTTTATGGTTCATCAGCAATATCCGCCTCTATTGTGACGGCAAATTTATCGAAAATGCCAATGTGATGAAAGCAAATATTCGCTTTAGCGGAGATATCGGGGGCCTGTGGCAGACGTATGCCGAAACCACCCGACTGGAACCGGCAAAACCGATAGCCTTGCAGGGAAGAATTCTGCCTTCGGGAACCTTGTCGCGCTGGCGCAACTTGGAATGGCACTCCTGCTTTCAGGACTGGTCGCATCAGGTGCAGGGGGACCAAAGATCCGGGGCCGGAGCGCGAAGGGATACAATATGCCCGGGCCACAACTCCTGACGAAAAATATATACTAAAACCGGACTAAAATTAAAATTGTATCTTTATTGCCGTTCTTCAGGGCTATTTTTTCCGGAAGTCAACAACAGGAAAACTGAATGGAAGAATCTGAAAAGATATTGATCGATAAACTCAAACAAGGCGACAGGCCGACGTTTGAACATATCTTCAGGACATATTACGTCCCGATGTGTTCCTACGCCAATCGTTACCTTTCCGATAAATCGGCTTCCGAAGAAGTTGTACAGGACCTGTTTTGCAAGATCTGGTTCCGGCGGTCGGAACTCGTTATCAATACCTCCCTGAAAAACTATCTGCTGAGGGCTACCATTAACCATGCGCTGAATACCGTAAAACGCAAGGAGGTAGACCGTAAATATGTCGATTATATCGGTTTTAAGGTTGAAGAAGCATACAGCGATACCGATGATCTGGTCCAGCAGGAATTACAGCGCAGGATTAGTCTGGGCATCAGTTCGTTGCCGGAACGCAGAAGGGAAATTTTCGAGATGAGCCGTTTTGAAGGATTACGCTATGAAGAAATTGCCGACAGGATGAAAATCAAAGTCAAGACCGTAGAATCACAAATGGTAAAAGCGCTGGAATTTCTTCGCAAATATCTTCATGAATATGTAACCCCTATTGTGCTGATTATAAGCATGATAATAAAAAATTAAAAAAAATTTATAAAATGAGTAAGGGTAAAGGCGGCTTTGTTTGTCATATTCTTGAAAAGTTGTAAAAACTGTTCCCATAACTATGTTCGAGAACCGAAAAATAAAAATGCAGATTGTGCGATTCCTTGCAAACGAATGCAGCGGGGAAGAGCAGCGCATTATTTCGGAACTCATCAATACCGACAAACGTTACCGCAGCATTTACAGGCATTTGCAGCGGACCTGGCATTCAACCCGTCCTTCTGCCGGAGAAGAAACTTATGACGTTGATGAGGCATGGGCAAAGGTGCAGAACCGCATTGATGCAAAACAGGAACCGGTGATACGTACCCTGCACCCGCATCCAATCCGGAAAATTGTATATGCAGTGTCGGGCGCCGCAGCTATTTTACTGATAGGATTGGGGATTTTTCAATATGTACGCCCGTCCGATGACCTGAACACTTTTGCTTCTGGTTCGGCAATAGCCGTACCTGTAAATCTTGCCGACGGTTCCGTCATCCACCTGAATAAGAATTCTGAAATTAAATTTCCTGAAAAATTTGGACATGACAACAGAGAGGTCTATTTTTGGGGCGAAGCATTTTTTTCGATTGCTTCGGACAAAACCAGGCCTTTTATCATAAATGCCGGAGAAACCCGCATAAAAGTGCTGGGGACTTCATTCAACGTTAAGGATTATGAGGAAACAGGAAAGGTTGAAGTTACGGTAAAAACAGGTTCAGTTCTTTTCTATTATGTGGATAAAGACGAAAATGCACTGGGTCAGGTTACCCTTTCGGTTGGCGATAAGGGTATTTATGACCGGAAAGCAGGACGCATTTTCAAAACCGTCAATACCGACCTGAATTTCATGAGTTGGAAAACCGGCATTCTGGTATTTGACGAAGCCACGCTGGGCGATGTATTTGATGCAATTGGAAACCGGTATGGCGTATCATTCGACATAAAGAATAAGCAAATTAAAAACCTCAGGCTTACCGCTACTTTTGACAAAGATCAGTCGCTCGATTCTGTCCTTGAAGTTATCCGATTAGTGCACTCCGTTGAATTTGTAAAAACAGGAAAGGATTACCTGGTAACTAAATAAACAGGCTAATCAACGGATTGTCAGATGATCGTACCTTATCGGAAGGCTTTGTATAGAAGTTTCATAATAATTTCATTCCTGCTTATCACCGTCGCATCAGCCGATGCCCAGCTTTCTGTATTAAACCGGCCCGTAACTGTTACCGCTGTAAACCAGCCTTTATCGGAAGTATTGAATAAAATCGGCAGGCAGGCTTCCATAAAGTTTTCCTATGATCCTGACGAACTCTCGGCCCGCCGGCTGGTGAGCATCCAGGCTAAGAGAGAACCGCTGAACAAGGTTCTCGTGCAACTGCTGAATAATCCGGCGCTTTCGTTCCGTGCAATGGGGAACCAGGTAATCATTTTCAAACCGGCTGCTGAAGCTGACAATGCTGCTGAAAAACCGAAGCCCGAAGCTCAGAGGTATCTCAATAAAAATTCAGCAATACGCCTGAAACCGGATACCATCAGCCATGCTACCAGGTTCAGGATTGACACTGTTTTTATAACAAACACGGAAACCATCCTGCGCATCGATACCCTTATATTTCGCGATACGGTAGTTCATCGCGATACGGTATTTATCGAAAAATACAAGACACGAAAAATCAAGGGAAACCGTAACAGTAATTTTGACAAAGAACTCGTAAAGAACAGGAAATTTCAGGAAAACAACGGTTTTTCTGTTGGATTAAGCTATTCACAGTATTTTGGTAAAGCTACCTATGCCGGCGGGCAGGGCAGCCTTTCAGAGTTACTGGAAAAATCACGGCAATCGGAATCGGTTTCTTTGCAGAATTTTTCAGCCGGGATATCCATAACCTATGACTATAAAAGGATAGGGGCTGGCACGGGCCTTTTCTACACCCGTCTGGGTGAGATTCTTGACCATGAATATGTCGAACAAACCGGCGGGTATTATCTCAGGGATACCGTTGAAACCTATTATACCGTTGAGGGAACAGATACATTGAGGTATTACATTACCGATTCCACCTGGCAAAACCTCAACTCAACAAAATTCTCTTACACCAATCCCAATGCTTTCAGGTATCTTGATGTTCCCCTGTCATTGCGTTTGTTTGTCATAAAGAATGAAAACTTTAACCTTTATATGAAAGGAGGAGCTGTTGCCGGAATCCTGATCGGCTCGAAAGCGCTGGTCGTTTCACCGGAGGACTATAAGGCTGAATGGATAGACAGGAACAGGTTAAACCCGTTTGTCTTTTCATGGATAGCAGGCCTGGGGGCCGGGTTCAGGATCAGCGGAAAACTTTCGCTGGAGGCAGAAGCGTTTTACAGGCGCCAGGTTTCATCGTTGTATTCGGATTACCCGCTCGATAAAACTTACCGGTTACCAGGGTTCAGGGCCGGTATGTGCATAAAATTGTGAAAAACAATTAGCACCCTCCGTTAAAATCGGATTTACTAATTCTTTACCTTTGATTTAATGCAGGATTTATGATTAAATAAATTCCAGGTATGGTGCTTAGATTTACGAAAGCGATGAGGAACGGGATGAATAAAGCGGGCTGGAACCTGATGATTGCCTTATGCCTGGTAACTGTATCTCTTTCAGGAAACGCGCAGATATATGTAGGCGATACCCTCACCGAAAATACCACCTGGTCAAAAACGGGGCAGGATTACATTGTTGTACAATCTGTGATTGTCCCTAAAGGGATAACCCTGACGATAGAACCCGGGGTTAAGGTCCTGTTCGAAGTCAATACGGCGCTGGAAGTAAGAGGAACACTGATTGCACAGGGTACTCCCTCCGACAGCATCATGTTTCTTCCTGAAGACGATTTGTGGAACGGCATATATTTTCACGGGGCGCTGACGGAATTCGATGATCTGGGAAATTATACCGGCGGCACTATCCTTTCGTATGCCCGTTTCGAAAATTCTGCTTATTCGGTGGTTCTCCAGGAAAATACAGGCATTTTAATAGAACATTGCTGCCTGAAACGGGCATCCTTTGGGATTTATATGAAAGATGCCCTGAACAATGTCATCAGGAATTGCCGGATCGGCGACAGCGATTTTGGCATATTCATGGCATCCTCCTATGTAGCCCAATACAACCTGTTTCTGAATAACGCAGTGACCAATAACCGGTATGTCGGGTTTTTCATAAACAACAGCAGCGGGCAGATATCGCACAATACAATTTCAGGTAACAATGTTTCAGGAAACCTTGTCGGGCTGTACCTGGGAAACGACGGTCCCGTTGATGAAGGGTATAACCAGGTAAGTGAAAATATTTTCAATAACAATTCATTTGGAATCAGGTTGTTTCAGGACACCTCCGTTATTGAACGAAACTACATCGTGAATAGCCTGATCAACGGAATTGAAATTATCGGGGCCTGCCGGTCAACCGTGCGCAATAACCTAATTTCCGGGAACAACCTGTGGGGAATTGTTGTTGAACAAGGGGCTTCTGATAACCTGATCAAAACCAACTCGGTGGAACACAACCAAAACGGAATTCTGTTCACGCCTGGTAAAACCGGTTCCAGCCTGTTCAACTCCTTTGTTGCAAATTCGGTGCATCATAATGCCGATACTGCCTTCTCTTTCATGTCGGTGCCTCAGGGCCTTTTTGTCAGCAATAGTATTTATGAAAACAGGGACTCAGCAGCATTTCTTAACCATACTGCTCAATTAATAGAAGCGGTTGGCAATTGGTGGGGCACAAGCGATACCAACACCATAAATACCTTTATTTCTGACGTTTTTGATGATCCGGCCAAAGGATTGGTAAATTATCAGCCTTTCCATAACGGCCCTGATACAGAGGCCCCGGTCAAGGCTCCTGCTTATGCTGTTAAAAAGGATGTAGGGAACGGTATACAGGTAAGCTGGCCTCCCAATACTGAATCTGACCTGGCTGGTTACCGGATTCATTACGGTACATTCGACGGCTTTAATTATCAGTATTCGCTGGAAGCGGGAACCGACACCAGTATATTTCTGCAGGGCGTATCGCTGGATGACACGATTGCCGTTACCGCTGTCGATACGGAATTTGACGGTCTGTTTGACCGTCCCGAAGGCCATGAGAGCGATTTTACGATAGCAATTCCGGGGCCCTGGGCCGGACCAAATTCCGAAGTCTGCGAAAACGGAGAACTCTTATTAAGCGAGGCTACGGCAAACGGTTATAATTTACTTTCCTGGACAACCACCGGCGACGGGACATTTGATAATCCGAGGATTCTGCATCCCGTTTATACGCCTGGCCAGGGAGATGTGGCAATCGGCGCTGTTTATCTTACCCTGCACATTTCCGGTGAAGGCTTCAACCTGGATGATGAAATGAGAGTAAAAGTGCGCCCCGCCCCTTACGTATTTGCCGGTTCCGATACTACCATCATCAGCGGCAGCCATCTTCTGCTTTCTTCGGCCGCGGCCGATTATTTTACCGGTTTACATTGGTTGACTCTGGGGGATGGCACCTTTAGTAACGATTCTGTAAAGAATCCTGATTATTTCCCGGGAGCCGGCGATCTGGCTTCCGGCCATGTTAACCTTATCCTTGACATATCTTCACCTTGCGGACCGGCTTCCGACACAATTAAAGTCCAGATTGTGGAAGGTTATTTCATTAAAGGCCGTGTTCATGCCGGCGGCAACCTTGTACCCGGCAGTACGCTGAACCTTTACAGGTGTTCCGGCAATACTGTATCGGCCATGAGAAGCACCCTGACGGCCATGGACGGAACTTTCATTTTTGATCTTCTTATTGAGGGTGAATATTACATCTATGCAATACCTCCCGTGAACCTGGCAGATCAGTACGCCCCGACCTATTATTTTAATGATCTGAACTGGGAAAATGCTTACAGGTTTAATACCGAAGCCAATACTTATGATGTGGATATCGAATTATTCAAACTGCCGCACCAGATTCCGGAAGGCCCGGGATCAATAAGCGGTAGTTGTGAAACCGGGGGGCCTTTTCTTTGCGGCGATGTCACCATTTTATTGTACGATAAGACCTTGAAGTACCTCCTGGGATGGCAGCGTCTGGATGACGAAGGAAATTTCAACTTCCGGAACCTTCCGTTCGGCGATTATGTCCTTGTAGGTGAAAAAGCAGGCTACCAGAAGAATGAAACTCCTTTAATCAGCCTTACCCCGGAGCAGCCTGCAATCAGCGGGATACTGGTAAAAATCTTACCCTTTAAAATAGGTATTGCAATGCCGGAGGGTTATGATCCTTCGCTGGAAAATATTGTTGTTGCCCCTAATCCAACCCATGATATTGTTTCGATAAGCGGTTTGGCCGACGGGGAGAATTATCGGATTATCCTCAGGGACACATACTCTCGTCTGCTTGGTATTACCGGCAGGAGCCAGGGAACCGGCTCCCTGCCCCTGGATTTGTCATTACGTGCATTGCCTGCAGGTCTGTATTTTATCGAAATACAACGTGATAACGGCATTGTCACACGATATAAAATAATTAAGGAATAGCCTTCATATCGCTTGGCGGTAAAAAACGGCGCAAAACCGGCGCTTTCTGAAGTCATCGGTCATTCAAATTTACTGGACCGGGGCTCGCCGGAAGAATAAGAAACTGCTTGTTTGCCGGGAAATGTAAATAAATTGAATTATTTCCCACAAAAAAAAATGTTATGGCGAATAGTGGTAAAGAGCTGATTAATTGTCATCTATAATAAAGATACATAAGTAAATCATCCGGGTATGCGCTCCCCCGGATGACAATATGTAGCTGAATGCCTTATATTTGTATATAAGCATTCGGTCAGGCTGTTTAACCGCTGATAAATAAACACGGCTCTGATGATTTACCCGTTGGCCAAATTATAATCAAAACAAAATAATTACTGTAATTCAATCAATTACTAACCATCAGTTTGCTCTTACAAGTGAGATGCAGGCATTAAGCGGAAAGAAAGGAGGAAAAACAGACATTTAAAGCCTAAAACCAACTATTGTACCAATGATGTTAAAATCTATTATTATGCTTCCCTCTTACAGGTTATCAAAAAAAAGATGTTAACGATACAGTTCACTGCCCGGCAGTGTCTGCTATCGTTTTTTTGTGACCTGACACTTATTAATTAACTAACATAAACCTAATGAAAACCAATTTACGCAACATGAGAAAATTGTTCTTTATGCTTTTCCTGGTGGCATTTGCTGCCTGGAATTCTTATGGCCAGGAGACGACTTATTATGCTTTTGCCCAATCAAACGGCACCTATAATGAAATTACTGGTACCGATATATTAGGCAATCCGTTTGATGATCAAACGGCTGTCGTTTCGCTCGGCTTCACCCATCTGGGAAATGGATGGAGTAAAGATCAGATAAGGGTTTCAGCGAACGGGTGGCTTTATTTCCCGAACACTTCCACCTCTTCACTGGGCTATACCCCGATCTCCAGCTCAATTACAGGAATATATCTTGTAGTTGCACCCTTTGGCAGGGATTTGCGAAGCATTGACGCTACTTCTTCGGTAAGTTATTTACTGTCAGGCGTCGCACCCAACAGGGTTTTCACCGTGCAGTGGAAAAACGTAAAACGTTACGGAAGCGCTTACGCGGGTGAAATTCTCAACCTACAGGTGAAGATTTACGAAACCACCAGTAAAATTGAGATGATTTACGGCCCTTGTACGGCAATCACAGGAACCAATTATCCGCAAGTCGGATTAAGAGGCCTGACAAATACCGATTTCAGTAACCGTACTTCAACAACGGGGTGGAACAATACAGTAGCCGGTACGGTTAATACGGAGACTGTCACAACCAATGCCACGTATCCGCCCATCAACGGGCTTACTTTCACTTACACGTATACCTTCCTCCCTCCGGCAGCAGCAACTATTGTTTCGCCTGCCAACGGAGAAACGGATGTTCCAAGGCAAACCACCCTCAACTGGGGCAACGGAGGCTCCGGTGGCGGCCCGTTTACGGGTTACACGCTGTACCTGGGCACCGACAACCCACCTACCAACCTTGTGAATGGCCTTGATATGGGATCGGCGACTACTTATGATCCGGTTCCCGACCTGCTTGCCACCACCACCTATTATTGGAGGGTTGACAGCTATGGCCCCGGTGGAAATACTACGGGCACGGTATGGTCATTTACAACGCTCACCCCTACCATCATTTCAGGATGGGTCCGCAACAGTGCGCTGAATCCGATCATCGGGGCATCGGTGTATGCCGGTGCTTACAATACGATGACCGGAGCAGGAGGCGCTTACGAACTGGAACTGATTCCCGGAACTTATGATATGATTGTCACCGCCCCGGGTTACAACTCGGCGTCGGCTACAGGAATTGTCGTTCCGCCGGCCTCCAACGTAACGCAGAACTTCACGCTTACCAATCCTACCATGAGCATTACGCCCAACCCGTTTAATGTAACAGTTAACCCCAATGAGCTGTACACCGAAAACATGTACATCCTCAATGAAGGAACCGGGCAGCTCGATTGGTCGGCAACCATTGCTTTCCCTCCGGGCGATAATGCTATGGGCGGTGGAATACAGCCCCCGCTTTTATCGCCGGGAACTGGCGGCGTTGAAACCACACGCGCCGGATTTGCCAACGATCCCGTTGATCCTAATAATTCGGACGCTGCCGGCGATATCCTCTCGAGTTTTGTCATTCCTAATCCTCCCATATCACTTGGATGGGGCCTCGGTGTTGAAGGAAATAATCTGTGGATGTCGAGTTACAATGACAAAAAACTGTACAAGTTCTCGCCCAGCGGTTCAATCATTACCTCCTTTGATTATTCGTCGTGGGCCGGCGCAAACTGGGTCGGCGACCTGGCTCCCGGTCCTGCCGGATATATCTATGCCGTCCGCGTAGGTACCGACAACGCTATCCATAAAATCAATACGGGTACCGGAGCCGATGAAGGAATGATTACCGGCGCATGGGCAACCACCAGCGCCCGTGGCGTTGCTTACGATGCCGTTCATAATGAACTTTGGGTAGGCGGCTGGAACCATAGCCAGATCTATCATGTAAGTGCAACCGGAGCTACTATCTCAACTATTTCATTCTCAGGAGTGGCGGGACTTGGCTGGCATAAAGCCGGCAATGGCGGAACCGGTTCACTCTGGGTGGTTACCAATGCTTCTCCCAGTGTGGTTTATGAACTCAATCCGGCTACAGGCGCTATCCTCAAATCATTTGTTGTACCCGGCGTGTCAGGTTACACGGGAGCAGGACTGGAGATAGATGCCCAGGGTAATGTTTGGCTCATCAACCAGACCAACCAGACTGTTTATAAGATTGATTCGGGGACTCCTATCGTAAGCTGGCTTACCCTCGAAGAGTATTCGGGAACGGTACCTCCGATGACCAACTATGCTTTGCCGGCCCATTTCAATGCTTTTGGTCTGCTTGCCGGTACGGTAAAAACGGCTACCATAACCTTTACTTCCTCACCGGATGTAGGTACCTGGAATATTCCCGTTACCATGACCGTTCAGGGCACTCCCCTGGAAACGCCGCAGAACCTTGCAGCTACCCTGGTTAACCAGCTTACCGGTGAAGTTTCACTCACCTGGGATGCTGTAGACCCGACCGGCTTGCTTTATTATGCGATTAACCGGGACGGCGTTCAGCTTACGACAACCAGTTACAACTATTATACGGATATGCTGCCAACTTACGGCACATACAGCTATACGGTTCAGGCTGTTTACAGCGCAGGGCTCGGAGTTCCTTCGA
>Ga0116171_10003521_pt1 | contig 14449 bp, 18 predicted proteins | sample AD_JPNHW2_MetaG_FD_89798 | JGI IMG/M metagenome (GOLD analysis project Ga0116171, IMG submission 89798) | Active sludge microbial communities of municipal wastewater-treating anaerobic digesters from Japan - AD_JPNHW2_MetaG | ecosystem: Engineered > Bioreactor > Anaerobic > Digestate | place...
AAGGATGATGTGTTTCCAGCGAAGATCCATAGTGCGGGAAAATACCCGCGGTTTCTCGCATTTAAACACCGGATCATCGCCCGGATCATCGGGTATCCACCCGAATTTTCGTTGAAGGTGAGTCATTTGTCAGGTTTGATTCTGTTTTACGGGTTTATTATAAATTTTCTTCTGTTTGGGGCACCTCTCACACGTTTTCAATATATACCCATCTCTTTCATCGTACACCCATTTGTGCCAGCCAAGCAGCCTGCACCTTATACCATCCCAAATATTAATGTCGAACATGGCCCTGATTCTTAATTTACCCATCGGGTTATTGCATATACCGATCGTTTCATGCGTTTAAGCTTGTGGACGCCGCCAACACCGCCCGGACTCACATTTCCTTCAACAGTAATGACGAAATCCCGGGTTTCGGAATCGTAAAATCCGCAGTGATAGATGGCTTTGCCATAAATAAAAAGCACCACGTCGGCCGGTTGAGGCGTCAGGATCGACTTGTTTCGTATCCTGACCAACCTCTTCTGATGGTACCAGGATCTTGCCATGGCGGGGCATGAGATCTTCAGATCGGTTCCGCACTGCCTATGGCACCAGTACACAAATGATGCGCACCAGGGATTCCCGGGTTTTAATCCGGCCGTTTTCAGATACATTTCAACGTGCTTACCGCTGTTATTGCCCTGTTCCTTCACTCCTACCTGCGACTCATACGCCCGCCTGACGCATTCACGCTGCGCTGTGACCGTAACCGGCAACAAAAACAATATGATCAGCAGCTTTTTCATCCGATAACCCTCGAAAGTAACACGATACAGATCAGGTACAGGGAGAACACCCAAAGCACGATCTTGATTTTCTCCCACATGGTGATGGCTCCGTTATTAAGAACCTTATTCTCGATTTCGTCGTCCAGCATCTTGTACATCTTCGGAAACGTGAGCTTGAATACGATCCAGGCCACGGCATTGTAAACAAGAAACTGGATGATGGTAAAGATGATCACCTGAAGCACACCGGCATCGTAGGTTGCCGCCGTGGGATCAATCAACCTGAGCAGCGACGGACTGAAATAAAACAGAATCAGGGCCACCGGAATGGTTACGTATTCATGCCACGACAGCAAGTGCCTCCAGATGGAGTTAATCAGTCGTTTCATTTTTCAGCGGTTCAAAAATTGTTTTGAGATCTTTCATGGGATAGGGCTTTAAAATGTAGTAGGACGCTCCGGCCTGCAGCGCTTCGATGCGTTTCGAATCATCATCCAGCGCCGTTATAACCACGACAAGGATATTTTTATTGATGTTCCTAATGTAGCGTATCAGTTCAATCCCGTTAATCGACGGAAGATTGATGTCAACGGTGATCGCGTCTACCAATCCCAAACGTACCTTATGTAGGATCGAGAAGGTGTTGATGCATACCGAAGTGAGAAAATGAAGGCGGTTTAACTGGGTTTGCAGAAGAAAAGCGTGATCAGCGGTATCTTCAACAATAAGGATATGTCGCATCGCCGTTACCATTTAAACACAAAATTTTCCCATTTAACGGCAAACAGGATAGTGATCACGGCGATGATCACTATGGCAATGCGGGTTGACCACTTCCAGGCTTTATCCCATTTTTTTTCTTTTTCAACCTGAATCTCTTCGGGATTATGGCAGGTTTTACACTGTGAAAGCTGTTCAATAAGTTCTGATCTCACGTTTGTAATCCTCTGATCGATCATACCGCCCTGCTTAATCTGGTCGTATGTGTCCTGATTAAGTTGCTGACGGCTTTGTTTGATCATCCGGTTTCCGCCGTTTTTGAGTTCCACTTCGGTAATATTCGCTTCGATGGATCCCAGTCGGAATTGTAATGATTCCTGGTTACGCGACACCTTAACCAGCTCATCGGTTATGATATCCATCCGGTCGCTCAGACCGGTATATACTTCTTCGAGTGTCATTAAACGCCTTTGGTTTTAAGTTTGAAAGTCAGTCCATAGCCGTTGCACCCCATGAGGTTGTACTCGGGTGCGGTCTGCATAGATGATATAATCAGTTTATGCATCAGGCAGATATATTGGTTATCGCAATGATCAAAATCGCCCGACATATCGATGAGCTTTTGCTTGATAGCCGTCATGGTTGTTTGCAAAGCATTAAGCTCCGCTAATACCTCGTCGGATGTTAAATCTTGAGGATTACTCTTTTTAAGTATGTACACGTAGATATTGTCGATCTCCTCATAATCGTCACTTGAGGTGGCCTCAACAGCCGACGAGGGTATCACGGCCAGCAGGGTAACGGTTTCGGCATCGACATCACGGAGATATTCCATGAAATCTTCCTCGTCGATAACCACCTTTACCTGTGTTATCCCGGTAACCAGTGTTAGCATGTATTCCCAGAATACTTTATATGTTTGAACCGCTACCATTATTCTTAAATTTTGCTTCTAAAGCTTTTGATTGTTTTACGACCTGATACAGCCGTACCATCACATCATAGAGGTTCTGGTCGTCGGTCTCCTGGATAGAGCCGAACACCTTGCTTTCTGCCAGGGCAAACAGAACGCCGGTAAGTCCGATATCGGGCGAATCCGGATCATGGTCGCTCCCTTCATATAGGATTGAGAAATCGATTTCTTTACCATCAATAACCGGTTTTCCGGTTTCCAGGTAACGTTCACTACCCGAGAAAAACAGAAATATCGAATATCTGATGGCAACCGGCAGCCTTAAGATGCGCCTGGCTCGCGATTCCAAATGGATCGGGTTGCTCTTTGAGGTGAATGGAATACGCCCCTGTCCATCGAAACCCGGGAAAAGCTTGCGAAGGAAAAGAAAAGGTTTACGGGGTCGGTATAAAACGGCAATCATCCGGCACAAATCCATTTCATCTTTCGATGAAACGTAGGATGCAAAATAGGAATGTGCCGTTCGGTACTCACAGAAGGTAATATTCTGCAATGCATCTTCCGGACCATAGTATTTTCTCTTTCCGCACCATATCACCGGAACGAAATTCCGCGTACTGGTGAGCTTGAAAGTCTTTACTTTCTTCCCGTCCTGTTCGATTTCCTCGAAATATGAATTGCACAGTTCGCCAATGCGCAGGATATTTCCCTGTATCTCCTCTTTTTCGGCCACGGAAAGAGTTGCATACCTGAAATCATAGCGGATATTGAGAAAACGCTGAACCAGCGATACCTTGAACTGTGAAAGGGAAATCTTTCCGTCAAGATACTGCAGCACCCGGTCGATGAAATAGAGGAATTGATCCCCGGTCATTTCATCAATATTTTCCGGGAACTCGCGGGAAACTCCTTTCTCGTATATTTCGATTTTGTGCATTATAGCCTTACAAATTTTTCGTCAGCAGAAATGTGCTCAGTCAGATCAACAGCCTCCAATGTAGTTCCGGCTTCTGCGGCAGCAAGCTTTGCAAGGTAATCCTGCAGCTTGCGCAGCTCCCGCATTCCATCAAGTTCAAGGTTTTTTGAAACCTCGTTGCGGTCAACCTTCCCGGCCGCCATCTTTGACTTGACTACCGATGTCACCTGGTTGATAAACAGCCCGTCGGGAAGAAATTCGGTAGTTAGCCGTTTGGCTGCAACGCTGAGCGTCAGGAGCGCCAGCGGCGGCCGTGCCCGGTCAAGAATCAGCTGGTTACCTTCTGAAATTTCGCAACTGGCAATTTCTTCAAGGATGTTAGCATACATCGCATCCGTAAAACACGGCTTAAGTTCATTTTCCTGAACCCTTTTCATAAACGGGAGCAACGACAGAAAAGTAAGTCGGGATCCACCGATGCGAAATATCTCCTCGAACTGATCGACAGTATTGATGAATGATCCTTTTAATTTCTGGTATGCCTGTGAATCCTTCCACGGGATGAGCGCCTGGTCCTCACCATCAACATCGATCGTGTCATCTGCATGATTATCCAGGAATTCGATCAGAATATCGGTGGCCTCACCTGCCAGGCGGAGCAGGTTATCGTTATCTTTTTCGATCATCCACTCGAAGGCCGGTTTTTCGTTTTCAGATACGAAAATCTGGCGCCCCTTATCGCTGTGCGTAAGATCTGAGTTGGGAGCATACTTGCGGTAAGCGTGGATGGCTACCGGGTACTGAATACGGGAAACAAGTTCATCCAAAATAGCATATTCCGGATGTTCCTCAGCCGGTTCCTCTCCCTCGACTGGAGGATCAGGTTCCGGTGCCTGGTAGTTATCGCTGTCGTAATGATCCTGTGCTACCTGAAATACCTCCTTGCCTATGATCTTTTTGATATCGCGTTCGGCGAAATCAATATACGATTGGAGGTTATTGAAATTGATCGACTTATAAATAAAGCCGATCAGCTCTTTTAATTCAGTCGATCCGGTGTCTCCCTTGTTAAACAGCATTTTTTATCCGGTCTTCAGGGTTTGTTTTTTCTTCAGTCATTACGATTTCATGATAAAATCCGACCTTCAGGTCGGTTCCGGGGAAGTTCGCCCGGATGGCCAGGTTGATATCCTTTGTCACGATTCCTTCCGGAATATCAATACCGGTTGCCAGGTAGAGCTTGAAGGCATAGAGCTGCTCCGATCCGCTGGGCAGGTTCCCGTCCTTGCTCAGGTTCGACAGTGCAGGATGTAATCCGAGTCCTGAGGTTATCTCAAATAGCGACTGGGTAGAGATGTTGATCTGGGCATCGATGAACTCTTTCACTTTTTGCTCCAGTGGATCGATTTTCCAGCCGATATAATCATTTATGTTACCATCAAATACCAGATCGGTAGAAAGAAATTTTCCAACCTTTTCGTTTCCGGCCAGGGCTGCCGAAACGGCCTTGAAAGTGTCATCTTTAAGGTCCTGAAACATTTTTTCGGTGAACTGGAGGTTCTCGGTCATGCATTTTTCTTCCAGCGTTGCACGAAGCTGATCCCAATAAACTGAAGGTACCTGGATGTGGTACTTGATCGACATCGAATTGGCGTTAAAGTTGGTCAGTAGTTTTGGAATCGAAGATCCAAGCTTGATCCAGTTGATGGTACCGTGGAATGGTGACCGTGAATATTCCAGATCGAGGGCGAATGAATAAAGGTTAGAATAACGCATCGAAACGGGGTAGGCCAGTGCATCGTCAGGATTGAAAACAGGATAGCGGCGCAAACCTTGTTTCCATGGCTGCCGGAAATCGCCGACGATGATCCCACGTATCTGGTTATTATCATCCGGCCACTCAAGGCGCGCAAACATGCCCGAAACGTGCTCAAGTTTCGAAACAAACGCCCGGTTCCCGCTGATGCGTGCCCCGCGGTTACGGTAAAACTTGCTGAAATGGCCGTTAAGGGTTCGGAAATCGGTCGATGACTTCAGAAGGTACTCTTCATAATCCCAGGAGTCAAGCCACGACTGTATTTCTTTATCCTCAACCCAATACTTTATCCTTCGCCCGTTCTCAAACTTTACCCGGTAAAGGGCCGGACCCTGGCCCCATAGGAGCTGGGTTTGTTTGTTCAGTACCTCAGGGGTAAGGTTATTTTCATCCAGGATCTGACGAATTTCTTCAGGGTAGTTATTTTCGCTTCCATTCTGAACGATCTCGAACTCACCAAGCCTGATGGGATTCAATTGGCGAGTTGTCGAATAGAACGGAAGGATCGAAGTTGAAGCAACCTGACTTGAACCAATAGTTTCAAACAGGTAACAATTTGCCGGTGTTATGCTGAGGGTTTTTCCCCCGGCGTGAACTAATTGAATATCCTTGTTTTCCTCGCTCATGGGTTTCAGTTGAGAAATACGCGTTTGCCGTTGAAGAACATGATCAACATCTGCCAGCAGTTTCGTGGTTCATTCAGATCCTCATCGATATAGAAAATCTTGAAATCGGCGTTTGAAAGGTCATCGCCCTTTGCCGCCGGCCGTAGGCGGGCGCTGTTTACCGTACGGAACCCGTTCGACACACACGTATCGCGGTTCCAGGTTGAATGAACAAACGTGAACGACTTACCCAATTGAGTGAGCCGCCTCATTTCCTTTATTGCCTCATAAAGATGGATAGTTTCCTCTTCGACCATGATGCAAACATATGGTCGAACACAAGGAAATTAAAGGACAGGTTTTATTACGACCATAAAAAAAGGTCTCCGGCTTTCATCCGGAGACCCGTAATATCAGAAATTGATCTTCGTCTCAACATCCGAGATACTTGAATCAAACGAAGTTTTAAGAAACTCGATCACCTTCTTAATACCAGGCGTGAAATTCGTGGTGAAGGTATTCCCGTCAGAATCGTTCATCCGCATGGTGCAGTTGAAATCGTTTGATGCGATCTGAAACCGTTCCAATTCGCTGCGGGTCTGGACCAGTTTCTTTCTCTTTTCGATGACCAACTGTAGATTTTCGACTTTGAGGATCTTCTCCATCAGCGTTAGCTCTTTTTTCGGTTCCGTCACGGGAGCAACCTGATGTTTCGATTCTCCTGTAACCGGATTCTGAGGATTAATAATCGGTTTCATGATGGCGGCAGTGGTTTTTTCTTCCTGTGATGCGCCTCCGTTACCGGATTTCTTTGCGGTTGCTGTCAGATTTGACATGATGTTTGCCCCTGCCCTGGGGACTTGTTTTGGCATCTGGCACGCCGGGTTAAAAAAATTTATGCTCATCAACACAACCGGAATGAATAACTAATGTCAAGGGTTTGGGTCACTTCTGCATTTGCGGAATGAATAAACCTGAAAGGCGGGAAATGCCATCAGGTGGCCGCCCTTGACAGTGTTAAGCCCCATTTTCAGGGCGCTTCATTGCAGGTAACTTTGCTGAAATTTCGAGTATTAAGGTGTGGGCTGGCCAAAGCGGTTTCTTTTTCGCTTCCTTTTGATTTGCCGTTGACAGACAAAGAAAAAGGAAGTCGCCGTGGCTACTTTACATTAAAATATGCCAACATTCCATAAATAAATAGTGGAAGTTAAAGATTAAAGATTTATCAACCTGTTTAAAAACCTGTTTTCGTTACCTTTTCAAAAAGGTAATCAAACAACAACGGATGACCAGCCCCGATGGCAGGCTGCACGTTCACTGTCTTTTAAAAAGCGGATATATGAGCAAACGCCATGTAATCCTATATGGAGCGTGGTATCCTGCTCTGTGGAGTTTCACAGTACCCCGGGAGGGCAAAATTCACACCATATGCCGGGATTTTTGGAAACTAAAAATCCCACCAATCAAATTGTTTTGGGAAAATGATCAGGAAATAGTATTGATGGATCCCAGACTCATTGCACGTTTTTGTTTTGCAATAGCAATCCACTTCGGCCGGCAAATCAGATATTTAAAAGCATCGCAGAAGTTGGTGGATTCCATTGGAAGGCGGGCCGATGGAAGCTTGTCCCCTTTCTTGACCTTCTGAATTTCACCTTTGCTGTTCTTGGTTACCGGGGTGATCTCAAGCTGGCTCTTGAGTTCACGGCATTCAAACTTGTCGATCAGCAGTGATGGAAGGCGTTTGTCCTTCTCTCCCATCATGATGTTCATCAGATTGAACTCATCGGCGTGGGTGATGTTACCCTGGCCTACCGACATCAGTTGTACCAGCCATCCGGTGCGGGCTCCCTGCCGGTTGAACTCGATATCATGTTTGAGTTGGGTGGCAAAGTCTCGTCCGCTTTTGCGATACTGGTTGGTACTGCGGTCGTGATACAGATGCAGAATCTTCTTCTTGTGTGGTTCGAAGAACTGGATGAAATTATCTCCAAGCTCTCGAATCCATTGGGGAGTGATGGTGTACATTCCTTTCAGAACCCGGAAAGTGTTGCCCTGCTCCTGCCCTACCACCAGGCTCATCATGTTGCCGGCGTCGAATCCGCCTTCAAGAAGCTTATCCGGTTGAATATGCCGCAGGCCTGCAGAGGTCTGCGATACATTTCCGCGGATACCGAACTGATCATAATAGTCGTAGTTGTATCCGTCGCTGTAGAAATGTTTCTCTCCCAGGGCGCCGTAGAACCTGGCGCCCTTCTCAAGACTTTTACGGATGGAAAGCACAGCGGTTTTGAATTCCTCGAATTCGAGGGTTTCGATCAGGTTATAAAAATATTTCAGGGTAAGAATATCAGCATTGGCAAACGAGGACACGATATAAAAGAAGGTGCTGCCCATGCGTATCTTCGCCAACCGGTCGAGCCATCGCTGTTGTTTGTCTTTCAGGGCCTTGATCTTCTTGGGGTCATCGTTCTTCATAAGGCAATAAAGCATTTCGATGTTTATCTCATTGAGTACAAACGCGGCCTGCAGGATCATGCGGATCTGGTCGCGGTCCATCTTTTTTTCCATGCGCAGCATCCAGTCGCTTTCGCCCACCGAAGGATCGGGCATGTCTGAGCAAAATGTTTGCCCCATAAAGTAATGGCTGTTTCCGTAGAGGTTGTAATCACCACGCAGGGTAGGAAACAATTTGTTGAGCTTTTCCTCAATCAGGTATTTTGATTCATCACCGAACTGATGAACGACCGAGATACCGGCATTGGCTGATGGCCGGTCCAGGGAGGTGAGAAAGAATTTACAACCATTGAATGTAGATAGGGTATGTTTGAATGAAAAGGTCTTTATCAGCGGCCGCGGCCAGTACTCGGGAGGTTCCTTGTCGACCACGAAATGGTAATTCTCATAGAAGTTATGCCTGCTCTCCCATCCCAGGATGATGGCCGGGATGATGTTTGTCATCAAGTTCACGTAGGTGTCGGAGACAAACGCAAAGCTTGCCCGGGGCATATCGTAGATCACATCAATGGTACGTTTAGCAAGAATATCGGTACTCTTTGCAGTACCACGGCCACCGATCAGATACAGATTGGCAGGTTTTAAGATATCAATCAGAGTCGATATCCAGTTTGAATATCTCAGGTCGGCTTCCTCGGTTGAAACATTAATTCTCCTCATCTTCCGAAAGTTCAAATGGAACATCTTCAATCATTGCTTCCCGGCGCAGCCTGGTCTTGTCTTTTTCAGAAATGTCGAGCCCGTCGATCATTGACGCAAGTTCATTACGATTGGCCGGAAGCATCCCGAAATCTGAAATTCTCAGCGAATAAATGATCGGACGACGGTCGAGAATTTCAGGTGGAACCTGCTGGGGCTTATCTTTGTTCACACCCTTTATCTCCGCCAGGTCCGCCAGGCATCGACGGGCCGTTTCAAAATCATTTGTTTTCACGCAAATATGAAACAGGTCATCCATGCGTTCTGCCAGGATATTGCGCCACGCGTCAAGTTTAACTTCATCGTTGGTCAGGTAATAAAAATTCAGGACTTCATTAAAAAGTCGTTCAGCCTCTAACTCACCCATTTTATTCCAGCGCTTACGGATCCTCGAGATGATCTGGTTTTTGGAATTGTAACTGGCGAATAGTTCCCGGATGAACTCAACCTGCTGAACATCGGCCTTGATCAAAGAGAGTGCATTACCGGGATCGAGGGCCAGGCTTTCAGCCGTTACCAGCGTCTTTCGCCTGGACCGGCTAAGCACGGTCTGTTTGACTTTCTCAAGTTCCTTTTGCTGTTGATAGCGGGTAAACTGCTGGATGGATGTCTGGTTACCATCCTTGGCGCGCTTAAGGGTTCCCTTGGCGATGTCCCAATCGGCCTGAAGCCGGCCTTTATCATAATGGTAACGTGGATGACCCGGTTTATATTCCGGATCATCCTCTGAAATATCACACCAGGCAATAAATTCTTCCCTGTCGATATTCATGGCCATAGCAATCTGGCCGATCGAAAAGACCGGCGCCATAGCCTCAATAATTTTAAACTGATCTTCGCTCAATACCATGAATTATTTCATTTTTCCGGAATTCATAAATATTCCGTGAGTTTAAGAAAACATACTGTTCATGCTGGGCATTCTCGCCCCAGTTGCCGGATCCTTCAACGTCAAAATAATGATCGCCGCTTCGAATCAGGGCAATCTTGGAATGGTTCCAGGAGAAGTAAACCCGTACCGGTTTCTTTTCGATGATAGCCATTAGGTGATCATACACCTTGGGAAGGCGCGATTTGATGGAGTCGCTGATAAAAATATCCACCTGTTGAATTTGATCCCGGTCGATCAGGCGGATCAGCGCGTCGATGATCCGGATGTTTATCGAGTAAGTTGAAAGGATCAGTTCGTTGATCACACCTGAGTGGCGGATGATATATGGAATGAATGTGAAGGCATTGAAGGAGTTTACGGTCCAGAGAAAAAAGATTTCGCCTTCCCGGGGGAAGCGGGGGGCGAGACTACGGATGCTGTCAATCCTTTCGCTGTGAAGCTGTAAAAACTTCTCTGCGATCAGGCCTGACTTATCCTCATTTGATATATCATATTGATCTTCAATGTCGATCAGCATAGAATTCAATTAAAAGTTAAGCAGCCGGTTCACCTCGGCCAATTCGCGTTCCATGGAAGCGATCCGATCCTTACGTTCTGCTGTACGGGGATGTGCCGGCTGTTTGCGCATGGCCGCCCTGTTACGCACCAGATTATTTTCCAACCTGATCTTAAGGGTTACAAGGGCGGACACCTTCAGGCGACGGATTTCTTCGACACGTCGAAACCATGAAAAGATCGGGTGCTTGCCCAGGATCTGTCCGGTAATTTTATAATGATTCAGCTCATCCCAGATACGGCGGTTCTCAAGGAAAGACTCCACGGCCGTTTCGGAGTTTCGGGCAATATCATCATAGATGTTGGAAGAGAACAATAATTCATGTGACTGAACATAATCATTGTAAGCCGTGATCATGTCGGCAACAAGGATTTTCAGTTCCTGCGGGCAATCCTGCCGCCGCAAAAAGGGGAATTCATCCCGGAGTCTGAACGCCGGGATGGATCGTATTGCTACTTTCTGCGGCCCCTGGGTTTTCCCAGCGGCTTATTGTTTTTTGCAGCATTCCTTGCTGCAGGTTTTGGCGCTTTAACACCTTCCGGGGTACCGGTCGTTTCGCCCTTTGGCTCTAAAGAGGCGATACTCATCTTTACCTGTTCTTTCACAGTCGGAAGCTGGATGAACGACCGCATGGTTTGTTCTGTGATACCGGCAAGCTGACGGAGTTCTTCATGGATCACACCCAAAAGATAGGGTGATTCGGGCTGAAGGTTAACCTGTTTCTTCAGTCCAAGCTTAAGGCTGTAGCGGATCACCAGCCTGGCCCCTGTGGCGTAGCTTTTATCCTTTTTGAAATACTCGATAATATGTTCTTTCATCGGTTTAAAATATTGATTTGAGATAAAAAACCCCATCGCGCCATGCAGCACGATGGGGAAAAACACTATGAGTGATAAAGCGTTTCGCTATTTCCTGCTGCGTTCGATGAACTTCCATGCAGCGGTGTCGCTCTTGAAGGCTTCGAAGGTAATCTCCGCACCGGCCAGCGCCGTCCAGGCTGTTCCGTCGGTGAGGATGAAATCGTCGCCCTTGTCGATGGTCGAAGGATAGGTGCCACCCGATCCGAGCAGTGTGTATTTACCACCTACTATGGCGTTAGTCATCGTAGTGATATTAACGGCTGAAACAGACCCGTCGGTAAGCTGGTAGCGCCCTTCGCCGGCAGCAACGTTAATACTCGTTGCGTCAGCGGACGGGGTACCCATAACCGCATCAAGGGTTGTGGTTCCCTGGTAATCGGCTACATCCGGACCCTTCTGGGTTGACTTGAACGTGAACGTTGTTTTGTTCTTGTCCTTATCGTCTTCTGCTTTGAATACCATCTGCAGCGGTGCGCAAGGGGTACCGTACAGGTTTTTGGTAGTATCGGAACACCGTTGAATGATGATTCCGATATTGCGGTTCATCCAGTTATATCGGAACTCCCGGATAGCTACCGCATCCCCAGGGTGTTCAAACTCGACCGTGTGGATGATCCCCTTTGCATCGGGGTCGCCTTCCGAGTCAACCGAACACTTGATGGTATTCTGGGTAGCATAGAGGTTCGACATGTATGCTCCGCTGTTGAACACAATGTTACCGGATATGACAATTCCTTTCGAATCGCGCGCCGGCATGGTGGCTACATCATCAAAATCGAAGATGATGATCGTTGCCTTTTTATCTCCGCCAACTCCCTTGTTATCACCGGGCTTGCTGACATCTACATTCACGTATGTCATGGTTTCTTGAAATTTTAAGGTTCATGATTACCATGGCGGCCGGGCAGGCATTTAAATACCTGCCCGGTTCACCAGGGATCTTTATCCGCGTGCGATTTCGTAGAACTTTCCGTCGCCGGCCTTCTGCAGTTGGATGTACGTACCTTCGCTGAGTGTCATCGCGGCAGTGAGAACAAAGTTCCCGCTGTTTGCGATGGTGGCGGAGTTGGTGTCGGAACCACCATAAATCGTATAGACCGTATCAACAACGGCGTTATCGAGGTTGGTGATGGCGGTGGCGCCGTTGTTTGCAACCGTGATGAAGGTATCGCCTTCAGCAACATCAGGGGTGGTATCATCGGCCGTGAAGGCGATGGCATCGCTGGTGACGGTCTCACGCTTGAGTTCGATGAATTTCCCGTCGGAACGTTTCTTCAGGTAAATGGTATCACCCACTTCCGGGGTCCAGGCGCCGGTAAGCAGGGAGAATTTCCCGCTGGCAGCGATGGTGATGGCATTGGTGGCGTTTCCGCATTTGAGGATCACCTGCTGGCCAACAGTGCAGTCATCGATATCGGTGATGGCCGTGGCGGCAGTATTGGCAACACTCACCAGTGAGGTGTGGTTTAACACGCTCGGGGTGGTATCGTCGGCTTCCATCGACACGAAATAATCGGCCGGTTCATCCACGTCGTTGCAGAAGATCATCTGCGTGGAGTAATCTCCGGGCATTTCGGCTGCCGTTGCATATTTGCGTCCGACCATGTAGGCCCATACCGACTCGCGCCAGTTCGACCATACCTTCAGCCTCCAGTCCTGCTGCTCAAGGTTGAAGTTGAGCATTTCGCCTTTCTGGTCCTCAAACAGGGATATGTTGCCATCGATGGTCCAGATCATTCTTTTGCTCGGGGCCATGTTCGGAACGGCCACGATCTTCACGCTGGGGTACTCCTTCACGTACATGATTCCACCCTTGTAATCCTGGTTCATGGCGTACAGGGTTTCGAGGTTGGCGTGGTAATCGCTCAGCGCATCGGTACTCATGTACAAAATCATACGACCGCTGTCGCGAAGCACTTCCGGGATCAGCTTGGTACCATTCTTAACATGGGTAGCGATATTGCTTGAGGTCCATTCACCAAGCACGAACGGCTGGATCTTGAACAGGGCGATCTGGTTTTTGATGAACTTCAACAGACCGTTGGCGGCCTGCAGGGAAGTACCGGCCACGTTGGCGGTAGGGTTCTTACGAACGCCACGGACACGGCGCTGTTCGCGCTCGTTGTGAAGTTTCTTTCCGGTTTCGACCAGGACATATTCGATAAACGACCATTTCATGGTGGATGATCCTTCACGGTTCAGGTAACCGATCCAGCTTTTTTCAAGCTCTTTCAGTTGTTTGAACTCATGAGCGAACATCACATCGTACATCGTCAGGGTTTCCGGCTCGAATTTGTAACCACCCTTGGTTACATTCTCAAATGAGCTGCCAAGGGCTGTTGAGTCGGCCTGCGAGAAATCGCTGGTAAGGAACATGTTAACCAGAACAGCCTGATCCTGGTACCCGCTTTCGAGCGGGAATATATTCTCCAGTGAAGGAAGTTGCATGAGGAAACTCTGGATGCTGTCCTGTTTACGGATACGATTATATTCGCCCAGGTCGGTACCCAGCGAGGAATAATCCAGCGAAGAAGCTGCCTTCGGGGCCAGGATTTCAATCCCGTGACGAGCTGCCAGTGCGGCATAAGCACGTTTATTGTACGGGTGACGGTCGTCGATGGCCATGAACGGTGTTTCGACACCGAAGAGGTGCTTATCCGTACCGGAAGGCACCCATGCTTTGGGATTTTTCATGTCAACATGTTGTGCAGGTGGATCTGTTTCAGGTTTCTTTTCGAGCAGCTCGATGGTTTTCTTCTGCTCCGTCACGATGCCCTGGGTTGTTTCATGCGCTTTTTTTTCAGCCTCCAGGGAAGATTTGGAATCAGTCAACGACTGTTCCAGTGACGCGGATTTGTCAAGCGCCGCCCGGAATGCTGCCTGAAGATCAGCATACATGGCCGTTTCGGCATCGTGTGCGACGGTTTCACCGGCGGCCTCCTGTGCCAGGCCGGCGATCACCTTCTCGGTGAACTCCTTGCTGGTTTTGGCCTCAAGTTGCGTCTTCTGTTCCTCGGTTAAATGCTCTTTTCCGTCTTCTCCCTTCGTAAACGAAGTTTGCCCGAGGAACGCCAGGACGGTAAGCTTGATTTGTTTGAACATGGTTGAATATGGTTTTATGGATTAAATGAATGGTTGAATTGGTTCATCCGGAACGCGAGGCCATCCTGGTATGCTTTCAG
>Ga0116171_10003522_pt1 | contig 14441 bp, 10 predicted proteins | sample AD_JPNHW2_MetaG_FD_89798 | JGI IMG/M metagenome (GOLD analysis project Ga0116171, IMG submission 89798) | Active sludge microbial communities of municipal wastewater-treating anaerobic digesters from Japan - AD_JPNHW2_MetaG | ecosystem: Engineered > Bioreactor > Anaerobic > Digestate | place...
ACTAAAGAGCTTGCTTTTGGCAACAATTATCACATGAGAATGAGGGCCATGCACCAGTCCGACACCTCAGATTGGTCATTAATACGCAATTTCAGCACTATTGACAGTATCGGTCTGCACTCCCCCGCTACAGCATCCGTTGATTTATCTCCCGTTACGTATCTGCAATGGCAAAGTGTCGGATCAAAACAATACGAATACGCTATTGCTACAGATTCGCTGTTTTCTGACGTTATTTATACAGTGATTGACTCCGCATACAATACTATTCAGGTCATTTCACCTTATGATACTTTAATTAGAAAAGCTCCCGACACCCTGAAATTTGGCCAGGAATATTTCTGGAAAGCAAGAGGTATCAGCAATTTCGGAGCCTCACAGTGGTCGGATGCATGGAATTTTAACACAGTGGATCATGTAGTGCTGGCTGCTCCTGCCAACAATGCCGTAAATGTTGATGTTATGACCATTTTCAATTGGGAAAAAATAACTTATATCGAACGTTATGAAATGAGATTAGATACCGATTCTACATTCTCAAACCCTGTATTCTTCTCATATAACGGGAACTATATGCCTGATGATACAGTAAACAACAACCCAGTCATCGTCCATTATGCCGATACCATGTTCAATCCGTTACAACAAAACACTACCTATTACTGGAGTATGCGTGCGCTAACCTCTGTGGATACAAGTTCCTGGTGCCCGGCTTATAAATTTACCACCAAAGACCTCTCAGGCATCGACCAGGTTGCTTCCATTGGTAATGTCAGCATATATCCCAATCCTTCAAGCAATGGCAAAGTAAACATGGTAATTCCTATGACAACGGATAATACTATTAACCTCAGCGTGGTAAATATGGTTGGCCAGGAAATATTCTCTGAAATCCTTTCATTGAAAACCGGGAATAACCATTATACCCTTAACCTACGCGACAAAGAAAACGGTATCTATTTTGTCAGGTTGCAAAGCAACGATGATACCATTACCCGAAAAATTATTCTGAATAAATAAGAAAATCTTATTAAATTTGAAAAGCAGTTACCTTATGTAACTGCTTTTTTTTATGAATTTATTAATCAGAATACTGGTAGTAAGCCTGGTAATAGCAATATCAGACATCTATTTTTACAGGCTCCTGAAAAACCTTTTCATCAAAAATGAAAAACAGAAAAGAGCCCTGAAAATCGTTGTCATCGGGCTAACCATCCTTTTCATTCTATTTGAAGGCGGGTGCTATCTTGTGGTGGGGGCTCCCCTGGATGATCCAATAAAGTACCGCCAGTTGTTTGCACCGTTGAGCGTATTTATCCTGGTGTATATACCCAAAGCGGCAGCAGCCCTTTTGCTGATTATATTCGACATTGTCCGGTTTTTTTCATCCTTTTTCGGCCGGAAAAGAAATAATGCCAAAGAAAAAAAACCGCGCCATCCATTGTATGTAGCGGCATTGTTGCTTCTGCTGGTTGTGCTGGGTTTTTGCGTTTATGGTTTTACTTTTGAGAAAACTCATGTAAAGATTCAGAAAGAAGAATTCTATTTCAGCCAGTTGCCCAAAAGTTTTGAAGGATTCCGAATCGTACAAATCGCGGATCTTCACCTGGGCACCTTTACTGATGTTGCTATCGTAAAGGGGTACTTGAAAACAATCCATGATCTCTCGCCGGATATGCTTGTAATGACAGGCGATATGATCAATGTTACTGATACTGAATTAGCGCCCTACCAGAAAGATTTTAAAGCCATTAATCCACCCTATGGCAAATATGCCATCATGGGTAATCATGATATTGGGGATTATTTTAAAATAAAAGACCCTCCCAATCTTGAAGCCATCACCGGCAACCTAATCAGACGGGAAAAGGAAACAGGTTTTATAGTGCTTATTGATTCTTCCTGTTATATTTATAAAGATGGCGACTCCATGGCACTGGTCGGTGTAAATAATTTCGGGATGTTTCCTTTTAAAAAAACAGGGAACTTAAAAAAAGCCCTGTCCTATACCGGGGATTCTGACTTTAAGATTCTGCTGACACACGATCCCAACCATTGGGATATGGAGGTCAGGGATAAAACAAACATCCAAATGACCTTATCGGGCCATACCCATGCCATGCAATTGGCGATTGTTGCTAAATATTTCCGTTTCAGCCCCAGCCAGTTTATCAATAAATACTGGTACGGGGCTTACGGCTCAGAGAACCAGAAATTATATGTCAACCCTGGCCTGGGGTACAGCGGTTTTCATGGGAGGATAGGCACCAGACCCGAAATAACTGAGATTGTGTTGCATCATACAAAATAAGCCTCCTGACCGCTGTGATGACGAAAATATTCAGTAAATTTACAGGGTGAATAATTTCTATAATGATTGTTACAATAATACTATCTGTCACCTTATCATTTATAGCAGGGCTCGGCATTGCCTGGCTGATTTTTTATCAGAAATATTTGAAAACGAAACAAGAAATTACTGTCAAAGAAACCGAATTGATAAAAAAAGATGCTGAACTTGCCAGTCTCGCCGGAAGGCTGGAAGACAACATCGCCGGCCTGACCAAAAATCTCGACAATGCATTGAAGGAACTTGCGGATGAACGGGCTTTTAAACTGAGTCTCATATCGCAACTTTCCAGGTCGGAAGAACAAAACAAAACACTTCATGAAAAGCTGGAATCGCAAAAAACAGAATTAGAAGATATCCAAAAGAAATTTACTGATGCATTTGAAAACCTTGCCACCAAAATTCTCACGCAAAACACTATTGCTTTTTCTGCCACCAACCAAAAAAACATTGCAGACATTCTAAACCCGCTGAAAGAAAAGCTTATCACTTTCGAAAAACAGGTAGACGAAACCTATAAGAACACTCTGCGCGACCAGACCGACCTGAAAGCAGAACTGAAAAAATTGCAGGATTTAAACATCAATATATCGGAAGAAGCCCGCAACCTGACCAAAGCCCTGAAAGGCGACACCAAAAAACAAGGCAACTGGGGCGAGATTGTCCTGGAACGAATCCTGGAACGTTCGGGGCTGAACAAAGGCGAAGAATACGAATCACAACCCACCTACCGCAACAACGATGGAGAAATTATCAGACCTGATGTGGTGGTGAAACTGCCCGACAATAAGCACATCATCATCGACTCCAAAGTTTCACTGATCGCGTATGAGAAGTTTGTCAACGCAGACACTGCGGATGAAAAAGAACACCATGCAAAGCTTCATATCGAATCGCTGAAAAACCATATCAGGGAATTGAGCGAGAAAAGCTATTCAAACACAGCCAGCATCAACTCTCCCGACTTTGTACTGATGTTTCTGCCTATCGAATCCTCGTTCAGTATGGCTATACAACAGGATATTGACCTGTTTAATTTTGCCTGGGACAAAAAAGTTGTTATGGTAAGCCCCTCCACCCTGCTTGCCACCCTGCGTACCATAGAATCCATCTGGAAGCATGAAAAACAAACCCGGAATGCTATCGAAATAGCCAGCGAGGGAGGAAAACTTTACGATAAATTTGTGGGATTGATTGAAGACCTAAAAAGACTTGGGACACAATTGGACACAGTTCAGAAAACATTCCAGGAAGCAAACAAGAAACTTTATAGCGGCAGCGGAAACCTGGTCGGCAAAGTAGAAAAACTGAGGCTGCTGGGCGCTAAAAACAGTAAGAACCTGCCCATTACCTATAGCACCGAAAATCACTTACCCGAAAATACCGACCAAATATGAAAATCAAAGGTTGCTTACTTACTGTTTTTTTGCTGGCTGCAACGATATACGGATGTTACAGCCCCTCCACTATGAGCACTACCAATATTTCCGCCAATTATCAGGATGAGTCCAGAAAACTCGATGTAACCCTTTGCGCATATAACATCAACAGCGACAGCACGCGGATTTATTATCAGTTCAATACCGAAGGATTGTTTTTTCAAAAAGATATGAAAAAGAACTATTTTTATGCCAGTTACATGATAAATTACAGACTATACAATGCCAATGACATAAAAAAAGTAATCGATTCAGCTTCATTTGTTTTTACCGACACATTAAATTACGCAAAAAACACTGAAATAACCGACAGCCTGGCACTCCTGATGAAAGAACCTGACAACTATATAATTTCTTTCACTATTACGGATATCAACAAAAAATTTTCAACTACCCATTACCTTAATATATATAAAAACAATATTTATAACCGGAACAACTTTATCATACGTGACAAAAATAATTGCCCGGTCATTGAAAAATACCTTAGCAGCAAACAATCTTTTCGGATTTTTTTAAGGGAAAAAGAAGTCTATAAACTGTTTGTGAGATATTACCGTTTGAGTAACGAGGCAGCCGCTCCGCCTTTCACGGTTATCAACACCAAACCATTATCGTTCAAGGCCGACAGTGTTTTTGTACTGGATTTGACGGATGGGCATTCTGCATCTCTGTACCTGAAGAAAAACGGCATCTACCATTTTCAAACAGACACCAGTAAAAAAGACGGCTTCACCCTGTTCCGGTTTGCGGAAGAGTTTCCACAAATTTCCAGCGCCCGCGAGATGCTTGGTCCGTTGCGTTACATTACCACCAAAAACGAGTTTAACGACCTGATTATGATGAAGAACACAAAATCAGCCATCGATAATTTCTGGCTCGACAAAGCCGGGAACACCGACAGGGCAAAAGAATTGATAAGAATTTTTTACAACAGGGTTCAAGATGCCAACCGTTTTTTTTCGTCATACACCGAAGGCTGGAGAACCGACCGGGGCATGATTTATATTATCTTTGGACAGCCAAACAGCGTGTACAGGTCGCCATACCTGGAAACCTGGTATTATGGCGAGGACCGCAACATTTTATCCATGACACTTGATTTCAATAAAACCTTAAACCCTTTTACCGAAAATGATTATTCACTGGAACGCAGTCCGGAATACAAAGATGTGTGGTACAGTGCGGTGGAATCGTGGAGGAAATGAGGGATTGAGAAGGCAATAGGCAATGGGCAATGGGCAATGGGCAATAGGAAATAGGCAATGGGCAATAGGAAATGGCAATAGGCAATAAGCAATGGGCAATGGGCAATGGGCAATAGGAAATAGGAAATAGGCAATGGGCAATAGAAAATGGCAATAGGCAATAGGCAATGGGCAATAGGAAATGGGCAATGGGCAATGGGCAATAGAAAATGGCAATAGGCAATAGGCAATGGGCAATAGGCAATGGGCAATGGGCAATAGGCAATAGGAAATAGGCAATGGGCAATGGGCAATAGGAAATGGCAATAGGAAATAGGCAATAGGCAATGGGCAAATAGTTAATTAGGCGGGAGGCAATCCGCGACGACGGACTAACAGCCAAATAACCAAAAATAATAAAAGTTCATTTATAACAGCAAACAGTGAGAAGAACGAAAAAAAATTATACACCACAGGTATTGCTGGCGGTGGAAATATCCGATGCCGGTGCTGAAGGCAAAGCCATAGGCAAAACTGAAAATCTGGTGATCTTTGTGGATGACGCCATTCCCGGCGATATCGTTGACATACAGCTTACCAGAAAAAAGAAATCTTTTGCAGAAGGCAAAGCCATTCACTTTCATCATTTATCTGATAAACGTACCGAACCTTTCTGCAGGCATTTTGGGATGTGTGGCGGCTGTAAGTGGCAACACATGAAATACGAACATCAATTATTTTACAAACAAAAGCAGGTTGCTGATAATTTCACCCGTATCGGCCATATTACGATACCTGAGATACGTCCTATCCTCGCCTCACCCCTGCAAACCGCCTACCGCAACAAGCTGGAATATACCTTTTCGGATTACCGCTGGCTTACCGAAGAAGATATGCAGTCGGACAGCCGCGACACGATCAACATGAACGCCCTGGGTTTTCATATCCCCAGACACTTCGACCGGGTGCTCGACATCGAAACCTGCTATTTGCAAGACGAACCCACCAACCTTATAAGAAACCGGCTTAAGGAATTTTGTATCACCAACGGCCTCACCTTTTACAATCCGCGCCGGCACACAGGTTTTTTGCGTAACCTGCTGATAAGAAACTCAACCCTCGGGGAAACGATGGCCATAGTAGTCTTTGGTGAAGAAAATGAAAAAAACCAAAATAAAGTGCTGGATTATGTCCTTGAAGTATTTCCGGCACTGACGTCATTGATGTATGTTGTGAATACAAAGAATAATGATATCATCAACGACCTGGAGATACAATGTTATCGTGGAAAACCCTATATTGAAGAGGTGCTGGGCCGCCTGCGTTTTCGTATAGGACCGGTATCTTTTTTCCAGACCAACAGCCGGCAGGCGCTAAACATGTATAATATCATCAGAGAATTTGCAGGAGATACCAGGGGAACAACCATCTACGACCTATACACCGGCACGGGCACCATAGCCAATTTCGTGGCATCGGAAGCTTCAAAAGTAATTGGCATTGAATATATTGAATCAGCCATTGACGACGCCAAAATCAATTCGGAAATCAACAATATCGGTAACACCTGTTTTATAGCCGGAGATATTGCAAAAACCCTGAAAGCTGAATTTGTCGAACAACACGGTAACCCCGATATTATCATCACCGATCCACCCAGAAGCGGCATGCACCCTACAGTGGTTGAACAGATATTGCAAATTAAACCTGACCGTATTGTTTATGTAAGCTGCAACCCGGCCACACAGGCCCGCGACTTATCTTCGCTGTGTACCCAGTACCAGCTAAAAGCTATTCAACCCGTTGACATGTTTCCTCACACACATCATGTGGAAAATGTGGTGTTGCTGGAATTGGTCCAATAAAGAAACATCCTGATTCTTAAGTACCAAATTTTTCCTGTCTTAACATCTGATTTTTTCATCAAAATACAATACAATAAGTATTATGTACTTCCATTATATTTGTATTAATCAAAATCTTACATATATTTTAAAGAAATATTGGAAATATTTTTCATGTTTTACTTGGTTGGGAAATATGGAAATATTAAATTTGCTCGCTTTTTTCTAATAAATAACAGTATTTATTAGTATTACCCAAAAAATAAACTGTTTATTAACATTTAAAAAAAACTAACACTATGAAAAAAAACATTCTGATTCTATTTCTTTTGTTTGCCTGCACAGGGCTGTTTGCCCAACAGTTTGGTTTTATAGAAAAAACTTATGAGATTACCGGAAAAGCCAAGCGCGGCTCACTGGTCGATGTAAAATACATTGCTGCCGACGGGCAATATAAGTTGTATTACACAATAAAATCGGGAGCCACCTCTATTACAATGCAAATCTACACCTTTGACAAAGATTTTAACTTTGTAAATATGAAAGACCAGGTAATAGAAATTAACAAACTAAACGAACTCAAGGCTCAGAATCCTTTTGACTTTTCGTGGGTCAATTTCAATAGCGAGTCATATGTGGTGGAAGGCAATACGGTGGAAGGCAACCTGGTAGGCACACTGGTGATTAAGAAAAAACGGACCACTTATTTTTACAACTGGTTCAACCTTGCTTACGACAAAAAAGTAGAAATACTTGAAAAAGTTAAGCCCAAAAATGATGAAGGCAGCCGTTTTTATTATTACACTCACTTTGAAGATGACGCCAATGGTGATTTGTTCATCCTCTGCGGTGCCCGTGAAGTAAAAAAAGGCCCCGACCCCATGAAACATCATCGTGAATTCCATATATTGAAATACAACAAAAATCTTGATCTGATTAAGGATCTTAAAATTCCTTTCGAATATTACAATGGATATATATATGCTAAAGGAATCACCAAAACGGCCGAAAATAGCGAAAACGAAACTATCGACAATCTGATATTTATGTTTGCCCCCTACGATCTGGGAAAATCCAACCGCGAACCTGACAACAAAAATTACCGGTATATTCGTATGGACAAAGACCTGAACATCACCGAAGACATTCCCGTAAAATCAAAAGCAAGTTATTGGAGCATTGATTATATGCTTGCTACCGAAGATGCCGTTTATGTTTTTGGTCCGCTGGCCGCCGGTAAAGATGATTTTTACAACCAGTTGGCAGGAAATGTAAGCAAATACAAATCGGTACAATTGATGAAGATTGCCAATAAAAAAATTGAATACCTCACCGAAACCAATCTGGAAGAATTTGCCTCCAAATTAAAAACACCACCTTCGCAAAAAAGTTCTCCTGAATATAAAGGAAAGAAGTTTGATATAATCAACTATAAAGTATTCCCGAACGGCGATTTTATGGTGGTAGGTCAAAACTATAAATTGAATTCGGATAACGAAAAGCAATTTGCCGACATCATAGCCTTTCATTTCGACAGGACTGGTGTACTGAAAGCACAGTACGGACTAGATACGAAAGAAAGCAACGAGTATTCCAAAAAATACGGAACCCCGCAATCGATGCTTCTGGGAAAAAACACCAACAATATGTACTGGGTGGTTCAGGAAATTCGCGGTTACTCGGATTGGTATAACAAGATACTCACCTATCCGCGCGTTGCTAAAGTTGAAATGAATTCGGCCAGTTTAGGCGACTTTACGGCTTTTGGCGACAAGGAATTTTTCCTTGATCCGAAGTTTCCTTATCTGGAAGCAGAACCTGGGAAACTGGTATTTTTCGGATCTAACAAATCCGGCAAAACTATATGGTTTGCCAAGATTGATATGGAATAAACAGGTATATATCATGAAAAACGGGAGTCCTTAACCAACTCCCGTTTTTTTATTGCTCCAGCAAACCGCCTTCCGACAAACCACAGGCAATATCGAGCATCCCGGCGAAGTCCAGGTGGTTTTTGCCGTTGCTCAGTTCGAATAACTGGCTGGCAAAAGATATTAATCCTGAAGTTGCTGACAACCGTAAATATTTGGGATTTAAATTATCATTTCCCAATCGCGCCCTGTCCAGCGCATCGGCATCCTTGAGCAAAGCAGCAACCATATAATGCGGGTGTTTCCGCGAAACTTCCACATATTGAGAATGGTTGGAAACAGCCGTACTGATAGCGCCTATATCATCATTGGTAAGGCCGTATTTTTCGAATAACGGCCTAAATTCCGGCACCTTAATGCGTGCAGCCCGCGGGCCGTGCATCAGGCAAAATCCATCATGACGCCTGGCCATATCGTGAACAAAAGCGGCAAAAAAAGCAAGGCTGGCATCATGGCCCAGATTCAATCTTTTCTCCAAAACAAGCACGTTGCACATCACTCGATAAGTGTGCAATTTGCCATGCAGCACACTTTCATGGATAAAATATCCCGGCTTGATGTCGAAGTCAGAAGTCGTTAACAGCATATCTTGTAAAATTATAAAAAAATACGAACAACAAAGTCTATCTGTTGACCTTGAAACCAGATTTTCTTCAAAAATCCATTAAATTTTATTACTTTTGTTACCCTTATCAAAAAAATTAATTTATTCATTCAAACTAATAAACACACCATGAAAAAAGTAATCTTATTGCTTTGTATTGTAGCTTTTTACCTCTCTGCCACAGCTCAAACATCAAAAATTAAAATCAAAACCCATGAGGATTCCATAGCATACACCCTCGGATGTAATATAGGATCAAACCTGAAAAAAAATCTGGAAACAGATTCATTGACTCTCAGTCGGGATATTATCGCTCAGGGAATAAGAGATGCACTCAACGGGCCGGATAAAACTTTGTTTTCAGAAGAAACCAACCAGAAAGTTATGATGCAGTTCCGCTCCGAAATGGAAGCCAAAATGGCTGCAAAAAGCGCAAAGACTGCGTCAGCAGCCAAAGCCGAAGGAATAGCTTTTCTTGAAGAAAACAAAAAACAAGCCGGTGTTATCACCACTCCTTCGGGACTGCAGTACCGTGTGATACAGGAAGGTACCGGCGCAACTCCAAATATCAACAGCACCGTTTCAGTAAACTACGAAGGTAAATTTATCGATGGCCGTGTTTTTGATTCGTCGTACGAACGCAACCAACCGGTAGATTTTCCGCTGAACGGTGTCATTAAAGGGTTTTCGGAAGCCCTGCAGTTAATGAAAGAAGGCAGTATCTACGAAATTTTCCTTCCTTCCGACATTGCTTACGGTGATGCAGGAAACGCAGGAATACCGGGCGGATCCACGCTGATTTTTAAAATTGAACTTATCAAAGTAAAATAGCGAACCCAGCATCAGCAGGCAGTACCTGATGAACCTGTTTTGTTACTGTTTTTGCTCAACATGGCCTGATGAAAAAAATTTGTTGTTGTCTGTTTTTTTTCCACCTGTTTTTTTGCTGCACAGGCTATGGACAGACTGCCGGCTGTACGGATCCCTTAGCCACAAATTTCAATGCGGCTGCTGACAGTAACGATGGCAGTTGTATCTATGGCGCAACATCAGTGGCTCCTGACACCTCTTTTTTTCTTCCTGCAAACCTCACCGAAACATCCGGCTTGATATTCTGGAATCATTATCTTTGGTCGCATAACGACAATACGGATCAGAATCTGTATTGCCTCGACACCGCCAGCGGCGCCATAGAACATACATATCCGCTGAATGCTGTTGCCAATATTGATTGGGAAGAAATTTCGCAGGATAGTACCCATATTTACATCGGCGATTTTGGCAACAATGCCAATGGGGACCGAACTAACCTGAAAATACTCAGGATAGAAAAAAATTCGCTGCTGTTGAATGCTCCCGTGGTTGATACTATAAATTTTTCTTACGCGAACCAAACCGATTTCACTCCCACAGGCGCCTGCAATACCGACTTCGATTGCGAAGCCTTTGCCGTGACTTCGGACAGCATATTTTTATTTACCAAACAATGGCTCAGTAAGCAAACCAGCGTTTATGGGCTGCCCAAAACGCCCGGCACTTATCCGGCTACATTAAAAACCACCTACAATGTTGACGGCTTGATTACAGGGGCCACCTACCTTCAATCAGCAAGGCTGCTTGTGTTATGCGGCTACAGCAACACGCTGGCGCCATTCGTCTGGCTGCTCTACGATTTTAACGGAACTAATTTTTTTGGCGGCAACAAAAGAAAACTATCTCTGGCACTACCCTTTCATCAGATAGAGGGCGTGGCAACCAGTAATGGCTTGCTGTATTATTTTTCCAATGAGTATTTTTCACGTTTTAAGGTATTCACCAACGAGCAAAAACTTCATGTTGTTGACCTGAGCCTGTATTTAAGTAATTATTTGCTGGGGACACCGGCAGGCATCAGCGAGACAGAGGTTAACCCTGGCCGAAGCGACATAACGATTTATCCCAATCCCGGTAAAAATATCATTTCCGTAAAATTCCATAGTAACAGCACCGCAAAAAACTATTTCATTTCAGAAATGACCGGAAAAATTGTCCAATCAGGAAATTTGCCCGGTGACAGTTGCATTATCAAGGTCAACAAACTTAAAAAAGGGACCTATCTGTTGAAAATTGGTAATGATAATGTATTTAAATGGGTTAAGGAATAACATGAACTTATAATATATCGACATTATACTTTATGAGAACACGAACAAAAATATGTACGGTCTTATTTCTTCTCGTACTTTTTCCGAACCTGATTTCAGCCCAGCTCAGGCCTCTGTATAAACCTGTTACGGTAGAAGACCTGTGGCTTAACTATGCTTATTATCCTGAAAGGGCCGACGAAATAATCTCAATGAACGACGGGGAGCATTATCTGATTCTGACCAACGAATATACCATTGATAAATACGCCTATGCCAGTCCCGAAAAAGCCAGCAGCATAGTAACAAAACAAATGCTGATACCTGCCAACGACACCAAAGCTCTGAAAATAGAATCGTTTGAACTTAATCAAACAGAAACTGCCCTGCTGATAAAAACCGATGGAGAATCCATCTACCGGCATTCGGAGATTTCTTTTTATTATGTGCTCGATCTCACCACCAACAAGCTCACCGCCCTCTCCGACACTAAAAAGCAGCGTCTGGCTGAATTTTCGCCCAATGGCGCAATGGTTGCCTACATTATTGACAACAATCTTTACGTAAAAGATTTAAAAACAGGTACCAGCACCCAAATAACCAACGACGGGCTTATCAACAACATCATCAACGGTACCACCGACTGGGTTTATGAAGAAGAATTCAGCATTACCAAAGCCTTTTTCTGGTCGCCCGACAGCAAAAAAATCGCTTTCCTGCGTTTCGACGAAAGTAAAGTAAAAGAATACCAGATGACTACCTATGGCGACCTGTATCCCGAGCAGTACAAATATAAATACCCTGTTGCCGGCGAAGACAACAGTGTGGTAACGGTAATGGTGTACGACATGAGCAATCCTTCCACTACCGCAATCAGGAGCATGGATATAGGCACGGAGACTGATCAGTATATTCCCAGAATAGTCTGGACTAAAGATGCCAACACCCTGGCTATCTTCAGGATGAACCGCCTGCAGAACAAGCTGGAAATATTACTTGCAGATGCATCGAACGGGAACAGCAAAGTTTTTTTAACCCAGGAAAACAAATATTATATTGAGATAACGGATGATTACAAATTCCTGGATGATGGCAAGCACTTCATCATCATGAGTGAATTGGACGGCTGGAGCCACATCCACATGTATGACCTCAGCGGAAAGCACGTAAAACAAGTTACGCAGGGCGATTGGGATGTAATAAGCATAAAGGGCATCGACGAAGCCAACCAGACCATTTATTACGTATCAGCCGAAAGCAAACCCTATAACCGCGATTTATACAGCATTAAATTTGACGGCAGCGGAAAAAAAAGATTGTTGAACAAGGATGGCTCATACGATGCTGAATTCAGTAAAAGCCATAAATACTTTGTGGGAACATTCAGTGACGGGAACACACCGCAACATTTTGCCATCTACAACAACAAGGGCAAGGAAATGCAGGTGCTTACAGATAATCAAAAACTTAAAGACAAAACCGAAGAATACGGTTTTACCAAAAAAGAGTTTTTCAGTTTTACCACCCCGGGCACTATCAGCCTGTACGGATACATGATAAAACCTCCGGATTTTGATAAAAACAAAAAATATCCCGTGCTGATGAATGTGTACGGTGGGCCCAATAACCAATACGCACTGAACGAATGGGATACTTTTGATATGGTTTGGTACCAGCATCTGGCACAAAAAGGTTATATCATTGTGTGTGTTGACGGGCGCGGCACCGGCTCACGCGGAGAACAATTCAGAAAATGCACCTATATGGAATTAGGGAAGCTGGAAACCGAAGACCAGATAGAAACAGCCAAATACCTGGGTGCCCTACCCTATGTGGATTCAAAACGTATTGGTATATGGGGATGGAGTTATGGGGGTTTTGTTACAGCCCTGTGCATGACAAAAGGAGCCGATTATTTTAAAACCGGTATTGCCGTAGCCCCGGTTACCAACTGGCGCAACTACGATAATATTTATACTGAACGCTATATGCGCAAACCCCAGGACAACGCTTCAGGCTACGATGATAACTCGCCGGTGAATTTTGTAAAAAAATTAAAAGGCAAATTGCTTATCGTTCATGGTTTTTCCGACGACAATGTGCATGTTCAGAACAGCATGGAACTTGTGGATGCCCTGGTAAAGGCCAACAAACAATTCGAGATGCAGTTTTATCCCAACAAAAACCACGGTATCTACGGGGGTTATACGCGTTATCACCTGTATAAAAGGATGACAGATTTTATTCTGGAAAATCTTTAGAAAGAATTATCCGGGTTCGGCTTTTATTGAAAAAGAGCTTGTGGCAACTGCCCGGCTATTCTGCTTTTAATGAATATTAAAACGGGATTTCACTATAAGGATTGATAATACTTTTTGATTTTATCCGACATCAGCTTTCATATTTCTTACTGAAAAGTTGAAATCTGGAGCTGGTTTACCGAGTTTTTTGTGTCGGCATATTATTATTTTGTCTTGGTAAGTTCTTCTATTTTCTCTGTCAGTTTTTCAATTTTCCCGGTAAGCTGTGTAACCTTTTTTTCGAGTTCGTGGGTGTTGTCACTTACCATGGCATCAACAAAAATGGAGTTGACCAGTGACAGGCCGATAATACCGCCTCCCATCAATAAAACAGCAAAATACAACTTCGAAAAAAAGGCAACGGTCATGTTTGTCCGTAACGCAATCAAATCAGGGATTTCGTACCATCCTTCCACGGAAAAAAGTCTGAAAATGGAATAAAAAGCCTTAACAGGGTTGCTGAAATATTCAGGTACAACATTCTTATACAAGGCGCAGGTTACTATTGAAACCATAAATATTATCAGTAAAAATCCTGCAATCACTATGTATGAAGCTTTCAGTGCCCGCTGAACAGAGGCAATGAACATGGAAACACGAGGAAAGAACCTGATCAGTCTGAAGAATTTAAAAACCCTGAATACCCTGAGCGCAAGAAAAACA
>Ga0116171_10003524_pt1 | contig 14438 bp, 11 predicted proteins | sample AD_JPNHW2_MetaG_FD_89798 | JGI IMG/M metagenome (GOLD analysis project Ga0116171, IMG submission 89798) | Active sludge microbial communities of municipal wastewater-treating anaerobic digesters from Japan - AD_JPNHW2_MetaG | ecosystem: Engineered > Bioreactor > Anaerobic > Digestate | place...
CATAGTTTTGTGCGCTCGTCTGTCAGACGAAGATCCGACGGAACCAGAGGGAATTCTTCAGGAGCAGGTTGATGTTGGTAACCGCGGTGAGGCGAGGGGCTGTCCACTCAGAACGGGTTTTCCTTTTTGGACAGCTCAAAGTGGGAGAACGGGCCTGGGATGTGCCTCGTTTTGACAGCGCAAATTCGTAAACTCCTATAAAACGGACGCGGGGTGGGAAATTTATAAGGGCCGTCCGACTTTTGGGAAAGCCCCCGTCTCTACGGGTATCTTCTTCCAACAGGAAGGTGAATTAACTGTCGAACGAGGTAATCTTCGAAAACTTCTCCTGGGGATACGAGGCTGATGAGGGGCTTTTCTTCCTGTTCGTTTGCAGTCTGCCTTCTTGGAACTGCCAATTCGGGCGAAGCATCCCAGGTCGATTACCCGGCAGGATTTGTCAGGTTATATGCAGAGGGCTTCGCCTTACTCCAGAAGCGGCGCATATTCGTAGGATCGATGAAGTGACGCAAAGCAGGAAACGCGCGTCCTGACATCCCTTCGAGCCCTCATGGGATGGCAGCATATCAGCCGTTCCGGCCTAAACCCCTGCCTCAGCCCGGTTCAGCTTCTCCAACGCCCAGAGGAAGGTCTCGCGCAAATCCGGCGGTAACTCCTCCTCCAGCGCGTCTCGCAAGGCTTGTTCAGCCCCCGGGGTTTGGTCGTTCGCCATCGCGACCGCCAGATTCCGCCGGTAACCCGCGTACTTTGCGCGCAGCACTGGAATGCCCTTGTAGCGCGCTTTCCATGCCGCTGCGTCTAAGGAAAACTCTTCTAACAGATCCGGAGATGCTGAAATTAGCGCTTGGGCCGAAGCGGCGCCTAAGCCCCCCTGATTGAGCGGGCAGACGCTCTGGCAGGTATCGCACCCGAAGACGCGCCGCCCGAGCGTGGGGCGCAGCTCCGCTGGTATGGCTCCGCGGTGTTCGATAGTCAGGTAACTCAGACAGCGGCGGGCATCCACGGAGCGGTTGGGGCGCAGCGCATGGGTGGGGCAGGCGTCCACGCATAAATTACAGTTCCGGCATGGGTCGCCCGGGAGCGCTGAATCAGGGGTCAGTTCCAGGTCGGTCAGCAGCTCCCCAAGATACAAGTAAGAGCCGTAACCGGGCGCACTCAAGAGCGAATTGCGCCCGACCCAGCCCAGGCCAGCCTGCCTGGCAAAGTCCTTTTCAAGCATCGGCGCGCTGTCCACGCAAGCCCGCTGCTTCACAGCGCGCTGAGCCAGCTCCGAAAGGCGCGCGCCCAGTAGTTCCAGTTTATCCCTGACCACTTTGTGATAGTCTGGCTGCAGCGCGTAAGCCGCGATGAGACCTCTTCCGTTCGGGGCGTCCTCAGCAGGCGGCATAGGCGCGGGGTAGGGCAAACCCACGCAAATGACGGAGCGGCTTTCGGGCAGGAGGCTGGCGGGGTCGGCGCGCGCGTTCAAGCTTTCGGGTCTGGCGAGGTAAACCATCCCGGCGTGGCAGCCCGCCTCAATCCAGCCCTGAAACGCAGGGTAGGTTTCCGGCTGTGCCAGGCGGGCGATGCCGCAAACAACAAAGCCGAGCTTGAGGGCCTCGGCTATGATTTCTGCTTCCAGTGGCATGGCACGCTCCACTAAGGGCGCTTAAGGCGTCACAATGTTGTATTCAAAATAGAAGCTGGAGAAGGACGTGCCTGCCGCGTTGACGATGGCCCAATCGCCGCGCACCTTTCCGGCAGTTGACGGCGCGGTGAACTTCATGGTGAAGGTGACGGTTTTGCTGGGCGGCACTTCGTAGGGCATGCTTATGGTTTCGCTGGCGCCAAGCCGGTCGCCGCTGATGAACTTAATCGCATAGGCGCTGGTCCAGGTTGTGGTGCCGGTGTTCATCAGAGTCAGGACCACATCAAAGGGCAGCCCGGCCGTAATATTGGAATTGTCCGCCGGATTGCTGGAGACCCACACGCCTGCGTCTCGCCCGCCGGGAACAGCGGTGGCGGTGGCGCCGGCAGCCGGCGTGTTGGTCGGCGGGAATGTGGCCGTGGGCGGAACGGGGGTGTAAGTCGGGGTTGGCAGCGGTGTGGGGGTATCCGTCGGGCGGGCGATGGCTGTGCGCGTAAAATCCACCTCTACGGTCTGGGCAATGCTGGTCATAATCTGGTCGGGGCTGGGGGTAGGGGTGCTCTTGGAGCAAGCCGAAAGCAGCAGCATTGAAATCATCACAGCGGAGAAAAATACGCTCGAAATTGCTTTTTTATTCATGTAGAACTCCATCCAGTGCGAAATTCCCTGTAACAGGCGCATGATTTTCTATTGTAGAGCTTCAGCCAAATTTGTCAAGTCAGACCCGATATCGGCGAGGTACTTTTGAGCGCGGAATTGCGCTCGATTTTGGCAGTTCTTTTCATCAGGGAAGCCTTCAGACTCACGAGAAAGGAGCTCGCGAGGAAACATGGGTTTAGCAAATGCGCACGGACATGAACAGATGCAGGATGTCATCCGCCTCCGAGCCGCGAGCGTCCGCTGAGTTCAAGAATTGGAGCCATGGGAAAACCCCTTTTCAAAGGAAGATTGAGCACCCAACCTACCACAGGGGATAGAAAAGCGGGCTGGCAATTTGCCAGCGCGCCGGGTACTGTGCTGCGCGCCGAAACGCGCCGTTGCTGCTCTCGCTCCAGGCGGCGAAGAAGCGCGGAGCCCGGAAGCCGGTCCGCGCAAGCAAGGAAGAGTCAGCGCTGCGGGCCGCCAGCCTACAGCCTGCCAGCCTCAACCATATTTAACGGGTATGGTCCGGTTCTATTGCCACGGCTTTTCTGCCTTATGGGGAGCGCAGGTTAGCGTCTCTGTCTATGGTGTAAATTCATTGTGTGGGAGCGCAGGGCCTGAGCTGCGTCTTTGGATTATTTTCTCTTTTTTGCTTCCACAAAGTAGGGACATACGCGCTTTTTTCCCCCGCGCTTGAGGATTAACCCGCCAGCTCTGATTCAGGATGCGCGTTTGAGCGGCGCAGGTCCGGGGGAAAGGCAGCTTATTCGAGGCCAGGCGGATGGTTGCAATGTCCAGGTAAAAAAGCGCGCAGCGGTGCAGGTTCAATCACCCCTGGGAAACGCGGTTCTGCCGGGCTGACGAAAAACCCCGCCCGAAAGGGCGGGGTTGGAGCACAAACAGGCGGGCTTATCTGCGCACCAGTTCGCGCAAAAAGAGCTTGAAGGAGAATTTACTGCCGGTAAGCAGGTTTTGCGAGCGGAATAGGTTCGATACGCCTTTAACCAGGAAGAAGTCGGTCAGCGCCAAAAGCCCCAGCGCCAACCCTATTTGCCAGCCTGGCACGCCGCCGATTGTCAGGCGGGTCATCATCGCGACAGGCGCGGTGGGAGGAAGCAGGCTGAGCAGGGTTGCCAACCCGCCGTGGGGTTTTTGGATCAGGCTGTTGATTGCTACCAGCGTCAGAATGAGCGGCAGCGCCACGAAAAAGGTGGACTGGCTGCCCTCGCGCAGGTTGGGAGCCATCGCGCCGATGCCTGCCATCAAGCTGCCGTAGAAGATGAACCCGACGATAAAGAACAGGATTCCGTAGGCGTAGAGCGAGGCTGGAAGGTTAATCGCTATCGGCAGGGAGAAAGTCTGCCCGGTTACCCGCAGCAGCACCAGCGCGGCGCCAAACCAGAGCGCCAACTGCAGCAGGCTGGCCAGCCCCAGACCCGCCAGCTTGCCGGCAAACAGGTTGGTGGGCTTTACCGAGGAAAGCAGCACTTCCATTACCCGGTTGTCTTTATCCTTCCCAACTGTGTTCAACAGCATGCTGGAGGTGATGAACACGATCATATAGAAGAACAGCGTGACGCCGTAAGGCACAAAAAAGTTGAGCGGATCTTCGGTGTCGCGCGTTTCAGCAATGGCGGGGTTGACCTCTTCCAGCACGAACGAGACCGGATTCGTGTACTTAAGATACATATCCTGGTCCCTGCCGAGTAAGTTGTACGTAAGCAGGTTTTCCATCGCAGCGGTGTCCTCGAAGCCGGTGAGCGGGTTGACGTCTTCGCGGACCAGGGTGACCTTGCCGCTTTGCAGGTAGTCCTGTGAAATTTCGAAATAGCCTTTCAGCTTGCCTTCCTGCAGCTGCTGCCGGGCTTCTTCCGCGGAGGGGATGAGCACAATGCTGCCGCCGGTAACCCAATCCGGGGCTTCCATCACCAGTCCGCTGTGGTCGACCGCGCCGTAAGGCAGGGCGGAGTTGGTTTGCGAGCCGGTAAACACCTGCGTGAGGCTTTGGGATTGCGACTCGGTCAAGCTGCCCAGGATCCACAGCACAAGCGCCGGAATGAGCGGGACAAGGATAAGCGTGAGGAGAAATGAACGGCGGCTGATGGTCGTCAGGAACTCATGTCTGAAAACGCTCCAGGTTTTGTTCACTGCGCGCCTCCTTTCTTAAATAGCTGGCTGAGCTTGATGCGCCTGGAGTACTGCAGCATCCCCATGCGGAAAGCTTTACCCGCCAGCCAGATGACAAGCACGGAAAACAGCACCAGCATCGCGCTGACCAGCGCCAGTTCCCAGATGGGCACTTGCGTGAACGCCATACGCAGGGTCATCGCCACGGGCGCGCTGAGCGGGAAGTAACTTAGCGCCCGCGCGAAAGCGCCGTTCGGGTGCATCATCAGCACCGAGAAGAAGTAATACGGAATGAGGATGGGGAAGGTAACCAGACCGGTCACCTGGGCAGCTTCCTGCGAATCCGTCACCGTCGCGCCAAGGATTGCCATCAGCCCGGCGGTGAAGACAAAACAGGGCAGCAGCAAAAGCAAGCTGAGCAGCAAATTCGGCCACGAAATCTGCAAATCCCGCAGGAAGGGGATGCGCTCGCCCAGGGCGAGCACAAAGACTGCCGCGAGCAGCACCCAGAACAGGATTTGCGTCAGACCGACGCTGAGGTTTCCGATAATCTTGCCTGCCATCAATTCATTCGGGGAGACTGATGTCACCATAATCTCGATGGTGCGGTTTTCTTTTTCCTCTACCACCGCCTGCAGCAGATAACCGCCGCTCGAGATTACGACAATGACAAAAAGCAGGCCCACCACCAGCGGTACGAGGATTTTGGAGATTTCGTTCTCGCCTGTGCTTCGGGTTCCATCCAGGGAAACCAAGGTGTACAGGCTGCCGGCTTCCAGGCGGGCTTGGTTGGGAATGTCCATTCCGGCTAAAAGGTTCTGGCTCAGCAGGCTGCGGATTTGGCCGCGGATTGTGCTGGTCAGCGGTTCGTTGAAGGAATACTTGATCTGAAAAGTCGATTCATAGCCTTCCGGGATAACAAAGTAGGCTTGGATTTCGCCGCGTTCCGCTGAGGCGCGCGCTTCCTCCTCCGAGCTGAAGGGGATCATCGGGATGACCGGCTCGAACAAAGACGGCTTTTCAGGGGCGGTGAAGGGAATTGTGATTAACTTCGCTTCGTCCACGTAGCCCACCGGCAGCTTGCTCATCGACGAGAGCGAAACCGCAACTGCGAAAAGCGTGACAAGGACTATTCCCACCGGCACGCTGAGCAGCGCGATCCAGAAACGCGGCCGGGCGACATGGTGGGTATATTCGTATTTGGCTACCTCAAAGGTCTTGCTCATCGTCAGCCCCTCCTTTTTTTACCACCTTGATGAAGATTTCATCGAGAGAGGGCACCGCGATCTCGAAAGCATTAAGCTGAATGCCTTGCGAAACCAACGTGTTCAGAATATCCTGCGGTTTTACGCCAGGCTGGGGTTCAAGTTTTGTCATGGTATTCAGCCGTTCGATCTTCCGCACCCCGGGGATTGCCGGGGGGAGTTCCATGCTGGTGTTGATGCGCACATCGTCCGTGGCGAAGCTTTCATAGATCTGCTGCAGACCGCCGTAAAGCAGCACTTCGCCCTTGTCGACCAGCACGATCTTATCGCAGAGCTGCTCCACCTGGTTCATCTGGTGGGTGCACATGATGATCGTTTTGCCGGCGTCGCGCTGTTGTTTGAGGATGTCTTTGACTAGCTGGGTGTTGACCGGGTCGAGCGAGCTAAAGGGCTCATCGATGATAATCACTTGCGGGTCGTGGATCAGCGTGGCAATCAGTTGGGCTTTCTGCTGCATGCCCTTGCTCAGTTCCTTGACTTTTTTCTTTTTGTGAGCGCTCAGGTCGAACTCCTCCAGGTAGGCAGGCAGCTTTTGTTTAATTTGCTGTGGGCTCATGCCTTTCAGGGTGGCAAGGTATTCCAGACATTTATCTACCAGGATGTCCTGATACAAGCCCCGCTCTTCGGGCAGGTAACCAATCTGGTTCTTTTTGGCTTCGTTCATCGGGCCGCCAAGGATGGATACCGAGCCGGTGTCTGGTTGGTAAATATCCAGGATGATGCGGATGCTGGTGGTTTTGCCGGAGCCGTTGGGACCCAGGAGACCGAATATCTCCCCCGGCGCTACTTCGAAGGATATATCTTTGACAGCTTGCGTATCCCCGAAGCGTTTGCTGATGTGCTCAACATGAATAGACTGCATGGTTCATCTCCAATCCGATTTTCTTATTAGCGGAGTAATCATACCCGATGAAAAGCTTGTGAAACAGAGAAACATGATGTTAAGCATAAATCCGGAGGATTTTGACAACCCAAGAAAATATGGGGTTAATGGGGGTGTCATTCTGAACGATGGGAAGACTCTCTTGTGGGAAAAACAGATCCTTGGCTGGCGCTCAGGAGAATAAGCCGTTTAAGCTGGGTGCAGCGGCGCGGGGCCGAACCCAATGCCGGCTCCACAAAGCCGTTGGCCAAGGCTTGTCGGGTTGCGCTGGCGCTCCACCCGACCTACGGCTCCACCCGACCTACGACTTGTCGGGTTGCGCTGGCGCTCCACCCAACCTACGGCTCCACCCGACCTACGATCACGTTTTGTCGGGTTGCGCTGGCGTTCCACCCGACCTACGACCACGGTCTGTCGGGTTGCGCTGGCGCTTCACCCGACCTACGGCTCCACCCGACCTACGGCTCCACCCGACCTACGAGCATGTTTTGTCGGGTTGCGCTGGCGCTCCACCCGACCTACGGCTCCACCCGACCTACGAGCATGTTTTGTCGGGTTGCGCTGACGCTCCACCCGACCTACGGCTCCACCCGACCTACGACCACGTTCGGTTGGGTTGCGCTGCCGCTCACTGACAGGTCATGCAAATGTTCTACCAGAACAAAACACCCCCGCACAAAGGCGGGGGCGTCTGTGATGGAACACGCTACTCTTTTTCGTACGGCTTGCCCTCCGCAGCGGGTGCCTGTCCTTTCCCAATAAAGCCTGCCAGCACAATCATAGTAATCAGGTAAGGCGCCATGCCCATGACCTGGGGTGGAATGGCGCTTCCGAGCAGGGAGAGTTTGGAGCCAATCGCGTCCGCGAAGCCAAAGAGCAGGCCGGCCCCGAGCGCGCCAAAGGGGTACCAGTTGCCGAAGATCATCGCAGCCAGGCCAATGAAGCCTTTCCCGGCGGTCATACCCTCATCAAAGCGCCCGACGGAGCCAAGCGTAAAGAACGCTCCGGCAATGCCCGCCACCACGCCGCTCAGCAGCATGCCGACGTAGCGCGTGCGAATGACATCGATGCCGAGCGTGTCCGCGGCCTTGGGGTGCTCTCCTACCGAGCGCAGCCTGAGTCCCCAGCGGGTGGAGAAGAGCGCAAGCTGCAGCACCACCAAAATCACGAGCATCAGGTACACAAAAAGGTTCTGGTTGAATACAATCGGCCCGATGAATGGGATGCGCGAGAGCAGCGGCACCGGAAAGCGCGAGAGCATTGGCGGGGCGTTCAGGTTCTGGTATTTCTGCAGGAATTTCTGCGAGATAAAGGCGGTCATGCCAGCCGAGAAAATGTTGATGACCGTGCCGGATACCGTCTGGTTGATCTTGTATTTGATGCACAGCACCGCATGCAGCATGGCCAGCGCGACCGAGGAGAGCACGCCGCCCAGCAGACCGAGGACCGCGCTGTTGGTGAGGCTGCCAATCAGGGCGGCGAACATGGAGGACATCAGCATCATCCCTTCGATGGCGATGTTGATGGTTCCGGAGCGTTCCGCCAGGATGCCGGAGAAAGCTGCCAATGTAATCGGCACAGCCAACAGCACCGCGCTGGAAAGCATGCCCGAGAGGTTCAGGGATTTTCCGCTGGCCTGCCAAATCAGGAATGCCATCACAAAGAGCAGCCCGCACAAGCCGACCATGCCGTTGGTGGCGCGTCCGAAACCCTTGATGAGCTGGAAAGCGCCAATCCCGATGCAAATCAGCGTGAATACCAGCAGCGTAGCGCGCGAGGGCAAGACCCAATCGGCCATCGTGCCAACGTTAATTCCGCCGGGAGTCATATTAAAGGTGGTCTGTAATTCCGGCGCAAGCGCGGCGGCAAACAGGATGTAAATCAGAATGCCGATGAGAATCTCAACGATCCCCATGCTCACTTTGCGAGCGGGTGTGATTTCCGAAATACGTCGGTGCTTAATCGTTTGCGTTATAGTGGTCATCATTTACCTCCCCAACCGCTGACGAAGATGGTAGTCTCTTCCTTTTTTGGCTGCTTGAGATGATAAATCGCCCGGATAATTGCGGGAGCCGCGACAAACATCAGGATAATGGCCTGGATGACGTCGACGATGTCAATCGGGATGGCGGAAACCACCATCATGCGCGTGGCGCCGTTGCGCAGGGTCCCAAAGAGCAGCGAGGCCAGGATGACGCCCAGCGGGGTATTGTTCCCAATCAACGCCAGCGCGATGCTGTCGAAGCCGTAGCCGGAGGAAAGGCCGAGCGCCATGCTGTGGTTGACCGCCAGAATTTGCACCGCGCCGGCGATACCGGCCAATCCGCCGGAAATGAGCATCGCGGTGATGATGGATTTGGTGGTGCTCAACCCGGCGTATTTTGCTGCGCGCGGGTTCGTGCCGACTGTGCGCAGATTCAAGCCCCAGGTGGTTTTGAAGAGCAGCCAGTTAATCAACCAGGCGACTGCCAGCGCGATGAAGAAACCCAGGTGGAAACGAATTGGCGCCTGGAAGAACTGCGGAATTTCGGCAGACTTTTGGATGAGCGGGCTGAGGGGCATACCGCCCGAGCCCGGCCGGGACATTGGACCGGATAGCAGCCATTCCGTCAGGCGGAAGGCTATCCAGTTCATCATAATCGTGTTAATCACCTCATGCCCGCCCGTTTTCGCTTTCAGGAAGCCGGGGATGAACGCCCAAAAAGCGCCTCCGAGTGCGCCGGCCAGCAGCGCCAGCGGCATGTGGATGAAGCCGGGCAAGCCGGTGACGGCATAACCCACGTAGGTGGCCGCGGCGGCGCCGATGAAGAGCTGCCCCTCCACGCCGATGTTGAACAAACCGCTGCGGAACCCGACCGCCACCGCCAGACCGGTGAAGATGTATGGCGTGGACTGCACCAGGCTTTCCAGGAATGGGTTCAGCGCGGAGCGGATTTCCTTTGCGTCGCCGGAGCCTAAAGCCCGTACGATGCGCACCGGGTCGCCGAGCGCGCCGGTGAAGAGCGCCTGATAAGCTGTCCCAATTTCCTTGAATGCTGTGCCAAAACCTCTCCAAATGGATTCACCGAAAGCCGCCCACACGGTTGTGCTGGTGGCTGCAATCATGAACGCGCCGATAAGCAAGCCCGTCAGGATAGCCAGCGCGGGAATGGAAATGCTCTTCCAGAAGCCTTTCTTGTGTTCTTCCTCGGGCGGCGGATTGATTTCTTTCAGGAGAGCCTGACCTAAATCTTTCTTTTCTGCTTGTGCTTCACTCATGCGACCACCTCTTAAAGGGTTGCTTCGATTTCAGTTTCTTCGGAAACCTGCAGTGGCTCTTCAGGTACCACCCCGGCCATCAGCAGGCCGATATATTCCTTGCTGACGCCTTTGTTTTGGACCACTGCCAGAATCTTGCCGCGGTACATCACGGCAATGCGGTCCGAGAGCTCCATGATTTCGTCTAACTCAGGCGAGACCAACAAGACCGCGCAGCCTTCCTCGCGTTTCTGCTCGATACGTTTGTGGATATATTCAATGGAGCCGACATCCAGACCGCGGGTTGGCTGGGAGGCGACCAGGAACTGAATCGGTCGGGAAAGCTCGCGCGCGATGATCACTTTCTGTTGGTTGCCGCCGGAGAGCGAGCCCACGGGAGTGAGCGGGCTGGGGGTGCGGATATCAAAATCCTGAATCAGTTTTTCGGCATTCTTGAGAATCGTATCGTACTGCAGGATAATGCCCCTGGAAAAAGGCTGGAGATGGTATGTGCACAGGACCAGGTTTTCCGCCACGGAGAAGGGCAGCACCAACCCGTCCGCCTGGCGGTCCTCCGGGACGTGGGCGGAACCGAGCTCGGTGATCCGGCGGGGAGCCGCCTTGGATATATCCTGCCCGAGCAGCGTGATCCTGCCGGAGGCAAGTTTGGTCAGGCCCGTGATTGCTTCCACCAGCTCGGTCTGGCCGTTGCCCTGGACGCCGGCAATCCCAAGGATTTCTCCCGCGCGGATGTCCAGGGAGACGTCGTCCACGACAACGTTCATGAACTTATCCGCCACGACCAGGTCCTGAACAGAACAAACCACATCACCAGGGATAGTTTCTTTCTTTTTGACAACCAGGTTGACTTCCCGCCCGACCATCATGGCGGCCAGCGAGTTCTTGTCCGCGACTTCCGGGGTGGTTTCGCCCACCACTTTGCCGCGCCGGATGACCAGCACGCGGTCGGAGATTGCCAGCACTTCGCGCAATTTGTGCGTGATGAAGATGATGGACTTTCCTTGCGCCACCAGTGAGCGCATGATGTTGAAAAGTTCATCCGCTTCCTGTGGGGTCAGGACGGCGGTTGGCTCGTCAAAAATCAGGATTTCCGCGTTGCGGTAGAGCAGCTTGATAATTTCCACGCGCTGCTGAACGCCGACCGGCAGGTCGCGTACGTAATCGCCCGGGTTCACTTCCAGCTTGTAACTGCTGGAAATCTCCCGGATGCGCTGGGCAGCTTTGGGGCGGTCCAAAAAGCCGCCGGTTTTCACGGATTCATCCCCAAGCATCACGTTCTCGGTCACGGTGAAGACCGGAATCAGCATGAAATGCTGGTGGACCATGCCGATGCCCTGATTGATGGCGTCGGTTGGTGAGTTAATCTTGACGGGTTCGCCGTTAATCAGGATTTCGCCTTCATCGGGCTGATAGAGCCCATACAGGATGTTCATGAGGGTGGATTTCCCCGCGCCGTTTTCGCCCAGCAGCGCCAGTATTTCCCCTTTGTTCAGCGCTAAATCGATATGGTCATTCGCGAGAACGCCCGGGAATTGTTTGGTGATACCCCTGAGTTCAAGAATTGGAGCCATAGGAAACCCCTTTTCAAAGGAAGATTTAATGCTTAATCTTACCACAGGGGATAGAAAAAGCGGGCTGGCAATTTGCCAGCCCGCCGGGTACAGCTGTGGGGTGCTTTACTTAACGGAAAGGGTTCCAGCGATGATGTCGGCCTTGAGCTGCTCGATTTCAGCCAGGAGTTCCGCGGAAGCGAGGCTCTCGAGGTTGTGCAGCGGGGCGAGCGCAACACCATTATTCGCCAGGGTACCGACCACGACGCCGCCCTGGAAGGTGCCGTCGATGACGGATTTGATGACCTGCATGGTGGTGGCATCCATCAGTTTCATGACGGAGCTCAGGGTGATGTCGGCGTATTCGGGGCTGGTCAGGAACCAGTCAGAGTCGACACCGATGAGGTAGGCGTTCCCGCGTTCTTTGATCGCGGCAGCTGCGCCCAAACCAACCGGTCCGGCGACGGGCATGATGATATCAGCGCCTTCGTCCATCAGAGAGACGGCGAGTTCGCGGCCTTTCTGCTGGTCATCGAAGGACATGCTGAAGAGGCCGGAGTCCGGATTGGCGGGATCCCAGCCGAGGACTTCCACGTTCGTACCCTTGACTTCGTTGTACTTGGCAACGCCCCTGGCGAAACCATCCATGAAGATGGTGACGGTGGGGATGGGCAGACCGCCGAAGGTACCGACCTTACCGGTCTTGGTTACGCCAGCGGCGAGATAGCCAGCCAGGAAGGCGGCTTCGTCGGTGTTGAACACCTGACCGACGACATTGGGGATAGCGGGGTCGTAAGCATAGTCAACGATGGAGAACTTGATGTCGGGGTTGGCTTCAGCGGTGGCTTTGGTCGCATCGCCGATTAAGAAACCGACGGTGATGATCAGGTCGCATTTTTCTTCGACGAACGCGTTCAGGTTCTTTTCGTAGTCAGCGACTTCTTTGGACTCGAGGTATTTGCCTTCGATGCCAAGTTGGGCGACAGCATCTTCGATGCCTTTCCAGGCAGTGGCGTTGAAGGATTTGTCATCAATGCCGCCAGTATCAGTAATCTGACAGACTTTGATTTTCGCGGCGGGGGCTTCGGTCGCGGTGGTGCCGCAAGCAGCCAAAAGCATGCCAGCCACAATTAAAAGGGACAGCAGGGTGATAACTCTTTTACTCATTGTGTGTTTCTCCTCAATACACATTTAGTTTCCGGAAAACCGGTTTGCACTTCCTTAAGTATACTTGCCTCAGGAATACAATGCAAGATATCAGTTTTGCTCAGGCGCGGCGCTGCCGGCAGGCTCGGGCCGGGCCTTTGCCTCACCATCGTGCATCCCGAATACCATGGCGAACGCGGCCGCCATAAAAATGGGTCCGATGATAAAAATGGAGGCGTAATTGTTGCCGGTCAGTTTGACAATCCAGCCGTTGATGTTCGGACCTGCAATCGCGGCGAGCGTGGAAAAGAGGTAATACAAGCCGGTGTAGGTGCCAATGTGAATCGGGTCGGTCAGGTCCACAACCACAGGCAGCGAGTTGATGTTGATGCAGGCCCAGCCAATGCCTGCCACCAGCAGCAAGATGGTCAGGTTCATTAAGTCACCCAGGATAGGCAGCTGGCCGTGGGTCTGAAGGAGCATTTCCTTGGGGAGGAAATACACAGCCAGCATAACCAGCATCATAATGAGAAGACCGATGCTGATGGTCTTGCGGCGTCCGAGTTTCGCGCCGATGAAGCCTGCAGGGATGGAAAAGAGCAGGAACGAGAAGCCCACGCTGGTAATCAATTTGCCCGCGCCGGATTCATCCAGCCCGAGATGGTTGATGCCGTAGAGCGAAAGGAAGGCTTCGATGGCGTTGTAGGCGATGAACCAAAAGAAGATGGCCAGGAAGATGCGAATCGCGTCCCCATGCTTGCTGGTGAAAAGCTCCTTGAGGCTCTTCCACATATTCGGCTTTTCCACGTTGGGGTTGTTTTCGTACACCTTGGGCTCGCGCACGAAGATGAGCACCAGCGCGGCCGCGCCTAAAACCAGCAGCGAGCCGAACCAGAAGGGATAGGCCTGGTTCTGCTTGACGAGCATCGCGCCAATGGAAGTGCCCAGCACCAGCCCCAGCCCGCCCATGAAGTTAATGATCCCGTTGGCCTGGGAGCGCAGCCTGGAAGGCGTGACGTCCGGCATCAGTGCGACCACCGGCGTGCGCCAGAAGGCCATCGCCAGAATGGTCGTGACGGTGCAGGCCACGAATAAAGGCAGGGAATTGGCCAGCGGGACCAGACCAAAAGCCAGCGCGGCAATCGGCGCGCCTACCAGAATGAAAGGAAGGCGTCTGCCAAGCTTTGTGCGCAGGCGGTCCGACCAGGCGCCGACCGGCGGCTGAATAAAAAGCGCCGCGATGTTATCCAGGGACATGAAGAAACCAATCGCGGCGGCATCGAGGGCGAATTTCTGCTCCAACAGGATGGGAACATAGGTGTTGTACAGACTCCACAACACGCTGACACCAAAGAAGCCAAAACCAATTAAGAATAACTTGCCAAAATGAAATTTTTCGTCCTGCATGTTTCTCCTTTTATCTGTCTTGATCTGTGTCTGAGTCTTCCATCTGGCGCGCGAGTTTCTGCGCGACGTAATCCTCCAGGAATTTGCGGTCTTTGTCGGTCAAATCCGCCTTCAGCAGCAAATCCGGGCGCCAAAGCAGGGTGCGGATGAGCGCTTGTTCGCGCTTCCAGCGGCTTTGCCGGGCGTGGTCGCCTTGCAGCAAGACGTCCGGCACGGTCCAGCCGCGAAACTCGGGCGGGCGGGTGTACTGCGGGTATTCCAGCAGTCCGTTGGAGAAGGAATCGTCGCTGGCGGCTTCGTTATCCCCGAGAACGCCGGGCTGCAGGCGCGCGACGGCGTCCAGGAGCATCAAGGCCGGCAGTTCCCCGCCAGTCAGGATGAAATCCCCGATGGTGATGACATGCGTGGCCAGGTGCTCACGGATGCGCTCGTCAAAGCTTTCATAGCGCCCGCAGATGATCCCCAGGCGCTCGTAAGCGGCCAGCTCGAAGGCCAGCTGTTGGGTGAAAGGCTGCCCCTGCGGGCAGAGCAGG
>Ga0116171_10003525_pt1 | contig 14436 bp, 8 predicted proteins | sample AD_JPNHW2_MetaG_FD_89798 | JGI IMG/M metagenome (GOLD analysis project Ga0116171, IMG submission 89798) | Active sludge microbial communities of municipal wastewater-treating anaerobic digesters from Japan - AD_JPNHW2_MetaG | ecosystem: Engineered > Bioreactor > Anaerobic > Digestate | place...
GAAAGGTGATTCATGGATTCGTTGAGAACCTGGCTATTCTGTGAGTAGTTCTCGTGGAATGTTTTAACTGATTCAGAAGCTTTTGCCATGTTATCGGTAAACTCCTTAACATGAACGGCAGTTGTGGTAATATCTGCAATGCTACTTGATGCCTGGCTTAGCTTATTAAGTCCTTGGCTTACCTTATCGAATAGGGCTGGGCTAATCTCGGCATTCTCGAGCATTTGGTTAAACTTCTCGGTAAAGATGAGGGCACCGCCAGCTCCTGCTCCAGCATGTTGCACCGAGATCTGCGGGGCTGCGGTGGCAGCTGCCTGGTGCGGGGGTGTAGTTTCAACTTTCTCGGGGGCAATAGCCTGAGCTGCCGGAACACTTCCTGCAGGCATGGAGGCAAGAATACCGGTAACGATTTCATGTATCTCCTCGGCACCAATGCCCTGGCGTCTGGAACTCTTGTAGCCGTCTATTTCGTCCTCCTCTGTCATACCAGTTAGCTCAGGAAACACAAGTGTCCAGTCAAACTCATCGGGCAGTGGTTCAAATGCGGAGAAAAAGAATATAATTGATTCGGTGCACATCCCTGCCATAAGCATAGTACCTGCGCCCGGGAGGTGCAGTATTTTAAAGAGAGCTCCAAGGATAACCACCGATGCACCCCAACCGTAGAGGTATTTCATGAAGGTTTTCCACTTCCGGGAGGTAACGAGTTCTTCAATGTTGATTTTCATGCTAAAGGAATTTATGATTTTAAAAACCTACATGTTCAGGTTACTTAGCACCAAGGTATGACCTAACGCAACGAAATCCAATATACGATTTTGCAGAATCCTGGTACTCAAATGCTCTGGAGCCAACCTGAAGAAAGAAGCTGATATCCTTCCAGGAGCCGCCCCTAATTACCTTACGCTTCATGGCAGGCAAATCGTTAGGTTTAGCATTGTACTTATAGTCGGGATTCATATCGTGCATGAAGGAATAGGTGCTTTCGTCGAAAGCGTTTGCAGTCCATTCGGCAACGTTGCCGGCCATGTCGTATAGTCCATAGTCATTAGGTTCATAGCTACCAGCTGCGATGGGAATTAATCCGCCGTCATCAATGTAGTTTCCTCTGAGGGGTTTAAAGTTTGCAATAAAGCAGCCCTCTATGTTACGGGTGTAGGGGCCACCCCAAGGATACATGCTATGATCAAGATCACCGCGTGCGGCATACTCCCATTCTGCTTCGCTGGGGAGCCTGTAATCCTGAATGGTAATTCCTTCAGGGGCAAGGTACTTGTTAAGAAGTTGGGTTCGCCATATGCAGAAAGCTGTAGCCTGCTTCCAGGTTACGCCTACAACAGGATAGTTGTCGAATGCCGGATGCCAAAAGTAGCTGTTTGCATAAGGTTCGTTGAAAGCGTAAGAAAAATCGGAAATCCAGCATAGCGTGTCGGGGTAAACATTAACCATGTCGCGCATGATGAAACTTTGGCGGTTATCCACCTTAACCTTCTCTCCCAGGCTGTTGACCACCTCTCCTTTATCGTAGCTTAGAGTTTCAAAGTTATACCGGTTGTTTTTCTGACCGGCCTGCTTCATGTCAATCCAGTAGTACTCGTAAAAGAGCTTGCGGGTATCGATTTCCTTTCTTCCGTAAAAGGCATCCTCTTTAGAGTAGTACATGTTATTCAGCACTTCCATTTGCTCCTCGTCGTTGGGGTCAATTGGTACTTCCCAGTTTAGAACAGGAGGATCTATGGGGTTGCCAAATTCATCCTCGGTGATGACAAATTCATCGTTAACCTCTGCCAGCATACGCCTGGCTATGGAGTCGCGAACATAGTACACAAACTGGCGGTACTGGTTGTTGGTTATTTCGGTTTGGTCCATCCAAAATGCATCAACCGACACGGTTTTAGTGGGTGAATTGATGGCCCACGCAACATCCTGGTCGTTACTACCAATTGTAAACGATCCCATTGGGATAAATACCATGCCATAGGGGGTTGGTTCAGAGAAACCTCTACGACCGGGTACTCCCGTTAACTCGCCATTTCCTCCTGGAGAACAGCTGGAAAGCAGAATTACTGCAATGCCTATAGGAAGGAGTTTTTTCATACTGCCATATTTATTTAGCAAATAACGCAAATTTTTTAAACTCATGAAAAAAAAATTATAAAAATCTTATACTTTTATACTGCTGGGGCGGTTTCTCCTTCTTAAGCTGAAAACTGTAACCCAGCATGAACTCGTGCGATCCGTCATTATACTTACTTATCCGGCTAAGGCTGAAGTCGTAGGCATAACCTATTCGGAATCCGTTGAAGAGTTCAAATCCAATCATTCCGGTAACTGCCTCATTTATACGGTATGAAACGCCGCCCCAAAACTTTTTATTGTACCGAACAATTGAATTTAGGGATAATCTTGACGATTTAATGTCGGTTACTATCAGTACTGAGGGTTCAAATTGCCAGGTTTTAGATGGGAACATAACGATGTAACCTCCGGAAATGTAGTACTGAGGGGTATAGCGTGCAGGTATGGGGCTTTTGTTGATTTTAGCCCGGTTAATATGGGTTGCCGAAACGCCGAAGAACATATAGTCGGTGGTGTAGAAAAGGCCTAGCCCAAGGTCAAGGTTCACAGAACTTTCTTTCTGTTGGGGAATTGCCTGGTCGTTTCCGGCAACCGGATAGTTCCACTTTGGATCAATGGTGTTGTTTACGAAACCTCCGCTTACTCCAATTCCAAGGCTACCGTTTATGAATTTTGGTTTGAACCGTGCGGCATAGGCTAAGCTGATGCCCAGGTCGCTGTTAAATCCGTACTGGTCGTTTAGTATGCTCAACCCCAAACCGCTTTTAAAACCAAATGGTGCGATGGGGGCATTAATGCTAACAGTAGTGCTAACAGGAGCCCCATCGCCAAAACCAGTCCATTGAAGCTTGTTAAATGCCCCTATTCCTATCATTTCCTGGCTGCCAGCATATCCGGGGTTGATGCTCATTGGATTATACAGAATTTGGCTAAATTGTGGATCCTGCTGAGCCATTAGAATGCCCGCAAAAGGGAGAAACAGCTGGAATAACAGAAATTTTCGGGATGAGCTATGCATAGCTATATATAAAAAGCATAAAAAATATTCAACGTTCTTTTCAATTAGATAGTAAAGTAAGCAAAAAAATTAGAGGCATACAAATTTATCAACAAATATGATAAAATTTTAACCGAAGGCAGAATGTTATACAGATTTTTGACCAAAAGGGTTACCGTATAATTCAAAAATATAGAAAAGTAGGGTCAAGTTTAACAATAGCAGCTACAGCTTAACCCTAAAGCAAAAGATGAGCTGCACTAGAGCTGCTGTATTTTCTGAAATATTCGGAGCCACCGGTCGGGCAGCTCCTGTCGGCTTGCCAGGGTGTAATCGCTATGGGAGCATGGGATAATAATTCTATTGGTGGGAATGCCCATTTCAGGGGAGATAGGAATCTCCATCCACCAGCGATCGAGCGCTTCGTCGCAGTAGAAAACCATGTCAACTCCTGATGTGCCAGTTTCTACGATAAACTTCAGGTAGTCAGGTGTATTTAGGGTTTTGGGAACGTTTTTCCTTTTTGAATAACCCTCAATGAAGTGCCATGCTAGCTGGGCTGCAAGTAAGGCCGACTGTTCTGTGTTGTCCGTATCAGGATTGTAGTTGAAAATTCCGAAAAGGCTAGCTCGTTCTCCAACACCTGCATAATGGGCAAGTTGACAAGCTTCCTCAGCGTAGAGCCCATTAGGAGAGGGAATGGCGTTGGCAGGAGAGTCGCAGGCCCTTATGGCTTCCATGTCGAAGCTTACAATGTCGGCATTTCGAAGGGTTGGCTCAACCTCGCGATAGCTACTCCTGACATAGCCAAGCCGTAAAAGTTCGTGATTGTTTTTCTGAAACAGGTTAACCATATCTCCGCCAACATAGTAGCCCTGGTAGCCAACAATGCTTAATTCGAAAAGCGAGCGCAGCTTTTCGCCCAGCAGCCTGTTGACATAGTTACGTGAATGAAAATCAGACAAGTCTTCGTCGGCATCAATAAGGCAATCGATAATGGAAATTGTTACCAGCGATTTGTTAGACTTTACGCCTTCGTAAAGGCAGTAAGTTAACTCCTGGGTTCCGCCCAATACCACTGTTACTGCTCCGGTCTGGAATAGAATTTCTACAACTCGATTTAAGGCCTCATAGGTTTTTAAGGGGGTGCTGGTTTCCACCAGATCGCCTGCATCATATATTTTACCGGCTAGCTTTATGGTCGAAAGCCCATAAAGGTACTTTCTAATGGTTTCAGGGGAGTTTTTGATAGATGGATTTGGGGAGTTTCGGCTTTCATTTACGCCGATTACAACTATATCATTTTTTTTTAGGTGCTTGTAGTTAGTTTTGTTAAGCGGGACTACTTGTTGCTGGAGCATACGGCTGTTTTGGGAGCTAAAGTTAACCCCCTTAATGGCTGTGGGTGTTAAAAATGACAGCAGCTCGTCCATGGTTTTAAAAGTTATATGGTGGCGCCAAATGGCAAACTATTTTGTGTTTCCTTTTTTCCCCTGTCGCTTGGGCAAAGTTTTTTTGGCAGTAGAATTCCTTTTACTTCCTTTTTCAGCCTGTTCGTCAATGAGCTTCATGCAGTCATCGAAGGTGAGCAATTTCGGATCTTTGTCCTTGGGTATTTTGTAGTTCTGCTTGTTGAATGAAATGTATGGGCCCCATCTACCATTTAGGATTTCAACTACTTGAGGGGATTCGAACTTTTTGATAACCCTTTCGCGTTCTTTTTTACGTCCTTCTTCAATCAGCTCAACCGCTCTATTGAGATCAATGGTGAGGGGGTTATCGTCCTTTTTGAGCGAGTAAAATTTGGATTGATGTCGAACATAGGGTCCAAATCTTCCAACGCCAACAACAACCTCAGAGTTTTCGTAGTTTCCAAGGGAACGAGGCAGCTTGAAGAGCGACAATGCTTCCTCAAGGGTAATAGTTTCTATCAGCTGTCCTTTTAGTAAGCTGGCGAACTGTGGTTTTGTTTTTTTTGAAGCGTCAGCCTCTCCCAGCTGAACCACCGGGCCATATCGGCCTATACGGACGCTCACAGGTTTACCGCTAACCGGATCAATGCCAAGCACACGTTCACCCTTAGTGTAATCCGACTCCTTGATAGTTTTTTCAACAAGGGAGTGAAAGGGTTTATAGAATTCGTCGATCATTCTTGTCCACTCGAGTTTGCCAAGGGCAACCTCATCAAACTTCTCCTCGATGTGGGCGGTAAAATCGTAGCTGAGGATATCCCTGAAGTACTCAAGTAGGAAATCTGTAACCACCATACCGATATCACTTGGAAAAAGTTTGGCTTTTTCGGCACCGGAGTTTTCAACCTTTTCCTGCCGGGTTATTTTACCATTTTTAAGGATTATGGACTTATAGTTTCGCTCAACTCCCGGTCTGTCTTCCTTGGCCACATAGCCGCGGGAAATGATTGTGGAAATAGTTGGTGCGTAGGTTGATGGTCTGCCAATACCCAGCTCTTCGAGCTTCTTAACCAAGCTGGCCTCGGTGTACCTTGGGGGACGTTGGGTAAAACGTTCGTTGGCAACAATTTCCATTACCGCTAGGGTTTGGCCGGCCTTTACCGGGGGAAGAATTTCACGTCCGTTTTCCTCGGCTTCGTCATCGGACGATTCAAGGTAAACCTTGAGAAATCCGTCGAACACGATTACTTCGCCGGAAGCAACAAATTTGTAATGCGATCCCGATATATCAATGTTTATAGTAGTTTTCTCAATTTGGGCATCGCTCATCTGGGAGGCTATGGTTCGTTTCCTGATTAAATCGTAGAGTTTTTGCTCGGTGCTGGTTCCGCTTATCTTAACCCTGTCGAGGTAGGTTGGCCTTATGGCTTCATGCGCTTCCTGGGCACCTTTGGTTTTGGTTTTGTACTGTCTGGGTTGATGGTATTTCTCACCGTATTCTGCTACTATTACATCTCTTGCGGCAGCAATAGCTGTTGAAGAAAGGTTTACAGAGTCGGTACGCATGTAGGTTATGTGGCCTGCTTCGTAAAGTTTCTGGGCTATCGACATTGTTTGCGCAACAGAAAAACCATATTTACGACTAGCCTCCTGTTGCAAGGTGGAGGTGGTGAATGGTGGAGCGGGTGCCTTTTTTGAGGGTTTTTTGGTAACATCCTGCACTGTGAAGGTGGCATTTTTGCAATGCTCCAGCAGGGATAATGCTTCCTCGAAAGTTGATAGCCTAACCGATAGTTCGGCGTTAAATTCCGAGTCGGCCATGAATATGGCTGTTACTCTGTAGTATGGTGTTGGTGTGAAGGCAATTATCTCGCGTTCACGTTCCACAATTAGCCTTACGGCAACCGATTGCACCCTTCCGGCTGAAAGGGCGGGCTTAACCTTTTTCCAGAGAATTGGCGAAAGTTCAAAGCCTACCAGCCGGTCCAGCACCCTTCGGGCTTGTTGCGAATTCACAAGGTCCAGGTCTATGCTGCGGGGTGTTTCAATGGCATTTAGTATGGCGCTTTTTGTGATTTCATGAAACACAATCCGCTTGGTTTTCTTAGGGTTGAGGTTTAAAACCTCAGCCAGGTGCCAGGCAATTGCCTCTCCCTCACGGTCCTCATCGGAAGCTAGCCAAACCATCTGTGCTTCGGAAGTGGCTTTTTTAAGCTCATCAACAACTTTTTTCTTGTCGTCGCTTACAATGTACTCCGGAGCGTAGTTTTTGGCGATATCTACACCTAAATTCTTTTTGGATAGGTCGCGAATATGCCCAAAGCTCGATTTTACCACGTACTCCTTGCCCAAAAACTTCTCAATGGTTTTGGCCTTTGCGGGGGACTCAACTATTACCAGGTTTTGAATCATACCTTAATAATATATGGATGAAAAAATTTGCACAAAGTAAATCAATTGGCAGGTAACGGCAACAAATTTTAAAGGAATTGAAATATCTTTTGATGTTATCCGTGCTGTATGTTGCAGATATTCAGCATGATTAAATATGGCGGCAGGATTTTTAGTTGACCGCTCTAGGTTAGAGGGAATGATTTTTCATCCAGAAAATTCCTTTTCCCCTTCGCATGCGCTTAAGATGTTCTATAGATTAATTTAGAGCATCGGCCACGGGTATCTTGTGGATTTGAGTTTCTACAGTAGTGTTTTTGAACGGTTGGCGGAAATGCAATAGTGTTCCTGAAGGTTTAGTGAGAATATGAATTCTACTTAGCTATGTATTGGTTCGGGGCTTATCCTCCTTGAGGATTAATCGGAGCGAGGTGTCTTTGGTCAGGTACGACCATGCCCAGTTGATAAAAATTATCAGCTTGTTTCTCACGCTAAGAATGAGCATGAGGTGAAGCGACATCCAGATGAACCATGCAAAATAACCCTTAAGATGAATGTGGGGTAGGTCAACCACAGCCTTATTCCGGCCGATTGTGGCCATGGTCCCCAAATTTTTATACTCATACGCCTTTAGCTTTTTGCCTGTTTGAATGGATTTTAGATTTTTTGCCAGAAGTTTTGCCTGGTTAATGGCCACGTTGGCATCCTGTGGGTGCCCTTTGGGGTACTTGGGGGTTACCATGTAGGCTATGTCGCCTACTGCGAATACATTATCGCATCCGTTAACCCGGTTAAACCTGTCAACGCTTATCCTGTTTCCGGGAGCCCTTGCAGCTTCCGGGAGCCCTTCGATGTTGTTTCCGGTAACTCCTGCAACCCAGATAACCGTTTTTGTTTTTATGGTTTCTCCGTTGCTCAGCTTTAATAGATATCCGTCGTAGTCGGCTACGAAAGTTTCTGTCAGTATTGTAACGCCCATTTGCTGTAGGTACCTTCTTGACTCCACCTTTGAGGCATCGCTCATGCTGCCAAGCGTGTTTCGGGTACCCTCGATTAGAATTATGTTGAATTTTGAAAAGTCAACACCTGCGTAATCCTTTGGCAGGATATTCTTTTTTATTTCGGCAAATGCGCCGGCAAGTTCAACTCCTGTTGGGCCGGCACCAACTATTGCAAGGTTGTTAAGCGCTTCGAGCTCGTCCTCCTTAGCCGATACAATTTTTTCGAATGTTAGAATGATGTGGTTTCTGATGGTAATGGCATCGTAGGTTGTTTTTAGAGTGAAAGCATTTTTTTTAATGTTTTCATTTCCGAAAAAGTTGTTGGTGCAGCCCATGGCCAGCACCAGGTAATCGTAGCTAAATTCGCCTATACTGGTAATGATTTTGCTCTCATTTCGATCAATGGAGAGGATTTCAGCTAGTCTAATCTGAACATTTTTTTTCCTGCTAAAGATGTTCCTTAATGGGAAGGAAATACTTGATGGTTCAAGTTGCGAGGTGGCAACCTGGTAGAAAAGCGGCTGAAACTGGTGGTGGTTGATTTTATCTACCAACAACACGTCGAATAGCCGCTGGTCGAGCTTTCGGGCAAGCTGAATTCCGGCAAACCCCCCACCAGCTATAATAACCTTTTTTTTGTTCATCCTGTGGGTGCTTATTTTGTATCCGCATGGCAGCCTGTTCACCACCAGCTTACAGCTGAAACCTAAAGTGTTTAGCAGGCCTGCCCCTTAGTTATAGTTTAAAAATCAACGACAAAAATGCGCTAAATTTTCAACTCTATGTGTAACATGGGTTGAACAATTTTGTTGAGTCTGTACATAATGTCGGATGAAACGGGTAGGCAAGAGTTTTTGCTTGTTAAACCTGGCCGGCGTTTGGGGATTACTGAATATGTAGCATGGATGTGGCAAGTGGGATTCTGGCGAAAATTTAGCAGGGCGAAAAATAAGGGTCGGAGTAAACCTTGCTCCGACCCTTGATCTTTGCCAGCTGAGCAGCAAGTTAGCTATACTTTATAGAGCGCAAGTTGTTCTAAGTTAGAAGAGCTAGCCTGTTGCTAAAAATTCTCTTTTTAAGGATTTTGCAAGCATCTAACTGAGAATGAGTAATTAGAATCTGATGGTGGCATAATTTCTAGATTACCTCCATCCATTGTTGTCATGGAAACCTGTTGCAACCCAACACCCACAACGTATGACCAGAAGTAGGCATAGTCGTGCAGTTCGGAATAGTAGGTCAGGTAGTCTCTTTGTCCTGCAGGCCTGGCAGTGAACCCCGTTTCGTTGGTGGGGTATATGGGGTAATTCCAGTAGCCGTTTCCTTCCATCATGGTGCCTGGCTCTAACAATTTTTTGAGAACAAGAACCCTGGATTGCATATCCGAAATCCCTGCAGGACCGGCAATGAATGTAAACAGCTCATTCCAGTCGTCAGGAGTTGGAACATGCCAACCATCGGGGCAAACGTTATTACCGCTGCTAATAGCCAGTCCGCTGTAGAGCCTGCCGTATATGTTGATGGAGTCGGGGTAAGCCCAGTCGTTATAGACATGGACGGCGGTGTCAATCGGCGTTCCATCAGAATAGTGCGTTGTTTTAAGATTTTCGGCCATCCACTGCTGGAATCCAATGCGAACTGTCTGATAGGTGTTGCCGTCAACATCGGTCAGTGTGGAATCAGCTTGCCCAACGTTGGTGGTAATGTTTCCGCTAACAGTAATGTTACCCTGAGTGGTTATGTTACCCTGAGATACCAGCGATGGAGTAAGGAATTGGGCGGAGTCCCTGTTAACCTCAAAGTAGTTTTCAGTAGGAGTTAACGTCTTTCCCTGGTTGGTGAGCCCGCCAACGGCAAATCCACCCTTTACTCCCTTGACAGCTGGTTCCTCTACCAGGAACTGAACCTGTGTTGGCTGAATGTTCATGTAGTAAATAGGCTCACCGCTTTTTGTTTCTTTCACCTGGTTGGTGAGACCGCCCACGGCAAATCCACCCTTTACTCCCTTGGTAGTTTCCTCTTCAACATAAAACCTCACGCCCGATTCGTAAACTGCCATCACCATTTCTCCATTGGCGTTGGTAACGGCAAAAATTGGCTTTGATGAGTCGTGGCCAAGGGGTGTAGTAACAACCACCGAGCTGTCGGCCACCATCACTCGGTTAGTGCCGACCCAACCCCCGCCATTGCTGAAAACGGTTTGACCCTGAATGTAAGGCCCCTGAATACCGTTGTTGGCAACAAGGGCATAGGGAACCGAGATAATCTGGGTAGTTCCCATGGAGGAAAAGCTGGATTCGCCCGATCTCTTTACAAGGATCTCCATGAATATTGGATCGGTCCAAGGAATGGTTTCAAATCCGCTGCTACCGCCAACAGCAAAAGCTACCAGGCCAAACTGGTTGGTCTCAACGGTTTGAGTTTGAGTGTACACCACTGCCCCGTCGGCAGCTTGCGCATGAAGTTTCACCTGCACCTCAACGCTTTGATTGCCAATAACCGTACCATCGGCATTTCGCAGAACAGCCTGGTAGGAAAATTTCTGCGGCGCTTGAGGTGTTACCTGTCCAAGGACAGGAATTACGGCTAACAAAAGGATAATGCATAAAAGTTTTGTTTTCATCTGCTTAAATTTATTTGTCTGGGTTTAATTAGGGTTAGGAATTAGCCATGAGCAGAACCTGCCTATACCAAAAGGTTACTAAAAGTTATACTCATAGCTTCTGTTTAGTGCGTTATTTGGTAAAATATGTAAGGCCTGATACTAACAAATTGTCTATATATATCAAGAAACAAGAAAGTAGAAATCTTCCAGCCACATCTCTTTTTAGTGCAGGTTGATACTTAAAGATTTAAAAAATACAAGTTACGTTACGCTAGATTAATTGTCAAATTATGTTTCAAAATAAAATCTTATTTTTTCCTTTTATTTATTGATACGCTTAACCATTCAGAAAAAATGAACTATTTGACAAATAACCAAAATTAGTGGGTAAAACTTTCAAAACAACTACATGCCTTACTTTTTATATTCAGCGTGGGGGAAAAATTAAATAAATAGAATTAATTTTGCCGGTTAAAATTTTTTAGATGCAGAAGATACGAAACATTGCGATAATTGCGCATGTGGATCATGGGAAGACCACGCTGGTGGACAAAATGATTTTTCAGGGGAAACTTTTTAAGGATTACGAAAGGCCAGGCGAGCTTATACTGGACAGCAACGATCTGGAGCGGGAGCGGGGCATCACCATTCTGGCAAAAAATCTTTCGGTAAACTACAAGGGTTACAAGATAAACATCATTGATACGCCTGGGCACTCCGATTTTGGGGGTGAGGTGGAGCGGGTGCTCAACATGGCCGATGGGGTTTTGCTGCTGGTTGATGCTTTTGAGGGAACCATGCCCCAAACCCGTTTTGTGCTTCAGAAAGCGCTGGCCATAGGGCTTAAGCCAATAGTGGTGATAAACAAGGTTGACAAACCCAACTGCCGTCCGGCAGAGGTACAGGAACAGGTTTTTGAGCTGATGTACAACCTTGATGCCACCGAGGAGCAGCTCAACTTTCCAACTATTTACGGGAGCGCCAAGCAGGGATGGATGAGCAACGACTGGCAAAAACCCTCGAAAGATATTACCCCGCTGCTCGACTGCATTATTGACTACGTGCCTGCGCCAAAAGTGACCGAAGGAACAACCCAGCTTCTGGTTACATCGCTTGACTACTCTAGCTATGTGGGCCGAATTGCCATAGGGAAGCTACACCGGGGCAGCCTGCAGGCAGGGCAGCCTATATCGCTGGTTAAGAGGAACGGTGAGGTAGTTCGAACTAAAATCAAGGACCTGTTGGTTTTTGAGGGACTTGAAAAAAATAGTGTCGAACGGGTGGAATGCGGCGACATCTGTGCTCTTGTAGGCATTGAGGGCTTTGATATTGGCGATACCATTGCCGATTATGAGAATCCTGAGCCACTTCCAACCATTGCCATTGACGAGCCAACCATGAGCATGCTCTTCACCATCAACAACTCTCCTTTCTTTGGCAGGGATGGCAAGTTTGTAACCTCCCGCCATTTGAAAGAGCGGCTCGACAGGGAGCTGGAAAAAAATCTCGCCCTAAGGGTTGAGAAAACCGACTCGGCCGATTCATTCATGGTGTTTGGACGGGGAGTGCTACACCTATCGGTGCTTATTGAGACCATGCGCCGGGAAGGATACGAGCTTCAGGTTGGTCAGCCGAAGGTTATCATCAAAATGGTTGGTGGTGAGAAGTGCGAACCCATTGAGTACCTGACTATCGACCTACCGGAGGATGTGTCGGGCAAGGCAATAGAACAGGTTACCCGCAGGAAGGGTGCCCTGTTGCTTATGGAGCGACGAGGCGACAGGATTCACCTTGAGTTTGAAATTCCTTCACGTGGCATCATTGGACTACGAAGCATCCTGCTTACCGCCACTGCCGGTGAGGCTGTTATTGCCCACCGGGTGAAAGGGTTTGAACCCTACCGGGGTGATTTCGAGACCCGTACTAACGGCTCCCTGGTGGCAATGGAGAGCGGAATTTCATACGCCTATGCCCTTAACAAGCTACAGGATAGGGGTAGGTTTTTCATTGATGACCATGAGGAGGTTTATGCCGGACAGGTAGTTGGAGAGCACAACCGCTCTGGCGATTTGGTTGTGAATGTTACCAAGTCGAAGAAGCTCACCAACATGCGAGCTGCCGGTTCGGACGAAAAAATCTTCCTGGCTCCCCCCATTCGGTTTAGCCTTGAGGAAGCATTAGAATACATTCAGGAAGATGAGTACGTTGAGGTAACCCCGAAAGCCATGCGGCTACGCAAAATTATTCTTGACGAAACCCAGCGCAAGCGTATCGCCAGGGTTGCATAATTTCTGATAACCCGAACTTTCCCTTTAGGTGAAGCCACCAACCTAATTTTCAGCCATTATTTATACGTTTGATATTTAATTTTATAAATTTGCAACCTAATTTTATTGGGTAAGGTGGCAAACGTGCTCGATGCATATTCAATTAATTTTAAGGGACTTAAGCTGGGAAAGCATCTGTTTAGTTTCCAGCTGGGAAGGAGTTTTTTCAGCGCATTTGAGGAGGGGGAAATCCATAACGGCGAGCTGGTTGCCAGGGTAAGCCTCAACAAGCAATCGAGATTACTTGAGTTTAGCACCCACATTGAGGGTATGGTGGAGATTGCCTGCGATAGGTGCCTTGAACAGTTTAATTTTCCTGTTGAATTTGACGGCAAGTTAATTGTAAAGATTGACGCCAGCCAGGAATCAGATTCCGATGAGATTATCTACCTTTCCGAAAATGACTTTGAGGTTAACCTGGCACAATATCTTTACGAGAGTATATACCTGAGTATGCCAATAGAACGATACCACGGGATGAACGGAACAAGCGCTTCCGACTGCGATAGCGATATGGTATCATTGCTTGGTTCTCATGGGCACGAAAATCAGGAGGTTGATCCTCGTTGGGACAAGCTCAAAAGCTTAACAAGTAACTAAGTATCAACAACAGTAACTTAAATATTTCACAAAATGGCACATCCTAAATCAAAAATTTCCAAACAGAGGAGGAATAAGCGTAGAACCCACTACAAGGCAGAATTGCCAACTCTTTCTACTTGTTCAAACTGTGGTGCAGCTGTGGAGTACCACAGGGTATGCCCGGAGTGTGGATACTACCGTGGCAAGCTGGCAATTGAAAAATCTGTCAGCGCCTAGTAGTCATCTCGTATTCAACCAAAACCACAACGATGAGAATTGGCGTTGATGCGATGGGCGGTGATTTTGCCCCCGAAGCTGTTGTAAGGGGTTCTATTCTAGCCTGCAAACAGCTTAAGGCTGATGAAAGGATTGTTTTGTTTGGCGACAAGGCAAAAATTGAGGAGCTGATTAATTCGCTGGAGGGTGGTAGCGTCAACTGCTTTGATATAGAGCCGTGCTCCGAGGTTATTGCCATGGGCGATAATCCATCAAAATCTTTTTCTAAAAAGACCGATTCCAGTATCGTGAGAGGGTTTTCGGCTCTTGCTGCGGGAGCAATCGATGGTTTTGCAAGTGCCGGCAGCACCGGCGCCATGATGGTCGGCGCCATGCTTGTGGTTAAACAAATTCCCGGTGTTATTCGTCCCGCTATTGCCGGGTTTATCCCCGTTTCGGACAACAGCGTAAACCTGCTGCTTGATGTGGGACTGAACCCTGACTGCCGGCCTGATGTCCTTTACCAGTACGGTATCCTTGGGTCAATTTACTCCAAGCAGGTGCTGGGTGTCGAAAATCCACGCATTGCACTCCTTAACGTAGGAGAGGAGGATGAAAAGGGTAACCTGGTTACTAAAAGTGCTTTCGAGCAAATGAAGGATTCGGCGGATTTCAACTTTGTTGGCAACATTGAGGGGCATAACCTCTTCGATGCCGATAAGGCCGATGTGGTTGTTTGCGATGGGTTTGTTGGAAATATAGTGCTAAAAGAAGCCGAGGCTTTTTACCATCTTTTAAAAAAACTCAGCCCCAACAGCTCATTTAC
>Ga0116171_10003526_pt1 | contig 14432 bp, 8 predicted proteins | sample AD_JPNHW2_MetaG_FD_89798 | JGI IMG/M metagenome (GOLD analysis project Ga0116171, IMG submission 89798) | Active sludge microbial communities of municipal wastewater-treating anaerobic digesters from Japan - AD_JPNHW2_MetaG | ecosystem: Engineered > Bioreactor > Anaerobic > Digestate | place...
AGCCTGCCCGTGACTCACGCAAAGATATTCGGCTGGTATGATAATGAACTGGGATCCTACGTGAATTGTCTGGGAAGATTGACCTGTTATATAGATCAGAACCTGAAATAGAATGGATTAAGCCAATGCATCAATGCCGGGTCTGGCGACCCGGAATTATAAGAAGAACTGAAACATAGACAAAGAAGGCGGAACCGATAACCTGGTTCCGCCTTTAAATATATGCCTTACGGTGCTATATCTCTCCTTGCGCCGTGGTGCAACTTCCCTGATGACACACCACTCTGTTCTTGCCGTGGTGTTTTCCTTCATAGAGAGCTTTATCCGCTTCCAGGAGGATCTCCTCAGCCGTAAACTGCGATACATGATAGCTGAAACCAAACGTCATCGTGATCTGCAGTACCTGACCGGCATATTCGAAGCGATACTGCTCAACCGCGGAACGAACACGTTCCAGAACGATCTCAGCGCCCTCGCAGGATGTTTCCGTAAAGATCAGGAGGAATTCCTCACCGCCCCAGCGGCCCACAGCATCTGTGGTACGAATCCCTTCCAGGAGTATGTGGGAGATGGTTTTGAGCACATAGTCCCCAGCGTCGTGGCCATAAGTGTCGTTGACAGATTTGAAGTTGTCGATATCCGCTATGGACACGGCAAAGCCACGTCTAGTACGGATCGAACGCTGGATTTCCTGTTCGACGATCTCATCGAGGGTACGCCGGTTGTAAAGCCCGGTCAGTCCATCGTGCCTTGCGAGCCTCTCCAGATCTGAATAGGCTCGCTGGAGTTCATCATTCTTCTTGGTAACTGAAGCGTGCGCGCATTGGAGGTCTTCATTGAGCTTGCCCAGATAGGCGTTCAGCTCGGCTTGCTGTTTGGTTGCATGTATTTCATTGTCGATATTGACAAAGATACCCAGCACACCAACGATCGCTCCCTCCTCGGAAGGGATACCGGATACATAGAGATCAGCCCAGAATATTGATCCGTCCTTGCGTTTGTAGCGGCGTTTCTTCCTGAAGGTTCGAAGTGTGCCGTTCATCAGCTTGGCGAAAGTATCGTCAGAGGTTTCCAGGTCGTCGGGCGGAGTTATGTCCCTGACCGTGATATGCTTGGCTTCCTCCGGAGTATAGCCCATATAGGTGCACCAGGCGGGATTCACCATCAGATACTCGCCCTTGTTGTTGGTGACACCGATGGCTACGAGGGCATTCTCAAAGATGAGAAGATACAATTCATGCGATTTCAATACTTCCACTTCACCTCCAGCGGATAGATTAACGGGTCAGGCGGCTACCTGACCCGTTTGATATCGTTACTAAGCAGTTGCCACAGGCGGGGTATAGACCCGGGTGGCAAGTTCACGATCCAGCATAAAGATGGAATGAACGTTGTCACCGATCATCTTCAACTGGTTAAGAAGCTTATCGGCGTTTGATTCTTCTTCGACCTGCTCATCCACGAACCACTGCAGAAAGCTCTTTGCCGCGTGGTCCTTTTCTTTTATCGCCAGGTCCATCAACCCATCGATGCTCTTGGTGATGAATTGCTCGTGCTTCAGAGTCTCTTTGAAGGCATTGAACGGGTTCTTGAATTCCTTGGCAGGTTTTTCGATCTGCAGGAGTTCAATGCTTCCGCCACGATCAAGAACGTAGTTGAAGAACTTCATGGCATGGAAGCGTTCTTCCTGTGCCTGGACATTCATCCAATTGGCAAAACCTTCCAGGTTCTGCTCGGTAAACCATGCACTCATGGAAAGGTATAGGTATTCTGAGAACATTTCCTTGTTGATCTGTTCATTGATGGCTTTATTGAGTGTTTTGCTTATCATGTTATTTCTCCATTGTTGCTTTGATGTTTTGTTCAAGATTGACGCGTATTGTTTCCAGATCTTCATGCGTGGGAATATACTGGTGCTTGATCGGCTCCATCATCTCAAATCCACATTCCTTGGGATCCCCCAGCAATTGCTGCAAGATCGGAATGCTCTGCCCGCCCCAGCCATAGGAGCCAAAGGCGAGACCTATCCTATCCTTGGGTGAAAGCCCCTTGAGATAATAGATAAAGGCTGCCACGGTCGGCATGATCGAGCTATTCAGAGTGGGAGAGCCCACGCAGATATAGCGGGCACTGACGATATCAGTCATTATATCCGAGATATGGGATTCCTGCAGACTGCAGAGCTTGGGCTTGATCCCAACGTTTTCGAAGGCTTCCATAATGGTGTGAGCGATCTTTTCAGTGGATTTCCACATCGTATCATAGATCACCAGGGCGGAATACTTGTCCGAAACGCTATAAGCCCAGTCCTTATACGCCTGGATGATCTTGGGAATATGCTCCGTCCAGATGATGCCATGCGAGGGACAGATCATCTCGATCTCGAGCGGAGAGGCAGCCTCCAGCACTTTCTGCACTTGTTTGGAATAGGGCAGAACGATATTGGCATAATACTTCTTGGCTTCCTCGATGATGATGTTTATAGGGTATTCAGTGTCCAGCCGTTCCGAGGAAGCGATATGCTGGCCAAACGCGTCGTTGCTGAAGAGGATCTTCTCTTCAGGGCAGTAGGTGACCATATTATCAGGCCAGTGCACCATAGGAGTGGTGACGAAGGTCAGATTGCGTCTACCGATATTCAGGACGTCTCCCGTCTTGACCTCATGGAAATTCCAATCCTTCTTATAGTGCGCCTTGAGCCCCTTGATCGCATTCGCATTGGTATAGATCTCAACGTTGGGCAGAAGCTCCATCAGATAAGGCATTCCCCCGGAATGATCCATCTCCACATGATTCTGGACAAGGATGTCTATCTTGGCGGGGTCGATGATCTCCGAGATACGAGCAATCATTTCATCGTAAAGATAGTATTTGACGTTGTCAATTAGAGTGATCTTCTCGTCGATGATCAGGTAAGCGTTGTAGGTGGAGCCACGCTGTGTCATATATCCGTGGAAGTTCCGCAGATTCCAGTCGATACCTCCAACCCAATAAATTCCTTCTCTGAGTTTACGTGCCTTCATAATCTATACTCCATTTTTTTATTGTTACAGCTTTCCGCGAACCAAACCCCAATTGCCTATAGATATAATAGGATAAGCCGGTGTCGCGTCAAGTAAAAAGCTTCACTTCTGGCACACCGGGCAATAGAAACTGGAGCGTCCCCCAAGCTTGACATTAGCTATAGAGTGCCCCAGGGGACAGTTGCTCTTTTGATACACCCGAAGAAATTCCTGAAATCCTCCGGTCTTATCGTCGATGGAACGGAAGTCCGAGATAGATGTTCCATTAGCGGAGAGCGCTTCGCCCAGAACTTCACGCGTATTCCTGACGATGCTCTTCAGAGCCTTGCCTCCCAGCTTACCGGCTGGCTTGCTGGGGTCGATCTTACAGCGGTAGAGGATCTCGCAGACGTAGATATTGCCCAGTCCCGCGACGATCCTTTGATCAAGAAGCGCTGTCTTTACAGGTTGTGCCTTATTCTTTAAAGCCCGCTCCAGATACTCTGCGCTGAAATCCCTTTCAAGAGGTTCGGGACCAAGCTCCGGCAGGTAGCTCTGCAGATCTTCCGGTAAAGCCAGAGTGATCTTGCCAAAGGTACGAATATCGATGAAGTGAACAACGCTCCTGTCATCGAGCAGCAGTCTGGCGCGCTCGTGTTTGCCGGGTTCTTCGGGCTCGGGATCATAGACGAGCTTGCCCGTCATACGCAGGTGGACGATCATCTCATACCCGCTGTCCAGCGAAAGGATCATATATTTTCCCCGACGCCGGTTGTGGATCACCCGTGCCGGGAAGACATCTCCGGTGACATTCTCATCCATGATGACGGTTCCTGGATAGTAGCATTCCAAAGCAGTGATGGTATGACCCTCGACCACCTTGGCAAAGCCGTCCAGAACGGTCTGAACTTCCGGTAGTTCCGGCACTATCAGTATCCCAGGCTGCTTTGGAGTTTCTGCAGCATCATCTTTTCCGGTGCTGCTCCTTCGAGGAAATGCTCTTCGTTAATGACCGTGCGGGGCACTCCCTGAACGGCATATTTCTGCGCCAGATGGGGAAATTCCGAGATCTCGATCATATCCGCCTTGACTCTGGGGCTGTAGAGAGCCATACGCTGAGCAAGCATCACAGCAGGCGGGCAATATGGGCACGTCGGGGTCACCAGCACCTTGAAATGAATATCTTTCTTGAGTCCATCTAGATAAGCCTTGGTCTCCGGCAGGAGTTTGGTGATGCCGGTCGAAACCATCAGGATGGCATTGAGCAGGCTGGAGAACTCATATCCCGCGGGGATTCCGTAGAACCTGATGCCATAGTCTTTTTCACCGATGACGGCGATCGCCGGGATCTGCTCGATCTCGTATTCTTTGCTCTCGGCTGATTCCGGTTCATATTGGACTACTTCCAGCTTCAGCAGAGGATTGGCTTGGGCCAGTTCCTCCAGAAGCTGATGTGTTTCTTTACAGTATTGGCATTCCATAGGCTGGGTGAATAGCTTGAGCGTCACCGCGCCGGTCATGTTCGCGAGTTGGCTCTTTACTTCTTTGATGACTTTATCTTCCAGGATTGGCATTTTTCTTACTCCTTTTGATCTGGTTTCACTTAAAATAATAAGCAAAATTCTTACCACGGCAAGCAAACCAAAGTAATTGACAGATTGTCCGCTTTCCCTACCGTGGACCTGTGCTGGATTACCCCTCGTGGTAGCTTCCGGTAAAGGAATGCTCAAATATGAAGAAAGTGCTTTTCGTCTCGATAAACAGCTCCTGGAGCCACTCTCCCCTGGCTTTGTACTACATGAGGGCAATGCTTGAGGAGGCGGAACGACGTTCAGAGATACTGAACTATACTCTCAAGGACGAGCCGGGGAGCGTCATCGACACGATCATCGCCCGACAGCCGGAAGTTCTCTGCTTCTCGGTCTATATCTGGAACAGGCTTTATTGGGAAGAGCTTATACCTCTGTTGATGAGCCTTGATCCCGAACTAATACTGGTCTGCGGAGGTCCTGAAGCTGGCAATCTCAGCGAAAACACCCCGGAAGGTTTTCCGCTGTACGCTGTGACCGGTCCCGGTGAAACAGCCTTTCAAAGCCTTGTGCAAAGTGATTTTACCATCCCTTTCGGAAACATATATGAGCCGAACCTCCCTCTAGCAGAGATTCCCTTCCCCTACACACTCGAAGACAAACCCGATCTAAAGGGCAGGCTGGTCTATTACGAGACAGGACGTGGATGCCCTTTCTCCTGCGTCTATTGCCTTTCCGCCAACGATACCCGCAGGGAAAAACGCTTTGATGCCGATGATCCTGCTCAGGTCAGTAGATTGTACTCCGAACTTGACATCCTCGTGGCTCTGGAACCCCGCACGATCAAGTTCGTGGATCGCAGTTTCAACACTGACAAGAAGCTGGCGCGCCTTATCTGGTCGTATTTTATCCATCTGAACAAGGATTGCGTCAGCCACTTCGAGATCTACCCCGATCTCCTCACAGACGAGGATATCGAGCTGCTCAGACAAGCCCCGCCTGATAGGATCCGCTTCGAGATCGGCATCCAGACCGTCAACCCGGCAACCATGCTCCTCAGCCGCAGAAGCTCCGATTGGAAGCGCTCCAAAGCCATGCTCATCCGACTGCGCCGCGAGACCAAGCTGATCATCCACAGCGACCTGTTGATCGGTCTTCCGGGAGACAACTTCGATTCCATCCTGCATTCCCTCGATGAATTGATCGTCACTGAACCGCACGAACTACAGTTGGGTTTACTCAAGATCCTGCCGGAGACCCCCATGCGGGATATCGCCAGAGAACGTGGCTATATCTGGGAAGAGCTACCACCCTATACGGTGCTCAGAAGCGATGCCCTCTCCGAATCGGAGATCGCCTGCCTTGAAAGCCTCAGCCGCGCCCTCAACCTCTATTACAACAAGGGAGAATTCATTGAGCAGTGGCATGCACTCCTCAGCCGGGAACAGGGATCTGATGTCTTGATGCGCTTGGTTGGCTACCACAGTGAAAACCAGATACCGCTGCATTCCATGCCCAAACAGCAGCGCCGGGATGTCTTCCTCTGCGTAAACAATCTTCAGAGCTGAAGATATCGCATTCTGAAAGCTATCCACAGCCACCAATAAAACCCTTCCCGCTCTTTTTCCCCTACCCAATGCTTATCGTACGCCTCCCGTATACCTCCCGTATGATATCCGTACGAGATACGGCAGGCGTTAGACACGCGTTCATTCAGAGTAAACTGACGATAGTAGTGGTCAAGAGGCAAGAACTCAGCTCAGATCTTCAATCTGGCTTTTATCTTGGCGAATGTCTTTTCTCCGATTCCCTTGACGTTCATGATCTCGCCTATCTCTTTGAAACCCCCGGATTCTTCCCGATAGGCGATTATGGCGCGTGCCTTGACCTCGCCGATCCCGCTCAGGGTGCAGAGTTCTTCCATGGAAGCAGTGTTCAGGTTGACCATTGTGCTGAGATCGTCTTTGGAGACTTTCGTGCCGGAAGTTTTGGCTTCACTTTTCCTGGCGGAAGGCTTGGTTTCTTTATCTAGAGGCTCGTCATCGCCGAAGAGCAGGAGCGAAGGCTTCATCTTCAGGTAGGTCGCCTTGCCGATGCCCTTGATCAGCATGATCTGGTTGACGGAGGTAAAGGGCTGTGACGCCCGATAATCGAGAATGTCCTGTGCCCGTTTCTCCCCGATCCCCGGCAAGAGAGTAAGCTCTTCAAGGTTCGCCTTGCGGATATCAACGCTGATCCTGGTATCTTCTTTGGTCCGCTGTTGCAAAGAATCAACGATTGCGAGATCTTTTCCCACGTCCCGGGGACTCCAGCCGAAAAGCTGTAAGCCACAACCCAGAATAAGTATAGCTATCACGTAGAGCAGCGCTTTCTGTTCCGAAGGAGTCAGGAGATTATGCAGTGGATTCCTCATTGTCTCTTCCTTGCTAAAGACTTTGGGGTGTCTATGACCCTTTTTCATACTCGTTTACGTCTGGGGATTCTGTCAATGATATTTTCTCTTGACAATGCCTGTCCGGGGGATAGTATAGCTTGAGTAAGGATTAGTTTGCGAAAAATATATATAGTCGTGTGATCAATAGTCCAGATTTGATATTGCTGGGAGGCTATCATGATTTCAAAGAAGTCCTTGTTTATTCTTATATTTATACTGCTCGCAGGGAGTTCCGCGCTCCTTGCCCAGGGTGCCCTGGGTCCCCTGATGATCAATCCTAACCCCATCGATTTTGGGGACGTTATGCTCGGAGTGAGTTCTCAGATCCCAGTTTATATCAGCAAGGAGAACCCTTATGATACGACTCCGACTGGGATAAATTCGATATCTGTCAGCGGATCGCCGTTCTTTACTGAGGAGCACTCCTTCCCCTTACCTTCATCCTTCTCCACGATGGAAACCAAGACCGTTTTCGTCAACTTTAACCCCACTACTGCCGGACCCTGCTCCGGGACTCTGACTATAGTCAATCCCTATATGGTCACATACAATATTCCAATAACCGGTAACTGCCTTGCTCCGATCCCGGAACCTATCCTCACGATCAACCCTGATCCAGTGCTTTACACGATAGTGGAACAGACCGGCAGGTCGATCGCAGCAACCTTTACTAATACAGGATCAGCGCCTCTTTCCTTCACTCTGAATACCAGTACGTTGCCAACCTGGTTGTCCTTTAATTCCAGCGAGATCTCAGGTAAGCATGGCAGCATGAGAAACATCAGCGACACCCTGGCTGTGGGGGATTCCGTGACGATCCCGGTCAATTTCCACGCGGACACGTTGACACCCGGCTCATATTTCTACTACGTGAATATCACTACCAATGAATCTACTCCCTACCGGATGTGGAGTATCTATCTGACGGTCGAGCAGATGCCCATCCGGGCGGACTTTACCGCAACCCCTCTGAACCTTCATGTGGGCGGAAGCGTGCAGTTTTATGACACTTCCGTGATTGATACCACAGTCGTCGGCTCCTACATCAACTCCCGATCGTGGGATTTCGATGACGACGGGACGTGGGACAGCACCCTGCAGAACCCAACCCACAGGTATCTCAGCACGGGATTGTATACCGTGATGCTGCATGTCACGACTAATCTCGGCGCCAGTGATGATGAATACAAGAACAACTATATCAACGTCACGAATAATCCGCCGGTGGCAGCGGACTCCATGGATGCAGTTTCCATGGATGAGGATACAACTTGGGGTCCAGCCAGTCTCTACGGACTCTTCAGCGATCCGGATGGAGACCCCATGACCTTCTTAGGGCAGAGTGCCAGCCACGTGAATGTGAATGTTACGGGCACATCCTATTCTATCCTGATCAAGAGTCAATGGTCAGGAACGGAGACTGTGTATATCACGGCAACGGACTTCTACGGAGCTTCGACCCAACATGCGATAACCGTGACTGTCAATCCCGTGAATGATCCTCCGACTGTCTCAGTTCCAAGCGATATATACTTTATCAACGACTCACATCTGAGCGTGAATTTCGGAGATTACGTCGATGACATCGACAACCCGGATTCCGAGATATCGATGACGATCAACCACATCATCGCGGGAGAGAACGACGTGTCGGTGGTTTACACCGCGAGTACCCCCGGCGCTTTGACAGCGGTCTTTACCAATTCCGTGGCAAACTGGAGCGGATTTAACGAATTTGAGATATGCTTTGATGACAACAGTGGACTAGCAATCTGTACCCACGTAAACCTTCACTCTCTGGATCACTTCACCACATCATTCACCTTTAACGACAGCCTGAATCTGGCGGGACAAACGGTCCAGTTTACTGATACCACTCTCGGGAATCCGGACTGGTTCCAGTGGGATTTCAATAACGATGGAACTCCGGACAGCTTTGAGCAGAATCCCGCGCATCAGTTCCTGGTCGCGGGGGACTATACGATCCGCTATACCATGGGGAATACGGAAGCCGCGGAGCAGGGAACAGCCGTCACACCCACACCCTTCCATGTGGTGGGAACCGCATTGGTCGGAGACCTGCCTCCCAATCTACCCATCGGAGGATCCCCTTACAATGTCGTGGATTCTCTGTTCATCCCCGCCGGAGGAACATCGATCGATCCCGGCGTAGTGCTGAACTTCCTGGGAAACGATCCGATCGTGCTGAGCGGAAACCTCTCCGCCGACGGCGCCTATTTCCAGGCTCCTCCCGGCAGTAATTATTGGGGAGGATTCGTCTTTGGCGAAGGTTCTCAGGGCAGTAACTTCGATGGTTGCCACTTTCTGGATGCTCTCATCCCCCTGGATCTGAATGGATTCAGCCCGACTCTTACCGATCTGGAAATAGCTGTTTCTGATACCACTCAGTTCTTTGACGAACCCGGCGTGATCATGAACGGTTCCTCCGGCATTCTGAATAATATCAGACTGCGCAACTACCGCCGAGGCATCCTCATCAACAATAGTAACCGGACAACGACCACACCCACCCTGACCAATATTAGAGTGCGCAACAGCACGGAAACCACACGCGATCCCATCACGAACACAGGGCTGACCGTCGAAGGAGACGTGAACGTGACCATGACGGACGTGGAGGTCATCAATTGTTCGACGGGCATCCACATCACGAATCTTGACCGTGCCACGACGACACCTACATTGACCAATATCAGAGTGCGCAACAGCACAGAAACCTCGCGGACAGGCAATTACGGCATCGACCTCCTAGGTGATATCAACGCGACGATCAGTGATGCCGTCCTGGAAGATTGCGGCATCGGCATCCGCTATGACAAGGGAGGCGGTATCGTGCCGCGAACTGGATCGACCCCCACTCTGACCAATATCAGGGTGCGCAACAGTTCCGAGACTCAACGTTCCGCTTCCATCGGCATTCAGCTTATTGACCTGACGAGGGTGACCGTGACCAATGATTCGATCGGCAACTGCACCAAAGCGATCGAGGTCATCAACAATGCCCGTGTGGAATCCACCCCGACCCTGACAAATATCAGGATCCGTAACAGCAATGAAACACAGAGGTTTGACAACATCGGCATTCATCTCCACCCGGGAGTGACCGGAAAGATCTCCGGCTGCGACATCCGGGGAGCGTTCGTCGGTATTCAGCTGGAAGACGGAGCCAGGCCTGATCTGCAACAGAACCTGATCAAGAACTGCGGTACGGGCATAAGAGCCTTCTCCTCGGTCGAAGCAGTGCCGATCAGCAGACAGGTCTTCAGCGTGGAAAACACCTTCATGCAGGCTAATCCCCTCTGGACTTTCCGAGCCATAGATCTGAATGATGCCGGACCCTGGCTTGTGAACAACAATACGATCTTCGGCTATCCGAAACTGCTCCGCGCCACGAACGCAACGGTCAATTTCTCCAGCAACATCGGCTGGGGCTGGAACGGGATAGACACACCTCTTGAACCTGTCAGCAGCACTATCGACGCAAACTACAATGACGTCTGGTGGGCACAGGGAGTCCCAATTGCCGGAACCGGGAACATCCTCGCAGACCCAGTCTTTGTCAATCCTGCCCTGGACGACTTCCGTATCACCTATGACAGCCCCTGTATCGATGCCGGTTCACCTCAGCTTCCTCACGATCCTGATGGTACGATCACCGATATCGGCGCCATAACCTATCTGCACCGTGCGTCCATGGTGGGTGATCACAGGTTTGTGATCACCGGATCGACCGTCAACTTTACCAATACCTCGATCGGTCATGGTCCCTCGCCCGAAACCCATGTCTATTGGGATCTGGGCAATGATGGCTCGATCGAATCGATCAACAGGGATTGGAGCTATACTTTCAACACCCCGGGACTCTATGATATCCGCCTGAAAATGCAGACTGGCAGCCTGATCGATGAAGTGATCATCCAGCGCGCCGTGGTCGTGCAGAATCTCCAATTGATGCCGCCTGTGATCCACGAGCCGGTGTTGGAGGGCAGGAACATCCATATAAACTGGGAACCCGTCCTGCAAACAATGGGACATGAGCCGGTGGACGTCAGTTTCTACCTTGTCTTCCATGGGGATACCCCCAATGGGGAATTCCACTATCTTGGCTTCACCGCGGCGCCTATCACCACCTACCTGCATCGCCTGGGAGCGGATCTGGAACGACAGTTCTACTTCGTGATCGGCTTTGCCGGAACCCGTAATGAATTGCAGAACTACATCGAAACCCACGGAACGATCAATTCCCGTGGGCAAGTAATCGAGACCATAAAGGAGCGTCAGCGATAAGATCAGCTTACGTTCCAAACTATATCCGGGATATTGCCCGAAGCCTGCCAAAAAGTTCCCTGCCCTACCGCAGGGAACTTTTCGCGGGGATCATCTTCCTGGATATTGCCGGATTCACGGGCATAACGGAGACCGCCAGCCGGAGGGGGCGCTATGGCGTCGAGCTTGTCACCGATGTGATCAACCATTACTATGATCAGGTCGATCGGATCGTATCTCCCGCCGGCGGTGAGATATTCAAGTTCGGCGGCGATTCCTGCCTGATCCTCTTCCCCTGTCCTGATCCCGTTGCTATTTCCTCTCTGCAAAGCGTAGCTGATTCGATCACGGAACTGTGTCTCCGTCTGGACAAGCGTTTCCGGCGCAAGTACGGCATCCGCTTCGCCCTCCATGGGAGCTTGAGTTGCGGAAACGTCTTCGTCAACATCGTGGGTGATCCCGCTCAGCATCTCGACTACTTTGTCGATGGCTCCGCGATCACAACTGCTTATGAACTTGCCGAAGGAGCGATAGGGATCGTTTCCGACCTGAGGCTTCCCGAAGCGCCAGTTATCCGGACTGACTGCCTCCCTTCCGGGCGGAGCAGCTACAGCCGGGGTAGTTTTCTCCCCCTGTCCGTACGGCAAAAGCTGAAGAGTGCCGACGATCCCTCCGAACTGCGCTACGCCGTCGTGATCTTCCTCAAGCTAAGCCCCCTTGAGGGTAAAACCATCACACTGCGGGATTACCACAATTACTATTCCAAGGTCCAGAGCTTCGTCTATCGCTATGAAGGCGTGATCAACAAGATCGACTACACCGAAAAGGGCTATCTCATCCTGATCGTCTTCGGTATCCCGATCGTGCATCAGGATGATATCGAACGTGCCTTCATCTGCGCCAACCGGATCACCCAGATACCTACCGAGACCCTCAACGTCCGCCTTGGAATCAACTACAGCAACATTTATTGCGGGATCATCGGCGCCAAACGCCGGCGCGAGTATGGGATCATCGGCAACGCCGTGAACATCGCCGCCAGATTGATGTCCTACGCGGATAACGGACAGATCTGTATGTCTCAGGAGATCATCCCCAGGATCTCCATGAAGTTCGAGACCGAGTTCATCGCCAAAAGCGCGGTCAAAGGCATCAGCGGAGAGGTCGAGATCCACAAGCTGATCAGGGAACTTCCGGAACAGTGGTCTCAGTATCAGAACCAATTCCGAAGCTTCCCTCTCTGCCTTTCCTGGCAGAAAACCGCTCTGCTCAATACCGCGATCACCCCCAAGGGAGAATGCATAGTCCATCTTCATGGCTCCACAGGCACCGGAAAATCCTACCTGATCTGGTATCTCTGCGAGAAACTGCTTTTGAGCGGCAGACCCTTCCATCTTTTCCGCGCCGATGAGTTCGTGCGGAACATGCGCCTGGAATTCTTCTATCGCGGCATCCGCAAGCTTCTGGGGATCAAGAACTTTGTCCGCCAGTATCCGGAACTGCTCAGCTGGTGTTCCGCTCATGGGATCAGCTTTGATCCTGAGGCGTTTCTCCACTTTCTGAGGCAGGATACTCTCCTGGATCCGGCTCAGGCGAAGAGCGAAGCCGAGGTTGCCGGAGCCGTCTTGTTCGATATCCTGGCTGCCCTCTATGATCCAACTGACTGCCTGGTCATCGATCCTCTGGATCATTTCGATCCCGAATCCCAGGTTCTGATCAAAGCCCTGGCAAAGCGTAATCTCGCCGCAGGCGCCATGGTCGTGTTCTCCTCAGCATCCTCAGCTATCAGGATCAGCGATGAGTATTTCCGCAAAGTCAGCATTCCCCTTACCAATTTCGGCGTCACTGAAGGAACCGCCTTTATCCGTCACTTCCTGCCGCTGGCGACCCCGGAAGCGACCAGTGAACTCATCCGCGTCACAGGAGCCAATCCCCGCTTCCTGAGCGAAATGGTTCAGCATATCAGAGAGGTGCGCGCCGGAGCTTCGGACATGATCACCCTTCCCGATATCAACACCCTTCAGGCAAAGGGACTGATCCCCGATAGCGTGGAAAACCTGCTACTGGCGGATTACCAGCATCTCAGCGTGGAAAATCAACGTTCCGCCAGGATCGCCAGCATCTATGGCAGACCCTTCCGCGAAGCAGAACTCTGCGAGATCTTTGAGCTGGAACCCGATATTTTCAAGGCTGATATTCAAACCCTGACGGACAAGAACATCCTCAGCATTACGGAGCTGGAACCTGTTCCGGTATATTGCTTTACCAATCCCCTCCTCCGCGAAAGCATCTATCGCACCATCCTGCTCTCGGATAAGATCCATCTGCACGAAACCGTCGCCGGATATTACGAAGAGCGTTACAAAAATGGAGAGAACGAACTGCTGGAACTGGTGGCGCATCACTATATCCAGACCGGCAGAAAGGAAAAGATCACCCTCTGGGCAGGTATCCTGGCGGAGCAGTATCTCAACATCGGAGCCTTTGAACTTAGCCTCAGGTACTATGAAATGGTGGCAGACTCCGCGGATACCGGCACGGCAAGAATGAGCGCGAAACTCAGCACCGTGGAGATCAGGCTCAGCCTTGCCGAAAATGATCTGGCGCGGGAATTCCTCGAGAAGCAAAAAGCCCTCCTTAATGCCAAAGGTCAAGCCCGTGATCGTTACTTACGCCTCTGGGTGCGCTACTATAACAACACCGGCCAGTTCGATCTGATGCGTGATTTTCTGGATGAACATCTGGCAGAAGTGCAAGACTCTGTCATCAGCCGTCAGATGCGGATCGACTTTATGGAAGCCCTTCTGCGCCACAACGAGATCGAGCTTTTCACCCGGAAAGCCCTGCCGTTCTATGAAGAGCTCGTCCTGAGCGGTTCTCCGGCGGAGCAGAACACCCTCGCGGGAGTGATCGCCCAGTTCTATTCCAATCAGGGAGAATACCGCAAGGCGCTCACCTACTACCACGAGAAAGCCCGACTCTCAGACCGGCTCAACGATCCCGTCGGCAAGCGCATCGCTCAGGCTGGAACGGGGATCAACCTCTCGCGTCTGGGACAGAAACAGGAAGCGATCAAGTATTACCGCGCCGCCCTGGATACAGCCGAAAAGAGCGGTGACCGCAACGGATATTCCAAAGCTCTGCTCAATATCGGCACCTTCCTGCGTAATCAGGGCGACT
>Ga0116171_10003527_pt1 | contig 14428 bp, 13 predicted proteins | sample AD_JPNHW2_MetaG_FD_89798 | JGI IMG/M metagenome (GOLD analysis project Ga0116171, IMG submission 89798) | Active sludge microbial communities of municipal wastewater-treating anaerobic digesters from Japan - AD_JPNHW2_MetaG | ecosystem: Engineered > Bioreactor > Anaerobic > Digestate | place...
AAAATGGACGCAGTAGCCTGTTTCAAGAACTGTATCTCCGAGCATACGCTTCAGCGATAGCTGCTGGCGTCCCTTTTCTGATTCAACGAATAGGCCTGTTTCAATAGATAGCTTTCGTAATGCTTGAATAATCATTCCAGGAGCATTTTGTCTAGGGCAACGAGTTTTACAACTCATACACTCACCGCAATACCATATAGTTTCACCTTTAAGAAGATCTTCAATTACTGAATCGTCACGGGTTTGAACCATGTTGGCTAAAATACGTGGATCGTAATCGTAAACCTCGGCTGCTGGGCAAATAGCGGTGCAAGTACCACAATTTATACAGGCTTTAATCCCCTCAACAAAACGTACATCGCTATTTAGTTTATCGAAAAGCTTTCCCATCGATATATTATTTATTATTCTAATGTATTAATATTAAGGTAGATGTATGTTTTTGTTAAGAATTTAAATAGATAAATTGAACACACCCCCTAAAATAAATCTAGCAAATATAAAAAGGAGTTTATTACTACAAACTGAAATATTTCATATTTTATGAAATTATAGAAGATATATGTCATCTTTAGAAGCCAGAAGCCAGAATTCAAAATTGTAACCAGTAACTCGTAACCAGTAACTTTTTCTAACACACTTTTCACTTTACCCTTTTTTTCCCATCTTTGAACCTCAAATTCAAAATTATGCTCGAATTTACTGATGCAATTATAGATCAAGCGATTGTCCATTATATTGGATCAACCGATGCTAATGACATGGTTCTTTCCGATAAACCAATTGATCTATCGAACGAACTATTACACAATCTTTTACGCGACTATTTTATCTCACATTTCAAAAAGCCAAGTTTTTACTCGTTTAGCCACGAGAGCTCGTTAAACCTGAATGAGGTATATAGTTTTGTTTCTGATTTTTTTGATGACAAAAAAACGCTGGTTGAAACTTCTACCGATATTGCTCGACATTTAAAACACGTTACTAATCATCCGAATATTAAAGAAGGAGAACTTTACATTGTTTCCTTAAAGGGTTGCATTGTTGAGGATGAGCTGGCCGATGCAATTGGTATTTTTAAAGCTGAAACAAAGGATAAGTTTCTTAAGGTTAACCGAACAGGTACTTCGTTTAATATCAGCTGTGAGTTTGGTGTTAATATAAAACATCTTGATAAAGCTTGCTTGATATTCAATACTGAGAAGGATCTTGGCTACAAGGTATGTGTTATTGATAATACCAATAAGGAGGAGGCAAAATATTGGGTCGATCATTTTTTACAGGCGAAAATGCGTGATGAAAACTTCTACAAAACTAAGGTTGCTATTAATCTGTGTAAAGGATTCGTACAGGATGTAATTAACCCTCAGAATAACTATCCAAAGCTTCAACAAGCAGAAATACTAACTAAAACCCGCGACTTCTTTAACGAAAACGAAGTTTTTGAACAGGAAGAGTTTGAAGAAAAAGTTATTAAAAAACCCGAGGTGATTGAAGCGTTTCAGGAGTACAAGAAAAGCTACGAGGCCGAATTGGGTTATAATATACCAAATGAATTTAACATTTCGGTTGATGCCACCAAGCAAGCGCAGAAATTCTTTAAAAGTGTAATTAAACTCGATAAAAATTTTCATGTGTACATACACGGTAGTCAGGATCTGGTAGACCGTGGTTATGATAAGGAAAAGGGGATGAATTTCTACAAATTTTACTACGAGAAAGAGAATTAATGATTGGTCGTTCGTTGAAAGTATTTATCTGAATTTACAATATGTTTAGACGATTAATTTTTGGCTTTGAATTTGCATAAAATTTAAACTCTTATTTAAAAATAAATTTAATGAAGGTATTTAATAGTTTAGTTATTATACGTTTAAGTACTTAAAAATTTATTATGAAGTTCTATTTGCTTTTACTTGTTTTTCTGATTTCATTGAATGCTTTTTGTGATAATGAAACAGATACATTGAATCTCTGTAGTAGAAATACACCTAAATTCACCGCTAATTTCATTAAGTATTTAAATGATTCAAATAGAGATTCTTTAAATCAACTTTTTGAGCAATGGAAGCAAAGTTGTGGGGATTGTGAGCCTCTGCAAAGGGCAAAGATTATTTATAGTTTGAAGTTTAATTGCTATAATGACTCAATTCTCGATAAGTCGATTGCTTGTAATATTCGTATCTTCAGGGAAAGGAAGTTGTTAAACTATTTTAATAATGAAAGCTACTTTTCTTACGTTCCAGTTTGGGGGCAATTCGATCGTTATACAGATTCTGTTGCTAAATCAACCTTGAGTATTTACAATAGGAAAAGCATTGAGTACCTTTTAAGTGAATTTTATGGAAATATCTCTGATTCGCTACTTATTAAGATTCGAAATCCAAGGTATACCGGTTCAAAGATTAGATATTATCGATGTAAAACCAATATTAATTCAAGGATTAATCCCCATGAATCTTTACAGGAGGGAGTAAATATTGGGGTAATGACGGGGGCATGGATTCCAACCGGAAGGTTAAAAGTTTTAGGTGTTCATCCTGAGCTTGGGTTTCAGGGTGGGGTGACCAAGCAGAACTATACTGCTCAGTTTACTTTGATGATTCGATTCCTTAAAACTCCCAACTATTTTATGGCTCGAAGAGTAAAAACTACCGATTCACTGGAAAGGGCTAATACATTCGTTGGACCGTATCTGGGCTTGGATTTTAGCAGAAGAATTGTTGGTGATAAGAATATTGAAATGCTATTTTTGGGTGGTTTTGGTTTTGATGCAGCCACAGTTCTTGAACCCTCTAAAAAGGACAAAAGTTATCAAGATGTAAGATCTTACAATATTAACTTTGGAATGGGCTATAGGGTTTACCTGCATAACCATTCTTACCTTGGTTTTGAGGCTAAATACAATATTGTCGATTATACTCTTAACGGTGCTATTGATTTAAAAGGGAATTATATTTCGATTAGATTTATTTATGGATATTTTGAGAAGTATAAATTTTAATTTTTTAAAACTTTCCTTTGTTCTGAGTAGTGTTTTCTCTAATGACTAAATAGCGTTACAGTTTCTATATTAGTCTAAACTAATTTTATTTAACTTTAAATTTAATAAATTGAGGAATCCTTGTAAATAACATTCACAAATTTCAAATTTTACTATCTTCGACAATTCGAAAATGTTTGTTTAACCGAAAAATAGCCGTTGATGTTTGGTTTTTATATTTCATTACCCTTTCTTTTATTCGCCTTGTACCGGCTAATTGTTGTTTTAATGAACTACTTTTCTCGTCCTTTTTTGGCTGTAGGTAAGTCAAGCGATAATCCATTTGTTTCAGTTATGATTTACTTACAAAATTCTGATAAAACCATTGGGGCGTTGATTCAAGGGATGAAGGATCAGGAGTATCAAAATATCGAAGTCTTAATTTATAACGATCAAACTACTGATAGAAGCGTAGGTGTAATTGGAGAAATCGTAGCAGGTGATAAACGGTTCCGGCTTTTCAATGGAAGTGATGTTCAAAGTGGATGGCAAAGGAAGAATTACTCTTACGATAAGTTGACTCAAATTGCTAAGGGACAGTATTATATATTTATTGATTCGAATGTTATTGTTGATAATCAATTCGTTGCGAATGCAGTGTTCCATATGCAGCAGAAGAGCCTTTCGCTTATGACTATTTACCCAAAATCGAAACCCAACGGTTTTTACGAGAAGGTTAAAACCTCGGCAAAGAATTGGCTCTTATTTTCATTGGTTTCAGTTAAATCATTCTTTAAGAAGAGTAGCTTGGATGATTTTAAATTCTTTGAAAACCCTTTAATTGTTATAGATAACCAAACTTATTTGTCGGGCAAATGGTACGAACAGTATAAAGATGTAACAAATCCTGAAATTAAAATTGCAACTACATTAAGAGATCAGGGCCGGATGGGGGAAATGATTTTAGGTGATAATCGGATTACCATTTCTAATAGTTGCAATAAGCAGGTGTTTGATGTTGTTGAAGGATTGATTAAAAAAAGAAATACTAGAATTGCTCTTGCCGCTGCAGTGATCTTGAGCCCCGTCTTAATTATTTTTTTAATGCCTTTCCCTTTAGTTTTCCTTTATCTTTTTTTTGTGATTTACGGAAATATGCTCGTAGCGTTGATCTGCCATGAATCGATACTTTTAAACCTTTTGCTTTTACCAGTTCAATTTATCCTATTATCTATCTCGTTGATAAAAGCTGTTTTGAAAAAATAGATAGTAGTAAGTAGAAAATGTTTTAAAAGTATCTTCTCTCTACTTACTACTAACTACCATAAATTATTTCTTTTTTTCTTCATTTTTTAAGATAGTAACCTCATAACCGAGTTTTCTAATTGCTTCTGCAATTTTATCATCTGTGTTTTTTTCTGCATTGTATTTTACCGTTACTGTCTTTTCTTTTAGGTCAACGATGATGGATTTTACCCCTTTTTCAAAAGCAATATCACGTTCAATCTTCTTTTTGCATGATTCACAGTGCATCGATACCCAAAACTTTACCTCTTTTAGCTCTTCTTTTTGCTGAGCAACTCCTTTGCTGAATGTGCCAACAATAATAGCTAGAGTAAAGAAACCTACAAATAAGAGTTTGTATGTTTTCATTGTATTGTTTTTTAATGTTTTACAATAATTTATTTTACGGGATATCCAATCATAGCTAACTTTTTGATAATTTCTTCATTGCTTACTTTTTCGGGATCAAGGTTTACTGTAACCTCTGCCTTTGTCAAGTCAATGTAAATTTCTGAAATACCATTTATTTGGCTTAACCCTGCTTTAACATTGTTAACACAACCCATGCACTTCATGTTGTTTACAATAAATTTTTCTGTTTTCATAGTTTTATTTTGTTTCGTTTGATGTCTAATATCATTTAGTAATTGTCATCCTAATACCAGCATAAAATTTTCTCCCTGTAAGTGGTCCCCATACCATTGATGCATCAAAGTAAGGACTATACGGATCATTCGGCGAGATAATAGGATTCTTTTGCATATAACCAGTAAGATTCTCGGCTCCGACATAAACCTCAAATTTCCTAAAATATTTTGTAATCTGAGCATTCATAATAGTATATGCAGGAAAGGTTGATTTCCGCTGCAAAGCAGCAGGATATCCACTCATATCCGGTAAATGACCACCGCCATTAAACTGTACAGAGTAATCAAACTGCCATTTTTTTAATGGGGTTTTATAGCCCAAGCTGATTAGCCCTTTGTACTTGCTGAGTAATGGTTTTTGCTCGAGCTTCCCATTAATAGTGGTTTTTACATCATTTATTCGCCATGCAGCATTTACTTCAAATCCATTAAAGAGCGGATAATTAATCTCAATCTGCGCACTATTTGAGTATGAATCGCCCTTTAGATTGTAAAAGTAGATTGAGTTTACATCCTTATCCATATCAACAACAACCTGATTCTTAAAGATTGTACGATAGAAGTCGGTGTTTATAGTTAGCTCCTTATCAAATAGTTTATAACGTTGAGTTAAGTTTATCCCATAGTTCAAAGCTTCCTCCATCTTAGGATTTTCGAGGAAGATGATTTGACGTGAGCTAGCTAATAGGTAGCTATTCTCGGATAAAACGCTAGGTGAACGAAAACCTTTCCCAACACTTGCTCTAATGGTTAATTGGTCAAAAGGTTGATACCGAATATGTGCACGAGGTGTAAAAAAACCTCCAAAATTGTTATGATAATCGTATCGTAAACCGCCCATCAATGTTACCTTTTCAAGGTATTTATAGGTGTACTCAAAATAACCACCGGGTACACTCTCATTCCTATCCTGTTTAATACTATTAAGCCTTTCGTTGTAATTATCGAGATTGTAGCTTATACCTGCTTTAATTGAATGGCTTGTACTTTTAATATATGTTATGAAGATCAGGTTCGCGTAAAGGTTTTGCTGATCAGCATTGTACTTTTTTAAACCAAAAACCGATTCTTGATCATGGTTTGATGCTGAAATTATAAACCCAAGGCTTGTTTCTGGTCGATCAAAAATATAGCCAGCCTTTCCAAATCCTTCAACTCGCGAAGTTTTTACATTTATACCATAGGGGCTATTGATTGAGATCGAATCGTTGGTTCGATAGTTTGATTGCCCGGCAATTCGTTGTTCATTTAAATACTTAACTCCAAATTGTGATTGAAATTTTTCACCTTGATACTTCCACCTATTAAAAATATTGTATTGTTTTACAAGTGGATGATCGAGGAATGAATCCATATTGTGATCGAGTTTTGTTTCTGAGTACTCTGAATGGATTAGAATCATCGAAGAAATTTTTTTATTAATGTTGAAACTATAATCAACATTTGCTTCAGTCATTCCTTCATTATTAGTGTAAATATTTGTATAGAACTTCTCATCGTTCCAAGGCTTTTTATACTCTATATTGATCTGCCCTGTTATGCTCTCGTATCCATTGGCAACGGATGCCGTTCCCTTCGAAATCTGTATTGATTCCATCCACGATCCTGGTATGTAACTCAATCCAAATGTTGAGCCTAACCCTCTTAGAATAGGAATATTCTCGGCTTGTAGTTGAGTATAGGTTCCTGCCAATCCTAACAATTGGATTTGTTTAGCTCCTGTTACAGCATCGCTATATGAAACATCTACAGATGCATTAGTAACAAAACTCTCCGAAAGGTTACAGCAAGCTGCTCGTTTAAGTTCGTTTGAGGTTACAACTTGAGCCTGCAATGGATTAAGTCTATCAAAGTGTGACCCTTTTGCAAAACCTTTAACAGTAACATTATCCAAGTAGGCCTCTTTTTCAAGTACACAGGTTACCGTTTCTTGGCTCTTTGCGATAGTCATAGTGTCAGTTTTGTAACCCACGAAGCTAATTATAAGTTGTGGATTTTCTTGATTTGGCTTGTCAATCCTAAAGTTGCCTTTTGAGTCACTATTTGTGCCAACACTACTTTCTACCCAATAAATATTTGCTCCTACAAGAGGCGAGTGTTCACCTTTTTCGTTCATTTCAAATACCGTTCCGGTTAAACTTTGAGCAAATAGTTGTGTTTGTATTGAAATGAATACTAAAATTACTAATCTATTTATTTTCATAGTTTTAAATAATATGTAATAAGTAAGAGTAAGTACAATTACTTAATAATCCCTTTTTTATAAAGGATTTAAAAAACTATGAGATCAGGTTTGATGCTTTACTTTGGTGTAGCAAAATAATTAAGTCTTTACCTACTACTTTTTTAGGAGGGGAACTATCTGGGAGATAGTATTTCTGATTTTGAATATTATATTGAGAAATTAAATCTGAAACAGGTTCTGTAAATAGAATTTGGCTTGTCGTAACCTCGATTTTTTTACCTAATTCTGAAGGATTTACTGCGTTAAAAAAGTCATTGACTTTAATGGTTAAGTGCTCGGTCTTGCAACCACAGCTCGATTCAGAAAATCTAGGATTTTTACTAAAGTTTTCAAGGCTACAGCATGAAGAAACTTGTTCTTCATGGCATTTATGCTCTAGAAATAGGGTAGTGATTAACCTATGTTCGCATGAACATTTATGAAAGTAAATGCTAAGCCCAGTTGATGCTGCTATAAAATTCACTAGCAACAACATTGATAACATATTATATGTAGTGGTTCTTAGCATTTTATTTAATTGCTTAGATATACGTTTGCAAACGTATATTGTTCCGTAATTAATAACAAGGAGAGGGTAGGAATGTTTTGTTAAAATATTTAAATTATTAAAAAGAATTTTGATTATCAATTTATATATTTAACTTTGTAGCGCAAAGAACTTTAAAATAATAAAATATGGATCAGCAGAATGAGCATTTAAAGGACTTACAGGAGATAAGGTCGATTATGGAGCGATCATCGCGCTTTATTTCTCTTAGTGGACTTTCGGGTATATTTGCTGGTTTAACAGCTCTTGCTGGAGCGTTAGCTGTATTTTTGTATAAACAGGATTTTTTCTTTGGACGTTATTACAATGGCAGTGTTTTTCTTAATCAAGATTTAATTTCAGGCCAAGAGCTAAGAAATTTCATTTTATTTTTAATTGCCGATGGTAGTATAACGATCATACTAGCAGCGCTATTAGCTGTTCTTTTTACTACAAGAAATGCAAGAAAAAAGGGCTTGCCTTTATGGGACAATACTACAAAGCGAATGCTAATTAATTTGTTTTTACCCCTTGTTGCGGGTGGTATCTTCTGTTTAGTTCTTCTTTATCATCATCTGGTTTTCTTGATTGCCCCAGTAACTCTGATATTTTATGGAATAGCATTGATTAATACCAGTAAATACACTTTAAAAGAACTTTTTTATTTAGGGTTGTGCGAAGTTGTTCTCGGTTTGCTTGCTGCTGTTTTTATTGGTTACGGTTTAATATTTTGGGCTGTAGGATTTGGTATTCTTCATATTATTTACGGCACATCAATGTATTATAGGTATGAAAGATCTGATATCAAGTCTAAATAAGCATTTCGAAAACCGCATCAGGCTTGGCATCATGTCGATGCTAATGGTGAACGATTGGGTTGATTTCAATTCGATGAAAGAAACCCTTGCTATTACGGATGGTAACCTAGCCAGTCATATTAAGGCTTTAGAGGGGGAGAAGTATATAGAGGTGAAAAAGCAATTTTTAAACAATAAGCCTAATACTAGCTACCGTGCAACATTAGAAGGGAGGAAAGCTTTCAATGATCACCTTGAAGCACTAGAAAAAATAATTAAAACTGGAAGATAAATTTTTTTCAAATTTAACTTTGAAAAACAAAGTACTATTAATAATTAAAATTAACTAATATGTCAAAAGAAAATCAATCGTTCTTTGAACGAAATGCAATTGTTCTTAAGGTGGCTGCAATAGGATTCTTAATCTTAATGTTACTCATACCTATGGAGATGATAAGATCTTTGGTAATGGAGCGTCAGAGCCGACAGATAGAAGCAACCACGGAGATCAGCTCAAAATGGGGTAACCAGCAAAGGCTAGTTGGGCCAATACTTACAGTACCTTATCAAACCTACGATTTGGACAAAGATCAAAAGCGTGTTAATGTTACCAAGCATTACGCTTACTTTCTACCTGAGAGTTTGATTGTTAATGGAAAATTGAATCCCGAAGTACGTAAACGAGGAATCTTTGAAGTGGCTGTTTATACATCAAACATTGAACTCTCTGGAAGTTTTAAAACTCCTCAAATAGAAATTACAGAAAAAAACTATGAAATAGATTGGAAGGGAGCTTTCCTAACCCTAGGCATTTCAGATTTAAAAGGGATAAGCGAGGAGATCAAGTTTAAATGGAATGATCTAAGCATGAACTGCGAGCCAGGTATTAAATTAGTTGGAATTGTTGAATCTGGGATAACTATTAATAATCCGCTGGGGAACGAATTGAAGTCAGCCTATAATTTCTCTATAAACCTTTCGTTGAATGGCTCAAAGAGTATTGAGTTTATACCTGTTGGTAAGGAAACAAAGGTTTCACTGGCTTCAACATGGAACAACCCTAGCTTCGATGGATCATTCCTTCCTGAAAAAAGGAATGTAACGGATGCTGGATTTACCGCTGATTGGAAGGTTTTGGAGTTGAATAGAAACTTTCCTCAGCAATGGACTGATGCCGATATTAATTTTAATAATTCTGAATTTGGGGTCAGTTTGCTACTTCCCGTTGAAACCTATCAGATTACCGAACGCTCGATGAAGTATGCAATCTTATTCATCGCATTAACCTTTGTTACCTTCTTCTTTGTTGAGATAATGAGAAAATTGAAAGTTCATCCAATTCAGTATGTTTTGGTTGGCTTTGGATTATGCTTGTTTTATTTGCTTTTATTATCTCTTTCTGAACAAATTGGATTTGGCCTTGCCTATTTAGTGGCAAGTATTGGCATTATAGCAATGATAGGGGGTTATACAAAAAGCATTTTCAAGAACAATAGGCTTACTCTGATTCTTGTTTCGATACTAGTTCTGCTTTACGGATTTTTATATATCCTCCTTCAACTACAGGATTACGCTTTACTAATGGGAAGTATAGGGTTGTTTATTATTCTAGCATTGGTAATGTATATGTCACGGAAAATAGATTGGTATTCGATTGGTACTGGATATAAAAATGTAGATTCTCAAGAATAATCGTAATCGTTAATAAAAAGACCTTAGTTCCTTTGATTAAAAGGGGCTAAGGTCTTTTATTTTTTATCGAATTAACCTCAATTCAGGTTTTGAACTCCGCAACCACCCGAGCAACCCGAGCAACCAAAGGAATTGGCTCTGCTCTTTTTTGGCTTAAAAATTCTATAAATAGAATACATAACGTAAAGTACTGACGCCAAAATTATAATTGAAGTGATAATTGTTTGAATCATAGTTTCTAAAAAATTAAACTTCCAATTTGATATACTCCAAAGGCAACCAACCAAGCAAGAGTAGTAGTTGAAACAATTGTAAACGCCGCCCACTTCCAATTCCCCGACTCTTTTTTAATTGCAGCAATTACCGCTACGCAAGGGAAGTAGATAAGTATGAAAAGTAAGAAAGAAAGGGCATTCAAAGGTGTAAATACCTTTTCACCACTTTTTAATCCCGTTTTATGTGTTTCGTTTTTGAGTTTGTTAATCAATGTCGATGAGTGGGCATCGGCATTCTTTTCAGCTTGGTATAGCACCCCCAGCGTACTTACAACAATTTCTTTTGCAGCAACCCCCGAAAGCAGGCTAACACCCATTTTCCAGTTAAATCCAAGTGGTACAATTACAGGCTCAATGAATTTACCTATTCTCCCTAAATATGATTGCTCCTGCCTTTCCGATTCCTTGGATATTTCAAGATTATTTACTTCATACTGTAATTTTGAAATAGTGACCGAATCGGAGCTGTTGGTTTTAATCAATGAAACTTTTTCTGCTATCAGTTGATTGTAATCCTTTGAATATTTTATGTTTCGTGGGTAATACCCTAAAGCCCATATAAATATTACAGCAATAAGTATTACGCCACCCATTTTACGTAAGTACTGAGACCCTTTGTACCACATATGTCTGAAAGTAGAATGGATAGTTGGAATACGATAGGGTGGTAATTCCATTACAAAAGGAATATCGTCGGCACGGAAGAACATGCGTTTGAATAGGAGGGCCGTCACAATTGCAATCAGAATGCCTACCATATAGATTGCAAAAAGCATTGTGCTAGCATGGTTTGGGAAAAATGCACCAATTATGAGTATATAAACAGGTAAGCGTGCGCTACAGCTCATAAATGGGGTAATGAGCATGGTAAGTATTCTGTTGTTCCTGTTTTCAATGGTTCGGGTGGCCATTATAGCAGGAACATTACATCCAAAGCCCATAACTAGCGGAATAAACGATTTGCCATGCAGACCAATTTTGTGCATTAGCTTATCCATAATAAACGCTGCACGGGCCATATAACCGGTATCCTCAAGAATCGATATAAAGAAGAAGAGTATTAGAATATTGGGGAGGAATACAATTACACTACCTACTCCATTAATAATTCCTCCGATTAAAAGATCCTTTAAGGGTCCATTTGCCATTGAATTGCTAAGAAGATCACTAATAAAATGAACTCCCCTATCTATCCAATGCATCGGGTATTCTCCGATTGTAAAGGTAGAATAGAAGGTAAACCACATGAAGAAGATGAATATTGGAAACCCGAAAAGCCTATGGGTCATCAGGGTGTCAATAATTTCTGTAGTTTTATGCCTAGTATGGCTGCTCTCGTGAAGAGTTTCCTTTAATGCGCCAGCAATAAAACCGTACTTTGAGTCGGTTATTAAAGTTTCGGAATCCTCCTTAAAAACCGATTCGAGTTTTTTGATTTCTTGCTCTGCTACTCTTTTAATCTCCTCGTAATTATTAGAATTTGAAAGGAGTTTATTGGCTAGTTTATCCTTTTCGAGAAGTTTAATTGATAGGTAACGGCTTGAGTAGTCAATCGTAATATTACAATTCTCTTTAACCCTCTGCTGAATTTCTTTTATTGAGGTTTCAATGTATTCCCCGTAGTTAATATGGACATGACGTAGCGTTTTATCTTTATCAGCATAAACATTAATTACAGTATCGAAAAGATTATTAATACCCTTTCCCTTTGAGCTTACTGTGGGAGCAAAGGGTATTCCTATCATCTTACCTAGCGATTTGAAATCGAAATGATCCCCATGCTGTAGTAGCTCATCGTACATATTAAGTGCTACTACAACCTTAATATCCATATCAATAAGTTGGGTGGTAAGGTAAAGGTTACGTTCGAGGTTTGAAGCATCAACTACATTAACAACAATATCTGGGGTATTCTCATGGATATAACGTCTTACGTAAATTTCTTCAGGGGTGTAGGCTGTAAGTGAATATGTACCAGGTAAATCGGTAATATTAAAAGTGTAACCTTTGTATGTAAATCTTGCTATTTTGGAATCAACAGTAACTCCGCTGTAATTTCCGACATGTTCATGCGAGCCGGAGGCAAAATTGAAAAGAGTTGTTTTGCCGGAGTTAGGATTTCCTACTAGGGCAACATTAATTACCTTGCTCTGAGTTTTTGCTTCTGATTCAAGAATATGTGATTCTGACAGAGTGGAATATACTCCGCTATAGTTTATCCCGATTAACTGCTTCGCCTCATTCGGTGTAACAACTTCGACGAGTGATGCTTCGTTTCTTCGAAGCGATACCTCATAACCCATTATTGCATACTCGATTGGATCCTTTAGCGGTGCATTTTTTATTACAGTTACCTTTTTCCCCTTAACGAATCCCATTTCTGTGATTCGTTTTCTGAAAGCCCCACGACCTTTAACTTTTGATATTATTCCAAATTCCCCGTTCTGTAATTCCGATAACTTCATCTAATAAAATTTGACTACTATAATAACCCATGAAAACGATTAATGTTTATGGGTGACAAAAATAATCTTATTTGCCAGAATTATTCTATAAAATTAGCTTTATATAAGGATATGATTAACCTACTTATACACATTGGATGTTGCTGATACTCCGATGGTCATATTAAAAACAACAAGTACCGTTAATATTCTAGTTATTGGGAAGTTAAGGTTTTTTGTATCTTTGTAAATCAAGCTAAAAGTAACCTTGGAAAACCAGGAGAACATATTTGAAAGAATTCAGGAGATTCTAGGTAATTTTAGTGGAAATCTCAGCATACTTGAACATCAAATAGATGTTAAGTTGCAGATTGAGTATTTTGATTTCTCTCGAAATGTTCGAAGAGATTTTGATCCTGCTATCATCCTAAATCAAGAACCCGATTTATATAACCCTGAAATTGACATTGATGCGAAACGAGAGCTCTTGGTTTCACTAGCATCTATTGAAAGACCAGAAGCATACCGAGTAATTGAACGATACTTACAGTATGCTCCAGTTGAAATGAGAGATTGGGCAATATTAGCACTTCAAGAGAGTAAGATGCTTCTGGAAAGTAAACTCCTTGAGGAGAACCAGGTGTTTATTTCAACAGGACTTGGTGGATCAAATGGTAAACTGAGGTATTTTATTGCTTTGTTTTCTGAATCGAGTAATGAATTCTCCGATATTCAAAGGAACATTATTAAAAGTGAGTTTGATTTTATATTTCCAAAGTATGAAGCAGAGGTTGAAAAGATTGAATTCTACTCAAACTATGTGACTATTGTGGCATTAATTCCCCTAAACATACCAGTTAAAGATCCTATATCGGTTGCAATTGATGAGTGTAATACCCTTGGAAACTTTATTAAACAGGGCTACTTAATAACAAATGTTAAAATATTATCTGCTATCGAAATAGATAATTTACTAAACAATATACCCCCAGAGGACATTCTTCCATTAGAATGAAAAAGCTGACTTCAGGTCAGCTTTTTTATTCTTTTAGTTGATACTACTTTTCAAGATCGTCGAATTCAATACTTGTAAACTCGTTTTGAGGGATGCCTACCTCTTCAGCAACGAGTTCGTGATTATCGGTTGGTTCGAATTCGGTTTGGTGTGATTTAATAAACTCAAGCACTTCATTTAAACCATCGGAGAATTTTTCGAAATCCTCTTTATATAAAAAGATTTTGTGTTTTTCGAAGTAGAACTTTCCATCACGACCAACACGTTTTTTACTTTCGGTGATTGTTAGATAATAATCATTTCGACGGGTTGCTTTAACATCAAAAAAGTAGGTTCTTTTACCTGCTCTTACAACCTTGGAGTAAATATCCTCCTTATCAATTCTTTCAACATCCTCTAGGTTATCGAATCCTTCTGTCATCATCTTGAAAAATTATTTAGTTAAAGACTATTAATAATTCAAAAATAGAAAAATATTTTAATAACCATCATTTTTTTCGAACAAAATCAATTTCAAGGG
>Ga0116171_10003529_pt1 | contig 14421 bp, 11 predicted proteins | sample AD_JPNHW2_MetaG_FD_89798 | JGI IMG/M metagenome (GOLD analysis project Ga0116171, IMG submission 89798) | Active sludge microbial communities of municipal wastewater-treating anaerobic digesters from Japan - AD_JPNHW2_MetaG | ecosystem: Engineered > Bioreactor > Anaerobic > Digestate | place...
ACGGGCTTGCATGGACGTTTTATAATTAAAAATTTTTCTTATCTTTGCAGCCTCAATTTTTGTAATTGACGAATTGAGTTAATTAACTCTAAATCAGATAGATTTGAAAAAATTTACCTTATTTTCTGTAATTATTTTTTTACTTTTTGCCTCTTGTAACCGCGGTAAAATGCTGGTTTCGGTACCTGTGACCGTCTCCCGCGACCTCGACAAAATAGTGGCTTCAGGTAAGATCACAGCTGTGACAAACCTGAACCAGACTGACTATTTTGTATTCAGCGGTGAGCCAATGGGATTCTCTTTTGAGATGCTGAGGCGTTTTGCCAATCATATTGGCGTGACGCTGGAGATAATACCTGAGAATGATATTGATAAAGCTTTTGATATGATGCAGTCAGGTTCAGCCGATATCATGGCAATGAGTCTTACTGTAAACTCAGGCAGAAAAGAGATGATGGCATTTACGGATCCTCTTTTTGAAACGCGCCAGGTGCTGGTGCAGAGGAAGCCGGAGGGATGGAGAACCATGACCCTCGATGCTATAGACAAGAAACTTCTGCGCAGCCAGCACTCGCTGGCAGGTAAAAGTGTCCATGTGCAGAAGGGATCATCCTACAGGCAGAGCCTGACAGTGCTCGGACAGGAGTCTGGTGAAAAAATAAATGTGATTGATGTACCCTATGACAGCGAGGAGCTTGTTAAACAGGTCGCCCGCGGTGAGATAGAGATGACCGTATGTGATGAGTATATATGCGGACTGATGAGTAAGTTATATCCTGATCTTGACTTTAAGACACCTGTCAGCTTTCCTCAGAAAGTGTCATGGGGTATGCGCAAGACAGGATCTGAAAACCTGCTTAAAGAGTTTAATACCTGGCTCGCCAGCTATACTGCTACCAACGAGTATGCTTACCTGGAGTCAAAATATTTCAGGGGTAACCGTATTGCACGATTACTGAGCCCTACTTTCAGCCATCCCTTCTCTCCCTACGATGATCTGATACGGCAATACAGCGATACTATTGGCTGGGACTGGAAGCTGCTTGCCTCGCTCATTTATCAGGAGTCGCGCTTTGACCCTAAAGTCAGGTCCCGTAGCGGCGCCTACGGACTGATGCAGGTTTTACCGGCAACAGGCCGTCATTTTGGACTCGATGTGACCAAATCAGTTGATAATAATATCCGTGCAGGGATAAAATATATCAGATATCTTGATAATATCTTCGCCGGAAAGATACCGGATAATGAAGAGCGTGTGAAATTCATCCTTGCTGCTTATAACGCAGGACAGGGGCATGTTCTTGATGCAATGGCACTTGCCGGCAAAAACGGGTTTGATCCACAGAAGTGGGACAACAATGTTGCACTTTTCCTGGCAAAGAAATCCGAACCTGAGGTCTATTCAGATCCCGACGTTAAATTCGGGTCGTTGCGTGGTGAGGCGGTGAATAACTATGTAGAGGCAATTCTGGACAGGTACGGGCATTATAAGAATATGAAATAAAACAGGTAGAGCCGTTGCATGCAACGGCTCTACTAATGTGTTTCATTTTATTTTCTGACCCGTCTTACAAACTCCTCTACCTCCGGTACTCCACCCTGGTATACGAGATAACCGTTATACGGCTCTTTTGCTGTTATTTCTCCATTAACAGGAGTGAGCATTATCCTTTTTACCTCCTCTGGATCCTCTGTCTGTCCCATTGCCCAGCCAAGCTTCACCCAGGCCACCTCCGGCAGCATATTTCCCAGTGGAATGACACCCTTTGCCATCATATCGCGACCGGTCTCATAGACGAACATATGAACATAACCCCAGATGGTCTGGAGGGTCATAAAGACAGAGACACCTTCGGCCTTGGCTCTCTCAAGTGCAGGGTAAAGCTCCCTGTTTACATGTCCCAGACCGGTTCCTACGATGATTATACCTTTATACCCCATGTCTATCAGCGAATGCATTATCTCTGCCTTCATGTGAGGGTAATAATACATCATTGTCACCTTCTCACTGAAGTATGGAAGTATCTTTACGTTACGATCGTTACGCCGTGGGTTGTAGTCTTTTTTAATGGGTTTGACCCCTGCACGTGTAACCGTGGCTACCGGAGTATCACCAATTGTACGGAATGTAGACCTGTATGAACTGTGCATCTTGCGCACCCTGGTACCACGATGCAGGAAACCATATTCGTCGCTTGTGGGACCAAACATGCATACCATCACCTCAGCAATATCGCCATGTCCGGCAGCGGTACTTGCATGTATAAGATTCAGTGCTGCATCTGACGACGGCCGGTCCGACGAACGCTGTGAACCAACAAGCACTATCGGGATAGGAGGGTTCTGTACCATGAACGACAGCGCTGCAGCCGTATGATGCAGAGTATCGGTGCCATGACCAATGACAATACCATCCACACCTTTTTCTATCTCCTGTCCGATGGCTTTAGCCAGGGTCATATACTGATCAGGTCCCATGTTTTCGCTGAAGACGGCAAACAGCTTCTCTGTGTTTATATTACACACGTCGGCAAGCTCCGGAACAGCTCCATAGAGCTCTCCCGGAGAAAATGCCGGGATTACGGCTCCTGTGCGGTAGTCAAGCCTTGAGGCAATCGTGCCGCCGGTACCAAAGAGTTTAACATTGGGTTTGTCGTCTGAATAAGGAAACTCTTTCTCCGGTATCTTGTAGTTTGCCTTATTATAGCCGGTCTCCGTCATGCCTGTTATGGTGGTGATATCGATACCTATGTTATACCCGGTGGCTATCTTCAGCACAATGTGCAGATCATCATCATTCTCCGAGCGGGGGAGGACGGTGCCTTTAAAAAGTCCCCTGGTGGTCTCTATCTCCGATTGACCCCATACTCTCACATTGAATCGTTTAAGCACTTCCAGTGCCCTTCCCTTGTATCCCTGGAAAAAATCTTCTCCCATCGCTTAAAGTGTCAGTCCTAATAATCTGTTAATCTCTTTTCTTACCCCGGCAAGGTCCTCATTGCCCAGTGCCAGCATGTGAACACGTCCCATGATCCAGTCTGAGGCAGCTCTGTCGCTATACTCAAAGCAAACCTTGCGGAACTCATCCATCAGGCCTGTGGCCTGAATGGTGATCTCTTTCATTGTATATTTCCTGTGATTCATCTCCCCAAGTATCTTTTCAAAGTCGGGCTTTCCTGAGGTGACTACTGCCGGAAGCATCACCCGCGCAATGGCAGGCAGTAACTCCTTCGACTTAATGAAGCTGAACATCTCGTAAAGTGTCTCATAGGAGAATGAATGATGCAACTGTTTCCTGCCTTCCAGGCTACGGAAACGATGTCCGATGATTGTTCCGATGATCTTTGCATCAAAACCAAGATCATTATGTATCCTGTCAATCATCGTCACGAGGTTTTTGCTGAGCAGGTATGTCCATGTATCTTCAGGTATGCCCCACTCCCGCATCTGATGTATCCTCTCCGAGACATCCTTTGGTATATTTCTGCCCAGTTTTTCTATATACTCATTGCTGAGAGGTATGGGAGCTGAATCGGTGTCGGGGTACATCCTGTCGCGTCCCGGGAGCACCCTCTCGAACATGGTGGTGCCGTTGGGAAATGACTTGCGGGTCTCTTCAGGCACACCAATGAATGCCATCCTGAATCGTTCCTCAACAGTCTCGAGGGCAGTTGGTATATCTTCTTTTGGTCCCCAGAGGATTATCTGCGCATCTCCTGGCTTTGCATTTATGATATTTGCCAGTTCAGCAAAGAGAGATGTGTTGTCATATCCGCCAAACTCCTCCGAGTGAATCATGTTTGGCATCTCAATACATGCAATCACCTTTAGTCTGTCGCTTATTTCGCTGGCAAATACTTTCCCTGGCTGAGTGAAGTGAGAGAGTATGCCTCTGCACTCCGGCAGGTTGATGGCCCACACCTTGAACCCTCTGCCCAGCGCTTCGGCGACAGGTCCGGACATAAGACTCCGGTCGTTTTTCGTTATCTCCCTGTTATGCGGAGCCCATTTTTCAGTATCGGTTATAGCCTTAAGCAGCTTCTTTCTTATATTAAGAAGGGCGTATTGCCTGAAAGCCTCGTTATGTGACAGTTCTGGTATCCACTTATTGTGAGCTACGCCTTTCACTTCCACCCGGCTGCCTCCGGCACAGCTGACGTTTACATCCTCGCGTCCGGCACCTATGCCTGTGCGCACCTTTTCTGTGCTACGGTTAAGGAACCTGATATACTGTGCTGCCTCTGCCAGCTCGTCCGGTGTCTCACAGTCGGGATAGGTTACTGTTTCGATGAGCGGCATACCCAGCCTGTCGGTCTTATATACCCGGCGGTGGCCTATATCGGATATCTCTCTGCACGAATCTTCCTCGATGCTGAGCTGTATCAGGCGCACCGTTTTGTTTTTAAGCTGCAGTTCGCCTTCCACACCCAGGATCGCAGTACGCTGGAAGCCTGTGGGGATAGAACCGTCGAGGTATTGTTTACGGGTAATATGTACCTCGCCCACAATATTCAGCTTGGAAGCCAGGGCAATCTCCAGGGCAATCTCCAGGGCCTTTCCATCGATATGAAAAGGAGGGGTGTCGTCCACCTCGTATGTGCAGGCAGTATGGTTGTTTATGCGATAAACAATCTCTTTTCTCGTCTTGAACTCCATGAGTGCGGTACCGTCATAGACACCCATCTCGGAGAGGGTGGGCCTCATATGTCGTATCACCTCAGCATCATAATCGTCGTTCTGGTGAAAGATGCCGGCGTTACAGCGGCAAAAGAGCTTACTCTCTGTCTTCAGCTGCTGGTGGACCTCCAGACCCGATTTAAAACCAATGCGCTTATAATCATTAAGCGAAGCCTTATTTCTTGATACATAACCAATTTCTTCCCTTGTCTGCTCGTAATTTTTCTTCGGATCAAATTGTGCCATCTCTCGTTCGTTTGGAATAGCAAGATAGTCAATACACAAATACAATAACATGAAGATTATCAGAAAGTTTCGGTCACTTTACCAATTAACAAACATTGTTATTTTATGCTAAAATTATGTTTTGATAATATCAAAAAAGTTAAAATCATTAATGATCTGTGCACTTCTGTTTAATGACCCTGTTTTAAGTTAAAATCAGCGCTCTTAATATTATTAACGTTTTAAGATGCATATAATCAATTCAGTAAATAAAAATTCCTTTAAAAACATACCAGTTTATGAAAAAATCGCAGATATTAGTATCAGATAAGCAGGAATCAAGCCGGATATGAGATAATAGAACCTGGTAGCCATAGCTTTTCTGTTATTAATGGAAACAGCCTGGTTATCCGATTGCGGAAAAAATAAGACAGGCTCTGTAATAATCAGCCGGAGCGCCGAACACTATCATCAGCTGCTACCCGCGGCAAAAAAAAGAGGACTGCCTGAGCAGCCCTCTTGTATCCATGAGCAAAAATCTGACACAGCAAAGCAATGCTGTGATGCATAACAATTAACCTAAAAAATACTATAAGTAAGAACAATGTTTACCAGACCATTGAAATGATTTTTCATATAACCGCCTGTAGAGTTTACATAAGAGTTATAATCACTTAATGTAAAAGCACTTCCCCCAGGGTTGCTGAAATTCATGGGTATTTTATCATCAGAATCCTGCCAGATATAATAAAGAGATGAGTTAATACGCAATCTTAATTTTGGGGTAACATAATAATAGACCGAATAATTTAATGAAGCCTTTGCACCGGTTCCACTAAAACCTATAATATCAGGATCAGAATCGTTTTTACCATAAAGCTGGGTAAATTGCAATGCACCGGTCAGATGCATGTTGGTTCGGGTATTAGGATAGTACGATACTGTCTGAAAATAGCCAAATTGCATGTTAGGAATACTTTCGGTCTTTTTATTTGTTCCGGCTGAATCCTGCCTTATTTCCATTATACCGAAATAGCCACCCATGTCTATTGTATTCTGCCAGTATAAATTGATGGGTCTCTCATGTTTGTACTCAACGCCACCACTGATGGAATAGGCATTTAGCCTGGTTTTGACCTCATCATTAAAAAAACCATCAACTGTGTTTTTATAGTAGTAAAAGCTATATCCCGGATAAAGGGCAAATGATAATCTGTTACCACTGTTTCTTACAGTTTGGCCCCCATATTCCCAAAAATCGAGCAGTGTTGCAAAATACTTCGCATCAGATTTCAGCAGATAATTATGAGCAACAAGGAATGAATCCAAAGCTTCCATCTCCGCCATTCTCTTTAACCGTGAATCAAAAAACCGCTCCTTTTTCAATTCTGAAATGAACCGTGCAAATTCAAGGATCTCTTCTTTTGAACGGTTTTTATCAATCCTTTCAATTTTAGCCAATTCATCAAAAATGTATACTGCCTGACGGGCATCCTGAACCTGTTCTATCCTCCCGGTTCCAAGTTTTAATGGTACACTGATTGAAAAATTATGTGAAAAGGGCTTCTCTTCTACGCTTAAGTAATCTGAATAAGGAGGCACATAGACATTCTGTCTTACCTTGCTCCTGTCAAATTCATAATTTATATCCAGATCAGTTTCAAGAAATCTCCTGCCATTATAAAAGCGGTTGAACAACTGGTAGCTCAATGCAGTATTTAATGAACTGTTTTTTGAAATCACATCGCCATCTTCCTTTGTGTTACTGAAATCAGAAACGAAGTCAAATCTTGCATACTCTTCCTTTTGTCGTGTGGCATTATTCATATAATGGTAAAATCCGGCATTGAAGTTACCTGATAACAAGTTGTCTCTGCTTTTGCCAGGAGTACTTCCGGAAGGATTGGTAAAAGAGTTGTTCCTTCCAACAAAACCAAAATTAGTCACCAACTCTTTGTAGTTAAGGTCTGGTAATTTGTAGTCCTGGAGATTAAATTCATTTGTCTGGGCATTGGCTTTTGATAATAAAAAAAGCAACGTGAAGACCATGAGTGGTTTAATGTGCCTCATAATGTGATATTTAAATTATACATCAGAATATAGATTTCAAAGGCCTAAAACCGATTTGCCCCTAATTCTCTGAATTTTTACATCCTAATTATTTCATTCATGCTCAGGGTTTGTTCAACCCGGCTCCCAAATCAGAAACTAAAGACTCAAACAGCAATAGAAAGCATTGACTGAAATTGAATCTTCAATTTTCATACCAAAAAAATGAAAGAGGGAAACCACAGAGACCTTTCAGGTCCTTTTATTTTATCAGATACTGTGATTTTCAGGCAAGTGATACTTCTCTGCAGAATTTTTCAAGCTTTTCAACATCAAGGTTTCCGTTTGTTCTGACTCCGCTGCAAACATCCACGGCAAATGGTCTTACTTCTTCAATAGCCTGCCTTACATTTTCGTGATTCAGTCCCCCGGCAAGATATACGGGGCATTCTGAGTTAACCCGGATTTGTCTGCTTAACTTCCAGTCGTGCACTCTTCCTGTGCCCCCGAGTTCTTTGATCTTTAATTTCGGATTGCCACTGTCAAGAAGAATAGCATCTACAAGCTTTGATATTCTTATAGCTTCTTTTACAGAATCCTCATCGGTTACATGTATAACCTGTACAATTTTTATGGCCGGGAGAGATCTTTTTAACTGAATATATGTTCCCTCAGAAAGGGCATCCACGATTTGAATTGTGTTGGTATTTGTACGATGATGATGCCTGATAATCTCATTAACAGAGGTTTCGCTGGTCAATAGAAAGGTTGCAACAGGAGGAGGGACTGTCAACGCTATTTCTCTGATGAGGTCATCAGAAATAGGGCCCGGCCCGCTTGGCATCTTAGCAACCAATCCAATTGCTGATGCTCCGTAACTAATTGCAGTCTTTGCCTCCTCTATGCTTTTAATGCAGCAGATCTTGATCCTTGTTGTCATTTCAGTCCCGGGTAAGTTAAGCTTCTATTATGCAATTTTTATTTTGACAGTGTTAGTTTTCTGATGGTATGATTTCCCCACTCGGCAAAATAGAGTTCTCCCTTACAGATGCATATTCCCCTTGGACTGCTTAATAATGATTCCCTGGGCAGTCCGCTTGAAAATCCTTTCTGACCCGTACCAGCCAGAGTGGATACTATTCCGTTCTTATCAATTTTTCTAATGCAGTGATTATAGGTGTCGGAGAAAAATATCTCATTTTCACCAGACACGGTCAGTTCTGTTGGCACAAATAGTCTCGATACGCCAGCAGGACCGTCAACAAGGCCTGTCTCTCTGCCCTTGCCGGCAATGGTTGTTACGTAACCATCAGGTGTGATTCTACGGATACAGCTGTTATTCGCATCGGCCACGTAGATATTGTCATTTTTATCTGCTGCCACTCCGCATGGTGCATCAAACCGGGCTGTGGTATCTGCTCCATCCCGCCAGGCATTGACAACCATCTCGCCGGTTTTACCACCTCCGGCAAAGGTTGTGACGATGCCATTGGTATCGATTTTCCTTATCCGGTGGTTCCAGCAATCGCCCACATAGAGATTCCCTTTTGAATCGATGCATATCCCGCGTGGAGAGCTGAATCTGGCTTTGTCTGCAGGACCATCGGCATACCCTTCCTCACCCGTTCCGGCAACAGTAGAGACTATTCCATCAGGTGTGATTTTTCTTATATTTTCTCCCCCAAAACCTGCAATGTACATATTTCCTGAGTGATCAAAACAAACTCCTGACGGAGCACTGAATGTAGCAGTCTTTCTATCCCCATCAATATTACCTTCCTCTCCCGTACCAGCAAAAACAGTAATTTCTTCACCGGTTTTCAGGCATTTAATGCAGTTTTTCCCAACATCGGCAATATAGATATTCCCTTTTGCATCAGCGCATATTCCAAATGGCTCACATAATAGGCTCGTGTCTCTTTCACCTTCAACGATGACCAGTTGAGATGTCTTTGGCTTACAAGCTAAAAAGGCTAAGGGAATAAGAAGAATAAACAGTTGCGTTTTCATCTTTCACAATAGATTATAATGCAATTATAAGAAATGAAGAGGATTCTTTAAACAAAATGCAGCAGCGAATTTCCTATGATAGGATTACTGATCGTAAAGCACAGAGTTTTGTTCGAGGCATATTTATTGCTTCTTTGGAGTTAAACTGTCAATATCCTGTATTATTTTTATAATTGGAGACCACGTCTATGGTACTCAAAACTAAAGATGCCAGAAACATTATGAAAAAAAACATTCTGCTTTGTTCGGTTCTGATGATTGCACTGCTAAGCTCATGTTGCAATGAGGAAAATGTAAACATGGGGCTCATTGTCTCGAATTTGGAAATCCCAGACTTTGATCAGAATTATGATGGAGGTTGTTATAATATTCCGGATACTCTTTGCATAAAGGATGACGATACATATCGTAAAACCTTTGCGCGCATTTCATATACTTCAGACTGCAATACTTTGACATTACCACCCGTTGATTTTTCTGAATATTCAATACTGATATATAAAAGATTTGTGATGGCTAATGCCCGTTTTCACAGGAATGTCATAATCAATATTCCCAACAAGATGGTGGTCTATACAATTACCACAAGAAATTGCTTTTGTGCCGATGTATGTGAATCCTTTTCGTACAATATAGTGCTTATCCCCAAAGTAGGAGATGGGTATAAGGTTATATACAAGTGATTTGCATCATTATAGTCAACCCAGAATACTTTAGCCTTTAACCTTTAGACTTTAGACTTTCGACTAATACAGCAGATATTTCTGTCTCTGTTTCATGAATTGTTTCAGGTCTGTCTGCCAGGTCTTTCTTATCTCTCTGGCAGACATTCCGGCAATTATTTGTTTCCGGAGTGTTGATCCGCCTGCCAGGGTGTCAAAGAATCCATTGAAGAAGTGCTCCTTGTCGGGGTAGTCTTTATATGACTGGATGAGCCATTCCAGATCGATAAAGTTTCTTGGTACCATGCCGGTTTCCATAGCGTTTCTCATGTCGATGCCATAACATTCTTTCCCTTTGCATGGGGGTTCTGAGGCTGCTTTTGTTGACATGGGTGTAAAGCTGAATCCCTTGTTTGGCAATGAGGGATGTCCTATTACCTGAAACGGGAAGGAGGTGCCCCGGCCACAGGATAATACTGTGCCTTCCGACAGACAGAGTGAAGGATAGAGATATATTGCATTCATATCCGGGAGGTTGGGGGAAGGAGCTACCGGAAGGGTATAAAGGTCTTCGTGTTTGTAGTTCTGACATTTAATCACCTGAAGATTGCATTTTCTGCCACCATCAAGCCATTTTCGGTCATTGATCATCATTGCCAGCTCCCCCAGGGTCATCCCATGTACCACAGGAACAGGTTCCATGCATACAAAAGATCGCTTGCCCGGTTCAGGCAGAGGGCCATCAACATAAAAACCATTGGGATTGGGCCGGTCAAGTATGATCAGAGGCACGTTGTTCTCAGCACAGGCTTCCATAACATAATGCATGGTCGACATGTATGTATAAAACCTGACTCCAACATCCTGAAGATCAAACAATACGTAATCGAGCCCCTTCATGTCGTCGGGAGTGGGTTTTTTCTGATTTCCAAAAAGACTTACAATGCGTATACCTGTTGGTCCGTCAGTGCCATCCTGTATCTTTTTCCCGGCTTCAGCCATATCTCTGAAACCATGCTCGGGGGAAAAGATCTTACTGATCCTGACGTTCATTGCAACGAGAGTATCAACAAGATGAACCTTCCCGACCAGTGAGGTCTGATTGGCTACTATTGCAACGCTTTTCCCTTTTATCAACGGTAAATAAAGCTCAGTCCTCTCTGCACCTGTAATAACTGTTGCCGCATGACTCAGCCCACTAATTGCAAAAAGAGAAAAGCATAAAATAATAACCAGCTCCTTTTTCATTTTATTTCATTTTTTGTAAAAGTAATTAAAACCTCCTTCCAATAGGTATCCATATTTTTTTTAACCATCACCTCTCCAATTATGATTATTCTTACTTTTGTCTGATACCATGAAAATAGATCTCTTCATAGCAAAACGCCTTATCAGAGAGCGAAAATCAGGCGCCACTTTTTCCAGGCCCATTAATGTTATTGCCATTACAGGTATTGCTCTTGGTCTGGCGGTCATGATCCTGGCTGTTGCCATACTTACCGGTTTTAAGCAGAGCATCCGGGACAAGGTTGCCGGATTCGGCGCTCATATACAGGTCACCAATTTTGACTCCAACATGTCGTATGAGACTATTCCTATAAGTTCAAACCAGGAATTTGTAAGTAAGATAAAGAGAGACCCTGGTATATCGAATGTGCAGGTTTATGGTCTCAAGGCAGGTATAATCAAGACTGCCGACAACATGCAGGGTGTGGTTCTCAAAGGTGTAGGGAGCGATTATGACTGGAGTTTCTTTGAATCGAACATGGTTGAAGGAGAAGTGTTCAGACCATCCGACACGGCAAGTACAAACAAAGTTGTCATCTCAAGGAAGGTGGCAACAATGCTTAACCTGAAGCTTGGTGACTCATTCTCCATGTTCTTCATACAGGAGCCACCGCGAATGAGGAAATTCAAAATATGCGGCATCTATGAGACAAGCCTTGAGGAATTCGATAAAACATACTGCTTCTGCGACATAAGTCATATCCGCAAGTTGAACGGGTGGAGCAATGATAAGATTAGCGGCTTTGAAATTTTTATAAAGGACTTTGACAGGCTTGAAGAGATGACTGATGTCGTACGCGACGCTATCGGTTACAGGATCAGCGAAAAGGAAGAGACCCTCAAGGTGACCAATATAAAGTCACTTTACCCACAGATATTTGACTGGCTCGGGTTCCAGGATCTGAATGTTATTGTGATTCTGACGCTTATGATACTTGTCGCAGGGTTTAATATGATATCCGGATTACTTATTCTCATTCTTGAGAAAACCAATATGATAGGTATCCTTAAGGCGCTGGGTTCAGGAAACAGGATGATTCGTCAGATATTCCTTTACCAGGCCTCGTGGCTTATTGCCAAAGGCCTGCTCTGGGGTAACCTTATAGGCATAGGGCTTGCATTATTCCAGCTGAAAACAAACTTCATTCCACTTGATCCTACCAGCTATTATCTGAGAAGCGTACCCATCAACCTTGATCCTGTGAATATTATTTTACTCAATATCGGAACAATGATTGCTATTCTGGGTATGTTGCTTATCCCTTCTCAGATCATTGCGCGGATAACGCCGGTCAAAGCTATCAGGTATGATTAATGCTGATCTCCGAACATCTATTTTGTAAAAAACATTTTGATTGCCATAAAGAGCAAAAGGAAACTGAATATCTTTCTTAATGTGCTTTCAGACAGTGAGAGAGCAAATTTGGATGATAACCAGCTACCTGCCATGAATGCCACTGCAACGATCAGGGCATATTTAAGATTTACATACCCGGCATTATAATAGTTATATGCAGCAAAAATACCGATAGGGGGCAGCATGACAGCAAGACTTGTGCCTATTGACTGATGTTGGGAAAATCCCAGGAGAAATACAAGCGCGGGAATAATTATAATACCACCCCCAAGTCCGAGTAAACCGCCGAGAATACCGGCTACAAGTCCGATAAGTATCAGCATGATTAAGGTATAAGCATCCATATCGTCAGCAATTTATTTGTTACCTGTATTCAAAAGTGTCTGTTTAAGTCTGGTCAGATCAAGCAATCCGTTGATTATGGTAAGTGGATGGGCCGGATTGCCCGGGATATAAAGGTCGATGGGATATTTGTCAAGGAAGCTTCGGTTAAGTGCAGGGGATCCATTATATATGCCGCCGCTGATGGCATCGGTGCCGGTAAGGACGATAATTTTGGGGTCGGGGACAGCGTCGTAGGTCATCTGCAGCGGCTCTGCCATGTTTTCTGAGATGGGTCCTGTGATAACAATTCCATCGGCATGGCGGGGAGAGGCTACAAACTCAATGCCGAAACGGCTCATGTCAAACTGTACATTATTTGCTGCATTGAGCTCCCATTCGCAGCTGTTGTCTCCGGCGGCACTGACCTGCCTCAGTTTAAGCGATCTTTTAAATAACCTGTGTATCTCTTCACGTACTGCAGCCGGATTGACGGTAACAGGAGAGGTGTCGCCCTCTTTGATTATCAGCCGTTCTCTCACATTTGTTGCAATATGGTAATCGGTGGTAAAGGCTATTTTTTCAGGATAGCAGCGTGCACATTCCCCGCAGAATGTACAACGTCCCAGATCAATGGCCACCGGATTTGTTGAAATGGCATTTACAGGACAAAGTTCCTGAAGGATCTCCACATCAACACTAACTGTTGAGATAACGGGCCTGCCCCTGAAAATACCCGGTACTTTTGCTGTGCGCACATTGGGAATAAACTGTTTCCCCTGGTGATATAGTATTTTGATATTTTCAAACATCTCTTCTCGTATTAAAGATCATGACCGCAATATGAAAGGTTAAAGCTCTTGTTGCATATGGGAAAGTCTGAAATCTCATTGTTCCTTACCGCCAGTGCAAGAGCCATCCAGTTATGGAATGAGGGGTCCTTAATCTTATAAACAATCAATTCGCCATCATCGCCGGTTATTGCGCAGTGACACACTTCGCCGCGCCATCCCTCCGTAAGAGCCAGGGCAAATGTGTTGGGTCTTGGATCCGGCAGTGACTCAATTTTTGACAGTGGCGCAGGTATATTATTGATCATTTGTTTTAAATATTCAATCGACTGCTTTATCTCTTCTTTCCTCACCTGTACCCTTGAATAGACGTCCCCGTGATGTTTTATCACCGGCACATGACCGATCTGTGTATAGAGCCCATAGGGATGTGACTGACGGATGTCCCTGTTGAGTCCGCTGGCGCGGGCAGCCATGCCCACAGCGCCAATGGAAAGGGCATCTTCATAGCTGACAGCCCCGGTACGCTCCAGCCTCGAAAGGGTGCTTGACAATCTTGAGAACAGTGTTACCATCTCGGTGAAATCCGGCTCATAAGCATCAAGGACCTGTGACAACCTCTCTGCCAGTTCAGGAGTAAAGTGGTAGTTTGTCAAAAAAGGACGTGTCAGGCTCTTGCCAAGCCTGTTCCCGCACCACTCCTGCATAAAGTTTATAATTGGGGTGCGTAGCCGGCCAAGTACTGCGCTGCCAAGCTGGTATGCAATGTCGGTACACACTGCACTAAGATCCCCGGTATGGATTGCAATGCGCTCCAGCTCCTGAGAAAAGGTGCGTGTGAAGTGCACTTCAGGAGTAGGTTCTACGCCGCAGAGACTCTCCCAGAGATAAGAGAATGCACCGGCATGTTCTGCCACACTGTCACCGGCAATACCTTCAGCAAGCGTGACACGCTGCAGCAGCTTCTTCTTCTCAAGAAACAGATGTTCTATGCCTCTGTGTTGAAACCCCAGTTGTATCTCAAGATGAAGTATCTGCTCGC
>Ga0116171_10003532_pt1 | contig 14416 bp, 5 predicted proteins | sample AD_JPNHW2_MetaG_FD_89798 | JGI IMG/M metagenome (GOLD analysis project Ga0116171, IMG submission 89798) | Active sludge microbial communities of municipal wastewater-treating anaerobic digesters from Japan - AD_JPNHW2_MetaG | ecosystem: Engineered > Bioreactor > Anaerobic > Digestate | place...
GAGGAGAAAGGATTGGTAATATGTGATTTAATTGAAGAGACAGCTCCGGAGGAGCGAAAATATTTATAGAAGAGAGAACGCCCCTCACCTCCTGCACCGCTGTTTGAAAAACCGGAGAAGGGAGAGGGGAGAAAGGAATTTTAAAATCTGTGCAATCAGTGGACCCCAATTCGGGGCGGCGGTTTTTCAAACAGCGGGGCGGGGTTTTCGGGGATACTTTTCTATAAATATTTTCGCTTCTCCGAAGCTATCTCCCCGTCTCCCCTTCGCTTGGTCTCCCTGTCTCTCCCTCAACGCAGCACCTGCCCTTTTTTCATCAGGATTTTCTCCAGTTCTGAGTAGGGCACATCCTGAACTGCTGCTTTCAGGTCGATAGCCATACAGGCGGCAACTGCAGCTGATTGCCCCAGGATCATAAATACCGGTTCCATACGGATAGAGCCATAGGCAATGTGGCTGGAAGATACGCACACCGGAACCAGCAGATTGGTACATTCCCTTTTTTGCGGACATAAAGATCCGTATGCTATTTCGTACGGTCCCGGAAGTCCTAATCCGACATCCCCTTCATTCTGTGCATTCCCGTTTTCATCTACATAGCGTTGTACATTGTGGGAGTCAATGGTATATGATCCCATCCCCACTGATTCCGGGGTGGGCTTGCGATCCATCAGTTCATTTTCCGTCATGACAAATTTTCCCTGCATCCGGCGGGCTTCCCGGATGTACAACTGATGGGGCCAGTTACCGTTGCCGGTAAATTCATCCGCAGATAAACCCCAGGATTGCAACTTTTCCCGGATGGCTTGCGGAACACGGGCATCATTGGTCATAAACCACAACAAACCTTTCTGGTACATTTCGTGTTCTTTTGCTATTTCCTCCCTCCGGATGTAATTTGCTTCCGGATAATCATAGTTCATCCCGATAAAATCACTGCTGAAAGGGCCGTGGTTATTGGTATCGGTTTTGCGGTTGGGCAGCGCATCAAATTTGTCGAATACTTCTTTCCATCCCCTTTCAAAAACCCTGGCCAGCAGTTCATATTTCGCAGGATCGTAGTTCTCAGGTTTGGGAAAAGGCACCCGGTTGTCCGGATGGTCGGTCAAGCATAGGCGGTAACAGTAAGCCTGAACCCTGTGGTCTCCCTGTCCGTTCTCCCCTGAAGGATCAGCGCTCACAAAGGGCAATAACCCACTGTCAGGATTTCCTGGAATTTTGTATGCACTCACCGGTTCAGGAAGTACCCTGAAGTTGTGCCTGTGATGGATGGCATCTTTCTGCACCCCGTTCCAGGTTTCACCATAGCGCTGATTACTTTCCCTGCCAACAGTATAGCTTACCCCTGCTGCTGCCATCAGATCCCCCTCGTAGGTGGCATCCAGAAAAATTTTCCCGTAAAATCTCTTTCCGGAGAGCGTAGTGATGGAACTTATTTTTTCCTTTTTAACATCCACTCCGGATTCCCGGTTCAGCCATTCGTTCCTGAAAACCTGAATCTGGTTTTCCCGGATATAATCTTCAAAAATCCGCTCAGCAACATGAGGCTCAAAAAGCCACATCGTACGGTTCTCTCCGTCGACTGCGGGAGTTCCCTGCCCTTTGTTCCCAAACTCTTCCTTTTTTTGCCATTTCCATGCTTTCCCTTCCTGGTAGTGCAGCCAGACCCGGTGATAAAAATCCTTCGCCAACCCGCCTATCACCTCTTTTTTACCGGTATCGGTATAACCGAGCCCACCCGAGGTCAATCCTCCCAGGTGGGTGTCGGGCGAAACCAGGATGACGCTTTTACCTGACATGGCAACTTCAACCGCTGCAATAACAGCGGCAGAAGTACCGCCATAAATGATCACGTCAGCCTGATATTGTTCTTTTTCCGCTGCTTGTACAGGTTGGAAAAATAGGAACATGGAAAGGATGGAACCAAAGCAAAGTGACCATGCTGAATTCCTGAATTTCATTCTTCGTTTTTCTGGTTTCATGGGAATAGACTGGTTGAAAATCTTTAATTACAAAAATAGGAATGTTTTCAAACAGAAAACTAAACAGTCCTGATCTATCAACTAAGCAGCTTTAACAAAATATCTTAAGGTGTTATGAATAGTAAACGGATAGTTTTTATTTTTATGGGTCGAATATTTGCAGCCATGAAAAACCGTTTACTGGCACTTACCCTTTTTTTACTGACCCTTTCCATTTCATCCGGAGCCTTACCCCCTGTTTTGGATAATCCCTGGGCACATCCACCCAGGATCATCCGCACCTGTTGTATGTTTGGTTCCAAAGTGGGCGTGGTGGTGGTTCCTTTTGTCAAACTCTCGGATGTGACCAGTATCGAAAGGATTGGTGACCACCATTTTTTGGGACATGTGTCAGAAAGCAACGGTATCGTCTATACCCACAGGGGGGGATTCATTGATATGGGTCATATGCGCGACCAGGCTGACTGGACGGCCTATCTCTATGCCCTGATGCAGAGGGAAAAAGCAGTGGGATGCATTAAGCTGGAGCTTGGATCTGAAGGGGGGCAGAAAAGTTTAAGCATATCCCTGCTGCCTTATCTTACCGATGAAGATTTGATTCTGCTGGCTGGCCGCATAGCCTATGATCTTTCGATCTGGCATGAGATTGCCACCTGGTTTGGAGTATCCTCCGTTCCGCTGGTCTCGGAACAATTTTCCAGTTTTTCGGTGGAAGATGGATACTCCAACCTGCTGGGTGTCCACCTCGGCATGGAAGCGATCAGGAGCAACCTTCCGTATGAAAAAGCAATGACCGAACTGATCTCCTCAAAATTGAAACATTTTATGGTGGTTGGCACTTACCAGGAAACCCTGGATGCCATGGAGGGGGTACGGGACATCTGGTGGACCAGAAATGCCCACATGCCCAGCAATAAGGTACAGATAGCCCGTCAAACCACCACCTATGATTCGATTTTCCCACGGCTTATCCCTGCCGATGAACTTTTGTTCAAACACCAGGAACCGCTCATCATTCCATCGGTAACCTCACGGGGTGATTCCCTCAGCAATATGTATGAATTCACTGTTAAACTAAACTATAAATTTCCGGTAAAGAAAATATTCCCTGACCAGGAGGTCTCATTTGTAACGCAGCACCATTTCATGACCATGGTGTCTTTTATAGAAGATCAACTGAAGAATTCAGTGGTCCAGGATTACAAATCTCCCCTTGTCTCCTTCCGGAAATCGAGATCAATGCCTGCTGAAATACCCGGAGGCACTAACAAACTCTGACCGAAGTCGTTTAAATTAAATACCTGCTTATGAATTGTAATACTCAGAACTGGAAAAGTATCCTCATCACCATTTTGCGGGCAGCCATTGGCTGGCATTTTTTGTATGAGGGAATATCTAAACTTGCTGCCACAGGATGGACTTCTTATGGTTATCTGAGCAATACCACCGGGTTTCTGTCAGGGTTTTACCATGCCCTGGCTTCTAATCCGGCAATAATCTCAGTGGTTGATTTTCTGAATATTTGGGGATTAACTGCCATTGGCCTGGCTTTGTTCCTCGGGGTATTTGTAAGGTATGCATCAATTGCAGGTGTCCTGTTGTTGGTGTTGTATTATTTTGCCTATCCTCCTTTTGGTTCATCTCTGCTGAAAGCTACCGAGGGGCAATTCCTTTTTGTGGACCGGAATTTTCTGGAAGCCCTGACCCTGCTGGTCCTCCTTTTCCTGAAAGAAAAGGGATTTGGCATTGACCGGTTGTGGTCAGTTTTCCGGAAAAGGAGAAGCATTGAAGTGACTGATGATCAAGCCATCGGTGAAACTGAAAAATTCAATCCACGCAGGGAATTGCTGAAAAATCTTGCCACATTGCCTGTACTGGGCGCCCTGGGATACAGCGCTTATCAGACGCAGCGCAGGTTTGGGGTGGATTCGTTGTCAGGAGCGACCATCAAACTGAAAACAGCAGATCTCAGAAAGCTGGAAGGGGAATTACCCAAAGGGAAGATCGGCCAACATGAGATCAGCCGCCTGGTAATGGGGGGCAACCTGATAGGAGGATGGGCCCACTCCCGCGACCTGATCTACGTACCCTCTCTTTTCAGGGCTTACAATACGGAAAAAAAGGTGTTTGAAACCCTGATTCTGGCTGAGAAGGCAGGGATAAACACCATCAATATTGGTTTTGCTTCCAATGAATTGATAGCCAAATACAAAAAAATCACCGGAAGCAAAATCAAAGTTATTTCCCAGATCCATCCGGGCCTGGATAATGGAAAACTGGACGAAGTCGGCCCTGCCACAGACAAAAAGAAGTTCTTTGAGTTTATTGACAAAGCCATTGATTTCGGGGTGGATATCGTCCAGGTGCAGGGGAACTGGTGTGACTGGCTCTCCAGGGCTGAAAAGACCTGGGTGATCGGCGAAATGATTGAACATATCCGGAAACAGGGTTATACTGCAGGGTTGGGCGCCCATACCATTGATTCACTGATCTTGTGTGAGGAAAATGGTGTTATTCCGGACTATTACATGCAGACCATGCACCACGATAATTACTGGTCGGCACACCCCCTTGATAAACGGGTTCCTTTTGAAGTTGACGGAAAAAAATATCTGGAACACGACCGTTTCCACGACAATTGTTTCTGCCTTTTCCCGGACCGGACTGCTGAATTTGTGAACCGCGTGAAAATCCCGGTCATGGGATTCAAGGTGCTGGCAGCTGGTGCGATCACCCCTGAAGATGGTTTTAAATGGGCCTTTAACAATGGAGCTGACTTTATTTGTGTCGGAATGTTTGATTTCCAGGTGGTGGATGATGTCAACATCACCATCCATACACTCCGGAATCTTCAGGAGCGAAAACGGGAATGGTTTGGTTGAACCAACGGCTAAATTTGCTATATTTGGGTAAAATAGCTGAAAACACAAATCCTTTCCGATCATGAAAAGAATATCCTTCCCCGTACCATCATTTTCCCTGTTGGCCATAATACTGATGATGTTTTCCGGGGTTAATCAGGCCCAGGAAATTTTCCCATCCATCACGGCTTCAGGTGATAAAATACTTTCCGGAAGTTTGTTTGAAAAAATCCATAACCTTGATCAACAGTCTGCGTCATCATTGAAAAGCGGACCCTCTCCGGAAAGTAAGGTCTTTCTCTATTTTTCCGAATACCCTTCTTCTGACCTACTCACCCGGCTGGAAAGATTGGGTGTCAGGCTGATGAAAGAAACCTGGACGCCACCCCTGGGTCGTCATCCTTACGGCTTCATTGCGGCTATTGTGCCTGATCATAATCTGAGAGCCATCTTGTCCTTGTCTGCCTTGAAAAAAATCGGTTCTGCAGAAAGGAACAGTCATGCCATGAATAACACGGCATCACAATTAATTGGAGCGTCAATGACCTGGGAATCAGGTTACACAGGTAAAGGAGTTAAGGTTGGGGTTCTTGATTCAGGGATTGACACCACCTTTGCAGGCACCGATCTGCCGGCAGTTTTTCAGAAGAAAGATTATTCCTATTATCCGAATTTGGATAACGATGTATCCAACACGGTGACCGGCCATGGTACCCATGTGGCAGGAACAGTTCTGGGGCGCGGTGTTCTTTCTCAGGGGCATTCTCATGCCAATAACGGCAGGGGGGCTTTCAAGGGAATGGCTCCGGCAGCTGACCTGGTATTTTTGAAAATCGGACAGGATGAAGATGCCGTTGCTGAGGATCCCCAGACCATTGCTGCCATTGACGCAGCGGTAAACATTTATCATGTGAATGTGCTTTCCATGAGTTATGGCGGCTGGGATGATTACCACGATGGCAGTGGCGCTTTGGATCAAAAGGTGGACTGGGCTTTCAATCAGGGTGTCCCCTTTTTCCTGTCTGCCGGTAATGCCGGTGATGATAAAAAACACTGGATGGGAACAGTTGCTGCCAATTCCCAAAGTGATCTGATCGAAGTAAAAGTTTCCGCACCGGGCAGCGATACCACCATGCTCCGGTTCAATATGGTCTGGGCCGATGGAACCAAAAGGAACAACCTGACCATCAAATACTTCGATTCGGCTAAACAGCCGTTGAGTGATGTGACCATTCTTCCGGTTACTGAAAGTCCCAGGGGAACTGAATCACGCTATTCCTGGTACAACAAATCGCTTAAAGCTGCCGGAACCTGGTATCTGCAGGTTATCAACAATTCTTCAGAATCACAGGTGGTCCATATTTATGAAGACTGGAACAACCAGCGTATCGGGACAGACCACGTCTCATTCACCAATCCGGAAACAGCCTATACTATAGGTTCTCCGTCTTCTGCTGATCATGCTTTTTCTGTAGGAGCTTATGTTTCAAGAAACAGCTGGACCAGTTCAACCGGAAGTGATCGCTGGTGGGGTCTTACCTATATGGAGAATGTTATCGCAGATTTTTCCAGTCGCGGTCCTACGCTGGACCAAAGGACCAAACCGGATATTACTGCTCCGGGGCATGTTTTGATCTCCCTGCGCGACAAAAAGATCTACCCTACAGCAGGTAACTCAACGATCGATAATGACGGCAAATCAGGAGGGGAAGCCAACTACTACCAGATGCGCGGTACCAGTATGGCCTGCCCGGTAGCTGCCGGAGCAGCTGCCCTTTTTCTGGAAAAATATCCGTCAGCTACCCCTCAGCAGGTCTATGATGCCTTTAAAAATTTCAGCAACCAGTCGGGCCTGAAAAACCTGCCCGATAATACCTATGGTGCAGGTAGGCTGAATATCCTGAATGCCATCAATGGTTACCGGGATGCTGTTGTTGTGGATGGAAACATGAACGACACGAAATATACCACCCTTGCAAAATTTACTTCCAACAGGAATGGAATGGGTGATAAAAATAATCTGGGTGAACTGAAGTATTATTCCGACGGAAAAAATCTGTATATCGGCATCACGGGAGAGACAACCGCTGATAATAATTTCCTGCTGTTCATGGATTTCTCCGGCGTACAAGGCAGGGGGACCAATACGCTGGGCGGCGGCAATTCCGGGGATTTCGTGTATTGTGCCTTTGCCTATATGGGCAATGTAAAAATGGATTTTGATGTGGACTTTGCTCTTGGATTCAACAAGGGCAACAGCCAGCAGTCGGAATTTTTCAGTGACGCCATAAAGTACGGAACCACCAACAAGGCTGTAAATATCGGGCGTTGTAATCAGATGGGAGGAAATTCTTCTTTCGAAATTGCTTCAGCCTTCGGAGGTTCCGGTTCTCTGACTTTCGCCTACGACAGCACTTTTGCCTCCGATAAGAACAAAGGAGTGGAAATGAAAATCCCCATTTCGGCATTCGCAGGGGTGGATACTTCACAGACCGTCCGCTTCTTCGTGGTACTATCTCCCCAAAACGGGAAAGTTTCCAATGAATGCATTCCGGGCGATCCGGGAGCTGCCAATCCCGGCGATGGTGGTGACTTTTCGGTCATCCCCAGTCAGGACTTCTTTACCGCACCGGTGAAAATTTCAGGTCCCAAAAATCTTACCCTTGCTTTAAATACAACAGCACTGACAATGGGGTATGCTGCCGGAAGCACAGCTGCCTTTAACATCACCTCCGACGGGGAATGGACGGTCAATACAGGTCAACCATGGCTGACCGCTTTCCCTTCATCGGGTTCCGGGAATAAAACGGTTACCCTTACTGCCCTGGCCAACACCCAGCCCGGCAACCGGACGTCTACGCTGACGGTTTCGGCTATCGGTGCCGCAGTAAAGACAGTTCAGGTTACCCAATCATTCAATACGATTGTCCTGTCTTCTGAGAAAGAACAACTTTCCGTTTACCCCAATCCTTTCTCAGACAGATTAATCATCAGGGGGATCAGTGCAAAGGCATCGCTCAGAATAACTGACTTGTCAGGACGGGTACTTCTTACCCGGGAGTTATCGGAAAATACCGATCTGAACACCAGCTATTTCCCTGCCGGGTTGTATTTGTTGACCATTACCTCAGACGGAAGCCGGTGGTCGGGAAAGCTGATCAGGAAGTAAACCGGACGATTGCTTTCGGAAATAATAATCCTGTTTACCTGAATAGTGGTATCCCCTTTTTCTGAAAGAAGGAGGTAAAACTACGGGTATATTCTTTACGCCAACCAGCTGTGGCCTTTATGTTTAACCATTCCAAAACCGGCTTGTCATCCGTAAGAATTTGTGCATCGGTCAGGTCAAGGGTTTCCGGTTTGAGAAAAAGGGAGTCTATCCTTACCTCTTTTCCGTGGTAAGCCAAAGGTGTACGTAATGCGTCAAATACTATCCTGTTTTTTGAAGCGACAAAAAGGGAATTCCTGGAATCCTCATTTCCGGGCGTAGGTAAAATTTCGGTTTCAAACCCGGCGGCTTGTAAAGTGGCAAAAAGGGACCGGCCAGGCAGACCGATGGCCCCGTTTAAATAGCCGTTGAAGTTGACAATTACCATTCCGTTGCGTGTCAGAATATCCCCGGTTCTTTTAAATGCCTCCAGGCTCAGGACATGTGCAGGCTGAACTTCACCCCGGAACACATCGAAAAAAATCAGGTCATACTTTTTCCCGGTGGTTTCCATAAAATGCCGGGCATCGTCAACAAATACCTTCACTTTATCATTTAAACCGAAGTATTGTCGAGCAATTACAGCAATCCGGCTGTCGAGTTCCACTGCGTCGACATCAAAACCCAGGTCAGAACTCAGTTTTTCGGCCATCATACCGCCGCCCAGTCCGAGGACCAGGGCTTCAGATTTTTCCGGCAAAATACTGGAGATGGCCGATGAAAAAATCAGGTAATTCCACCGGGTGGTTCCCGAATTTAAATCGATTTGGGATTGCCCCATACGGTTCACGAACAACATGCGTCCGCTGAGGTTTGTCCCTTCCGGGAAGGCTTGTCCCGGATTGACATCAGCCACCATCACCTGTCCGAGCAAACCTTCGGAAAAATGGTGGACTTTAATACCGGGAGGATTTTCCACTTCCCGGATCATCAGTAGACTGAGGATAGCTACCGGTATATATAACCAGCCCAATTTTTGTTTCTGTCTGACCAGCAATACAAAAGGAACGGCCCCTGCCACCAATCCGGTGATCAGCGAGGGGATCATCAGCCCCAGGGCGGGAATGATCCAGAAGCCAAACAGGGGTACGGCAAGGATGCCACTGACAGAAGAAATGGTGAACACCCTGCCGGTAGTCAGCCCTGAATCATCCACGTTTCGGGTAATCTGCCGGATCAGCAGGGTAGGTATCATGCCGAACAGGAGAACAGGGGGAAGGATCAGCAGGGACGCGGTGATGAAAAGGGAGAGCAGAAACGGAATGTCACCCATCAGGGGCGGCAGGAACTGTGAAACCGGATGCATGAGCATAACCAGCAGGGAGCCCAGCAGCAGAACGGTCAACAAAGGTGTTTTCCCGGCCATCCTGTCCGCTGTCCAGCCACCCAAAAAATACCCGGCAGCCAGGCCAAGCAGGGTTAATCCCATGACAATGGCCCATACATGCAGGGAGGAACCAAACCAGGGAGCCAGCATCCGGGCAGCCATCAGTTCAATGGCCATTACCACCCCTCCTTCGGTTATGGCGAACAGGTAGAGTGACCCATTTGACTGTTTGACCGGAGGCGGACTTTTTTTTCTTTTTGCCGCTTGCCGGGGTATCCGGATTAGTTTTTCACCGGAAAGATACGGCCCGGTATTTTTCTTCCGAAGCAGCAGGTTCAGGATTGGCAGGACAGAAACCAGCGCCAGCAGGATGGCAGTCAATCGGACGGAAGAGGAGATCCCGGCCCGGGGGATCAGCAAAAGCCCGAAAAGGAATGTGGCCAGGATTCCACCCGTTGTTGAAATGAAATAGGTTATTCCGGAGGAATTGCCAAGTGTCTCCAGTCTGGAGGTCATTAACCTGACGACCATGGGTCCTGTCATTCCAAAACAGAGCATGGGGGGTACCATCAGCACCAATCCGGTAATGGAGACGCCCGGTATCAGCTCCATTCCGGAAGTAAAGGAAATGATCGCCCTGGCGGTATAAGGAAGTGCAAAGACCAGCAGCGCCGACACCCCCAGAATTGTATAAAGCAGATGAGGTGCCGGAAACCTGCGGGATAACAAACCTCCTGAATAATAACCCAGCGCCAGTCCCCCCACACTGAAACAGAGAATGGCCGTCCAGACATAAAGGGAGTTGCCGTAAAAAGGGGCAACCAGCCGGGTACCGGTCAATTCGACAGCCATGACGGAAGCTCCTTCAACCAACAGTATCAGGAATAAGAGCCACCTTAGTGGCATACCGGCAGCGATACTGCTTTCAGGTTCATGATCAATGGTGTTTTTCATATCTCAATCTTCAAATTTATCATATAAAAAAGAGAAGTTCTTGTGCTTTAGGTAAAAATTGGTTAAATTTGATGAAAAAAAGCAATTACCCTGCTGAAAGAAATGAAAATCAGTGTTTTAATATTCCCGGGCCATGAAATGTAAACTTCTGATCATCATAATATTTATCCCTTTTTGGGTTTTTGGGGGTACTACCGTTATTGAAGTTCGGACTGATGGCTGGGGGACCATCTCCAAAAAATCCGGAGAAACCAACCAGAATGGTGCTATGGTCTGGAACGGTGGAGAGTGGGTGGTCAACAATACCTGGGCCCATAAATATTTTCACGATACCAGGACGGGCACCCGTTTGAAAACCATCGACAGTATACAAATTAGCCGGGAAGGGCAGGGAATTATGGATACTCTTGGCTTTCAAATTATCAGGCAAAATTACAACTATTCCCATGCAGACCGGAATGGGGGCACCTATCACTACAGCGCCCTCGAATATCTCCTCAAAAACAAAGTCACCGGCAAGCAGATTGTCCTGCGCTCACGAGGTACCGGGAACGGAACTGCACAACACTACTTTGATATCTATATCCAGAATGAAGATACCACCGGTTTGCTCCAAAGTTACACTGTTTTCAGGAACGATCCGGAATGGTATACCTATTCTGGAATCACCCTGGAACAGGTATTGGCACAGACCGACACTCTCCAGGGAAAAACAGGAAAACTGACTGCCAGCGAAAAAGGCAGTGTATCCCCTCCGGGGTGGTTCTTTTTGGATATTGGAGGTGGCGGTGACCTTGGTCCAGCCGGAATAGGAAAATCCTTTGTTTTTAGGACTGACTCACTCAGGGGGGCCAACATAGCTGCCGGGAACGCCGTCTATGCGGTAGATTTTGCCCTCCGCTGGATGGACAACATTGTCAATATCCATGAATTCCGGTTTTCCCCCAGGCTTTTCTCAGAAGCATATACCCCTGCTCTTGGAACGGAGGCAAGAAACAAAGAGCCTGACTGGGTGCGGTTTAATGCATTGGGTCTTTTTACCCCGACTGACCAGCCTGCTGACATGGCTTTGGATAAAGCCGGAAATATTTACGTTACCGGGTCAAGCGAAGGATATCCCTGGTCCACAGACTACCTGACATTGAAATACGATGTACAGGGGAACCTGCTGTGGAGTTCGCGCTACAACAATGGCGCGAATGACAATGCCAGAAAACTGACAGTCGATGGAAACGGGAATGTGTACATTACCGGTATGAGTTTTAATCCGGAAACCTATTACGACATCGTCACCATCAAGTACAGTTCCATTGGCGAGAAACTTTGGCTGGCCACATATAACGGAACGGGAAATCTTTGGGATGAGGGAAGGGATATTGCCGTTGATCCGGCGGGGAATGTTTATGTAACCGGCAGAAGCGAATCATCAGCGGATGATTATGATATGATAACCATAAAATATAATGCTTCAGGAGCGGAACAGTGGGTGAAACGGTACAACGGGGCTGCCGGATGGTATGATGGCGCCGAAGCGATGGCCCTGGATGCCCAGGGGAATGTCTATGTATCGGGCTATTCCCGAAAAGCAGAAACAGCCTTTGATTTTGTTACCATCAAATACGATGCGAATGGTGGGGAACAGTGGGTCAAAAGCAATTCCAACGCCGGGAATTCGCACAATAATCCAATTTCTGTGGTTGTTGACAATTCCGGAAATCTTATCCTGGCGGGAACCAAAACAGGAGCAGGTCAATTCAACGATTTTATTACCGTAAAATACAATCCTGCAGGCAATGAACTCTGGGTCAGGAATTACAACGGGCCGGGAAATGCCAGCGACGGAATTCTCGGTGTTGCCGCAGACGGAACGGGAAATGTGTATGTTACGGGATACAGTCAGGGAACCGGTACAGGATACGACTATGCCACGGTGAAATACAATTCATCCGGCACCGAACAATGGGTGAAAAGATTTACCGGGACCGGCAATGGCAGCGATTACGCGGTTGATGTTACCTTCGATGCCTCGGGACAGATACTGGTCACCGGTTACAGTGAAGACGCGGTCACCGGTTATGATTATGCCACGGTGAAATACAAACCGGACGGTTCAGAAATGTGGGTGAAAAAGTACCATTATTCGGGCAATTCCTATGATGAGCCGGCAGTGGTCAGAACCGATGTGGCAGGTAACATCATCGTTACCGGTTACAGCAAGGACGATGCATCAGGATTTGACTTTGCCACCGTGAAATACAACTCCGAAGGCAATGAGTTGTGGGTGAGGAGACACAATGGCACCGGAAATTCCCAGGACCTTGCCAGGGCGGTTGCCGCGGATAAAGCCGGTAACGCGTATGTGACGGGATCCAGCGACAGGGCGGGGTCTGGCCAGGATTACGTCACCCTGAAATACAATTCCCAGGGGAAAGTGTTATGGCTTGCAAGGTATAACGGTCCGGCAAATTCTTTTGACCAGGCAGCTGCCATCGCTGTCGACAGCCTGGGGAACGTTTATGTTACCGGTTCAAGCAGTGACGGTTCCGGTAATGATTACGCCACGGTGAAATACAATCCGGAAGGCATCCCGCAATGGGTAAAACGGTACAACGGAACAGGCAACTCCTTCGATGATGCCAAAGCAATTGCAGTGGACCGCGCCGGAAATGTCTATGTCACGGGGATGAGTACCGGTACGTCCCAGCGGTATGATTACACCACCATCAAATACAATTCCGGGGGTGCTGAACAGTGGGTTGCCCGTTACAACGGGCCTGGAAATGCCGATGATCAGGCTTATGCCCTAGCAGTCGATGAGGCGGGAAATGTTTATATAACCGGATCCAGCGGAGGATCCGGTACCAAAAACGACTATTGCACCATCAAATACAACCAGAATGGTTCAGAGTTGTGGGTAAAAAGATACAACGGGCCCAACAACTCATTTGATAATGCAACGGATATTGCCCTTGACAAATCCGGCAATGTTTTCGTAACCGGGAACAGTCCGGGAAGCGGAACCTTAGACGATTTTGCCACCATCAAATACAATTCATCGGGAGTGGAGCAATGGGTCAAACGATACAATGGCCCCGCAAATTCAAATGATGTGGGAATGGCTCTGGCAACGGATGTTTCCGGAAATGTTTATGTTACCGGTTCCAGTACCGGAGCTGGGAGCGGATATGATTACGCCACCATTAAGTACAATACAGCGGGGACAGAGCAGTGGATAAGAAGATATAACGGACCACGCAGCGATAACGATGATCAGGTTGAAGACATAGCCATAGACGATTCTTCTTATGTTTATGTTACCGGACACAGCAGAAGTATGGACAACAGGGCGGTTGTGCCGGTCACTGTCAGGTACACCCCGCAGGGGACCGAGTCGTGGGTGGCCAGGTATAACAAACCGGACTGTTATTACGGATTTGAAACCAGAATTGCCACCAGCGGTGCCCAGGCTGTTTTTGTGTCCACCAGTATCCTCAACGACAACATCAGCTGGAGCATTTATGCCACCCTGAAGTATTCAACAGGGCCTCAGGCAAACCCATATCTGATGGTCACCCCGGATGACATCCCGTTTTTACCGGATGCCGGACGGAAAGCCAGCCTGACGGTTAACACCAATACGACATGGAAAGCGGTGGCAGAAAAACCCTGGATCTCTTTGTCTCCTTCCTCGGGAAGCGGTAATGAAACCGTAGAGGTTACCGTCGACACGCTGATGTCCAATCAAACCAGAACCGGAAAAGTTACTTTTACTGCTGCCGGGATTACCCCTCAAACGGTAACCCTGACGCAGGAAGCTGCCCGCCTGACGCTTTCGGGCAATGCGTTTCCCATTGGTTATGCAGCAGGAAGCACGGTCACCTTTTCCATTTCAGGCAATACCAGCTGGACAATCAATACCGGTCAACCCTGGTTGTCAGCGAGTCTCGTTTCAGGGAAAGGCAATGCGGTGATCGTCCTCACGGCCCAGGCCAATAAGGAACCCGGCAACCGGACTGCCACTGTCACGGTCTCCGGAACAGGTCTTGAACCACAAACCATCACGGTTACGCAGTCTTTGAATACC
>Ga0116171_10003533_pt1 | contig 14414 bp, 15 predicted proteins | sample AD_JPNHW2_MetaG_FD_89798 | JGI IMG/M metagenome (GOLD analysis project Ga0116171, IMG submission 89798) | Active sludge microbial communities of municipal wastewater-treating anaerobic digesters from Japan - AD_JPNHW2_MetaG | ecosystem: Engineered > Bioreactor > Anaerobic > Digestate | place...
AATGTTTAAAAAAAGAGATAGAATAATCATAAATATGATAATATAATTGGAGCTGGTGATGGAAAGAATTTCACATGATAATTATGAACTCATAATACTGGAAGGACGGGTTGATCAGGCTGAATCTGAAGAACTTGAATCTATTTTAAGTGATTGTGTTGAAGACGGAAAAATAAATATTTGTATAGATATGATTGATGTTAAGCATATCTGCAGTTCCGCTCTTGGAGTTCTTGTTGCGATTAAAAGAAAAATCAAAGATAACGAGGGAGATATAAAACTTGTTATCGGAAGTGATAACCTTATTAAACTTTTTGAGACTACAATGCTTAATAAAGTTTTTGAGATTTATGAATCAAGACGCGAATGTCTTTCTAATTTTGATTGATAATCGACTATGAGTCAAAATTTAAAGAATATTCTTGAACCGCTCTCGGTTGACCTTTTGCGGGTTGATGAAAAGATTAAATCTCATCTGGAAACCGGTGTTCCGATTATTGATGATAGTTCTATGCACCTTTTTTTCAAGGGGGGGAAGAAGATACGGGCATCACTAGTGCTTCTTTCTGCTGGACTTAAATCTGATATAACTGATGGAGTCATTGACCTTGCTGCTGCAGTGGAGATTATTCATGCGGCTTCTCTAATTCATGATGATATTATTGATAAATCATTTATGAGGAGAGGGCTGATCTCTGTTCCGAGCAAATTCGGAGATAAAGTTGCGGTTCTTGCCGGTGACTATATGTATTCAGTTGCGGTTAATATCGCGGTGAAGAGTAAAAATGACAGAATTCTGGATTCTATTTCCGGTGCAACAAAAGAGATGGTCAAAGGTGAACTTTATCAGATTGAGTATTCCAACATAGATAAAATCACTGAAGAGCATTATTATAATATAATCGAGAGAAAAACCGGAAGGCTCATGGCAACCAGTGCTGCAATCGGCGCGATAATAGCGGGGCTGAAGCCTGAAGAATGTGATATAATTTATAATCTCGGTCTTGATATCGGATTTGCGTTTCAGATTATTGATGATACGTTTGATTTCAGTGACAGCAGTTCCATCACAGGAAAAGATGTGGGGAATGATTTTAAAGACGGGAAGATTACTCTTCCGTTTATTTATATATTGAACAACGGTACTGAAGAAGAGAAGCAGAATGTCAGAAATTTCGCTGCAGATCCGGACAGGGCAGACTGGGACAAAGTCAGAACTATGATTCATTCTTCAGGAGCATTTAATTATTCAATAAACAGAGCTGATGAGTTTGCAAAAAGTGCTAAAAAGCAGCTTGATATTTTTCCGGACTCAGTTAATAAAGAGATCATTCGGAATCTGATTAATTTTATTGTTGAAAGAAATTATTAAAGAAGTATTGTAGGGAGATTTAATTCTCTCATGTAAGGGAGGTATCTATGTTAACCAGAGAAAAAGAAGAACTTCTCAAATATTATAATCTCGGCCTTACTGCTTACAAACAGAGAAAGTGGGATGATGCGATCCGTGCATTTGAAATGGCATTGAAGCTCTATCCTGGCGATGGTCCTTCCGTGCTTTATCTTGAAAGATCAAAAACATTTAAAGAAACTCCTCCTCCTGAAGATTGGGATGGAGTTTATGTTATGACTACCAAGTAAACCGGACTTATAGGGAATAAATTTCTATTGCACCTTGTCATAGCGGAGAACACAAATATATAAAATAAAAGTCAGGAAAAAATAATGGCAAAGAAGGTTATACAGGTTAATAAAAATCCGGTTTATGATATCGGGATGATTTCTACGGTTTTTAATAAAAATACAGAATTTTACGGCGATCTTACTTTTAAAAAATCTCTTCAGATAAACGGAAGATTTGAAGGGGAGATCAGTTCCGGTACTTATCTTGTTGTTGGTGAAGAAGCTGTTATTAAAGCTAATATTAAAGCTGATACTGTTATCATCAAAGGTACAGTGTATGGAAACATCGAAGCTGTCTCGAGACTTGAGATTCATACTAATGGAAAGCTCTATGGCAATATAAGAACTAAAAAGCTTATGATTTCTGATGGTGTTGTATTCGAAGGTAAATGCGAAATGATTAAACCATACGAAAAGAAGCTGAAAAAAGGTGATGAGTCCGCCGATGCAGTTGAGCCAGAGGAGACACCGGCATAATTATTTCAGCTTAAAATCATTTTGATTGAAATATATAGAAGAAGAAATCCGAAGACTTTTTTCAGTATCTGAGGATTTATATTAAGTGCCAGTTTGCTTCCAAGCCAGGCACCAATTATGAAACCGGCAGCTATGATAGCTGCTGTTTTTATTTCAGCATGACCGGCTTTGTAATACTCCAGTGCGGCGAATATTCCGATCGGCGGTATCATCGCTAAAAGTGTTGTCCCTTGTGCAGTGATCTGGTTATATCCTGCAATGAATACAAGCGCCGGGATCATTACAACTGCTCCTCCTATACCAAGTAAACCGCTTGCTATACCTCCAGCCAGTCCTATTATTACAATAATAAATATATTCATTAGTTTACTCCCATAATTTTAATCTTTAATACTTACTCCGGAATAATGCGTAAGTTTGAATAATTATTCCTGCCCGGATGAATGTAAACAATATTTTATATGTCTTTTTCAGAATTATTGCCGGTTATATGCGGGTTTTTGTTTTGTACTAAGCCGGTTTCATACGAAGAGGGAATCTTTACTTGACTGATTTAAACAACTGTTATCATTGATTATTATCAGATATTTATAGAAACCGATGCTGTTATATTTTGTGAATAATTATTGAAATTCGGAGTTTAATTTATGAAAAGATTATTGAGTTATGCCGCCATTATTTTTATTACCATGATACTTATAAATTCAGTATACTCACAAAATAACGGAAAAAAGTTATTACTTACTCAATCTGGAATAAAACTGATGAATACTTTTTTCAGTAATTATTCGGAAGTATCTATTAAACCGTTTACTAAAGAAACTCTCGGTGATAAAGAGCTGATAAATTTTGGAGTACATCATAATTACAGGAACAATGAAAAGCTGTTCGTTAAAACCGGCAAAGAAAATCAGATAAAAATTAAAGCTGCATATGTTGATGAATCGGTGATGAAATTTTTCGGGAAAAAAATTCAGAAGCACCAATCTATTAATGATGCAGAATATCACAGCGGTTGGTATTTTATCACTGAATCGTCGGGCGAGGTTTTTATTTTCTCTCAAATTGTAAATCTTTATGATAACGGGAATAATATTTTTACTGCAGCAGTAAATGTCTACACTGCCGGTTCAGGATGGATTGGTAATGTTCATGGAACTGAGGAAGAGTGGAAAAAATCCGGTGAAGATGATATTCCTGAACTTACAGCTGTTATGAACGCCAGGCTTCAGAAGTTGACTGAAAAAGGGAAGAGCAGGTATATTCTGCTTGAATATAGTAAAATTAAATAAAATTATCCGTATTATTCAGTTTTAAAACCTGGAGTAGAGTTCCAGGATTGTTTATTGTTTTTGCAGAATATTTATGCAGATGATGGAGTTAAGAGATGAGAACTAAAAACAGAAATTTTTATTCAAATATTACAGCTGTATTGCTGCTGCCGGCAATAATTCTGGTTATATCCTGTGCATCAGATAAAAATACCGGACAGATTACTAAAATCAGTACATCCGGTTCTACAGAGAAATGGATAATTGATAATGATTATTCCGGGACTTATAAAATTTCTGATACTGAAATCTGTGATTTCTTGATTGTTATCGTGAAAAGTGATAATCAATATACATATACTATTAAAGGGGCCGGCTTTAAAAGTTCAGGAAAGCTTTCGTTTGAAAAGCAGGATGAACAGACTTATATCAATTTCAACGGCACACTGCGCAGCGGGGATAAAACTCCGGTAACCGGCCTTTATTCTGATAAAAAAATTATCATACAGAATTACGGGAATTCAATTAACCAGTATATCTGTTTTAAATCATGTGATTCAAAATATCTGGAATTTATTAAAGCTGAATAATCTCTTATGAAATATTTTTTGAAATTTACTCAATATGAATTAAAAGCCCGATGTAAAATGAAAATTGTATTTTTATTATATTATATATTAACAGTTTTTATCACTGCATTTATACCAACTGATGCTGCAATTGCTGACACTATTAGAAATGATAATAAACCGGTTTTGAGAGTTGTTTTTTCTGATGATCTTAAGCCATGGATTTTTAACAATAATGGTATAATTGAGGGAACTTATCCTGCTATAATTCTTGAGCTTGCAAAAGAATTGAATTTTAAAGCAGATTTAGTGCAATACCCGTTAAAGAGATGCGAATCAATAATGGCGACGGGTGAGGCGGATCTAATAATCGGTTTAAAAGACACTAAGGAACGGGGGAAATATATAAAATTTTTTAAAATCCCATACCGTACAAGTTCTGCGAAAGTTTTTTATATGAGAAACGGGGAGAAACATAAATTAAAAAGGTTTGAAGATCTGTACCAGCTTCGTGTGGGAACAAAGCTCGGGACGAAATATTTCTCCGGATTCGATGAAAATAAAAATATCAGCAAGGAGGATGTCAATAATGAAGAACAGAACTTTTACAAACTCCTTGCACACAGGATTGATGCAATTATAATTCCGGAAGACCGCGGCGAGTTTCTTATTTCAATCCTTAATCTGCGGGATAAAGTAGAAAAAGCTTCATACCAGTATCCCGATGGCAGTCCGAGATATATAGGAATGTCAAAAAAATCTCCATTTATTAAGGATATAAAAAAGTTTAACAGTGCAATGAAAAAAATTGCTGAAAACGGCACATTGGAAAGCCTGTATATGAAGCATTTTTTTAATAAATACAGCATACGAACCGATAGCTTCCGCTGGCGCAGATAATAATATTTTAAGAGTTAAACAGCCGGATATCTGAAGTTATTCCCGATTAATAATATCATTAATTATAAGACCGGCGGCCATCAGTCCGAATATTCCCGGTATAAATGAAATACTCCCCTGCAGTCTTTTTCCTGTACCCGATTCCGGTTCCCGGACTTTATTAAGATTTTCTGTGGAGTAGATGCATCTCACTCCAGTTTCAATTCCTTCAGCTTTAAGTCTTTTTCTCATTATACGTGCAAGAGGGCAATATACTGTTCTGCTTATATCATCAACTTTGATTTTTGATGAATCGAGTCTGCTTCCGGCTCCCATTGACGATGCGAATGGTATATTCCGTTTTACAAGTTCAACAATCAATGAAGTCTTTGAATCGATTTCGTCAATGGCATCTATTGCATAGAGAGGAGTATCTTGAGGTATAAATCCCCCGATATTTTCCGGTGTTAAACGTTCACTGATTGTAATCACATTAATTTCAGGATTAATATCTTTCAGCCTTTTTAAAGATACTTCGGTTTTCAGTTCTCCCATAGTTGAAGAAAGGGAGAGTATCTGCCGGTTTATGTTGGATGGAGTTACAATGTCGTAATCGGCAATTATCATTTTACCGACCCCGGATCTTGCAATCGCTTCTGCTGCATAGCCGCCGACACCGCCCAGCCCGAATACAGCGACAGTAGACTTTTGCAGTTTTTCCAGATTTTCTTTGCCGATAAGTATCTCCGATCGTATAAGGTCTATCATAGCTCCAGCCCGAAAATTTTTTTTGCGTTAGCAGTTGTTGATTCTGCAATGATCTCTTCCGGAACTCCAAGTATTTCAGAGGCAGCTTGAAGATTCAGCAGAATGTTTGACGGCACATTCGGTTTCAGCGTGTTTACCGGAGGTATATCCGGACTATCGGTTTCAAGCAGAAAATGATCAGGATAAATCCGTGTAAGAACATCACTCCGTTTTCTGCTGTTCTTATATGTCAGGGTTCCGCCCATTGAGAATGAGAGTCCTTTTTTAATGAGAATTTCAGTAAGTTCCAGGCTGCCGGAATATGCATGAAGTATTCCGCCTCGATGCGGTAATCCGATCCGGTTTATCGATTCAATCAGCTCGTTGAATGCGCCCCGGCAATGAATTATTACCGGGATATCCGCTTCAACAGCATACTGAAGCTGTAGTTCAAATATTTCACGCTGAAGATTAAATGATGGAGACTCAATTTTCATATCGAGCCCGATCTCTCCCACGGCAATTGCTCCGGTTCCTGAAGCTTTATCAAGCTTTATTTTAATATCACGGTCCGACTCAGATACATACCATGGATGAACTCCTATACTGAATTCGACCTGGCTGAATTTTTCATGGAGTTTTTTTGATTTTTCCCATTCATCGTAAGTGACGGAAGATGTTATGAGCTTAACAATGCCGGCATTTACCGCGTTATCGATTATTGAATTGATACAATCGTTAAACTCGGGAGCTTCAAGATGACAATGTGCGTCGATAAGTTTCAGATTTATAAATCCCCTTAGTTTTTGGCTAGTTTATTTCTGCTTTCAACATATAATTCAGCATCACCCATTGATATGAAAAATTTATTTTTACCATCCATATCAAAATCTGCAGCAAAAGCCCCGTAGTGTTTACCGCATACAATCAGCATCTCCCGTTCAGGGAACAGACTGAACAGATACTTCAGCTGGGCTATTTCACCCGCATCCATTTCATTGATCAGCCGGTAGTCAAAAATTACAACTGTTTCCGCAAGAGTTTTAAGAAACGCTCCTGTGAATATTTTTTTTCTTTCGTTGATGGCATTTTCAGATTTAAGCGTAAACCGGAATGTTATATATGTGATTACATCCTGCCGGTCTATTACGATATTATTTACATCATTTTTTGCCATCATCGATCTTTTTTTTCTGGCGTCTGCTATAGACGATCTGCTTTTACCGGATATTATATGTTCTTCACAGTTTTTCGCAATGTAGTCTGTAACTCCAAGTTTCATAGCAAGGAATATATCCTCTTTTTTTGTTTTTGATGAATACATTATGACAGGGATATTTTTTGTGAATTCATCTTTTTTCAGTTCTTTAAGCACATCATATCCGTCCATATCGGGCATTACAATATCGAGAATAATGAGATCGGGATTTCCTGTTTTTGCCAGTTCAAGTCCGTCCTTTCCTGTCTGGGCAGTGATAATGTTATGGCCGTCTTTATGCAGAATATCTGATGTTATTTTCAGAACAAGTTTTGAATCATCTATAATCAGTATAAGTCCGGAAATATTTTCATTAAAGTTTAAATCTTTCGGAGCAGGGAGGTTTTTGGTCTGCTCCTTTTTCATTATATCTACAGCTAATCTGTTTACTGTACGGACTACATGATCATCAGAAAAAGGTTTTACTATAAAGCATGATGCGCCTTTGATAATTCCATCAAGTATCATTTTCTCCTGGTTGTTGGCACTTACTATAATGACTTTGGCATCAGGATAGTTTTTACGTATTTCAACCATGGCGTCTATGCCGTTCATACCCGGCATATTTATGTCCATAGTGACAATATCGGGTTTATATGTTCTATAACCGATTAAAGCATCATCACCTCTCTCACATTCATGTACAATAGTATGGCCGGCTTTGGTTAGGATATCGGTAAGTTTTTTTCTTACAAGTTTTGAATCATCAACAAGCATTATCTTTGCCATGAAATTTCTACTCCGGATTTATTTATTCGCCGATTATCTTAACCAGAATTCTTTTTGGTCTGCGTCCGTCAAATTCAGCATAGTATATCTGCTCCCATGGCCCGAAATCCAGGTGTCCTTCAGTTACAGCTACGACGACTTCCCGTCCCATAATAGTTCTTTTAATATGAGCGTCACCGTTATCCTCTCCGGTATTGTTGTGCCTGTATCTGCTTAACGGTTCGTGTGGAGCGAGCCCTTCGAGGAAATCATCAAAATCTTTTATTAAACCGTTTTCTGCATCGTTGATATATACGCTGGCAGTAATATGCATTGCATTAACAAGGCAGAGGCCCTCCTTTATTCCGCTTTTTTTCAGTTCATCTTTGATATCCCGGGTAATATTTATATAATCTCTTCTTGTTTTTGTATTAATGGTAAGGTATGTTGTATGGGATTTCAACCGGTTACCTCCGTTATTTTATATCAAGAGCCATGGCAATGACAGTGACCGGATGGAGTACTTTATACTTTGTATTCATCTCTATCTGCATCTTGCATGTTTCACAATCTGTTATGACAAATTCAGGAACAGCTTTATCAATGAGATTGAAAAGATTTCTGCCCACTGATTGCGAAATTTCATAGTTCTCTTTTTTAAATCCGTAAGTCCCTGCTATTCCGCAGCATTCGGAGTTGAGAACAATAAGTTCAAGTCCCGGAATATTCTTTAAAACGCCGAGAGTGTACATCACTCCGCCCATGCGCTCGAGGTGACATGGGGAATGATATGCAGCACGGATTCCCAGGGGTTTCATTTCCGGAATATTTCCCGAGAGAAATTCATTATATAAAAATTTGGTTACAAACTCCACCCTGTCGGCTATTCCTGAATTATCAAGTTCGAGAAAACTTGAGTATTCGTTCTTCAGCGCAAAAGCACAGCTTGAGGATGTTGCCACGATTTTTGATTCTTCATTACCTTTCTGAAGGGACGAAATATTGTATATGGCATTTTTTTTCGCTTTTTCGATATAACCGTTGGCGATAAGCGGTACACCGCAGCATTTTTCTTTTTTCATCTCAACACCATAGCCAAGTGCATTCATGACCTTAACGAATTCCCTTCCGAGATTATTATTGTTATAATTAACGAAGCATCCGTGGAAATAGATAATTTTTTTTGAGAATCCGCTCTGGCTCCATTTTAATTCTTTTTTATAAATGCGGCGGAAAGTTGTTTTTTCATAGGCAGGGAATACAGTCCTGTACGGAATTTTCAGGAAGACATGCATAAAAACACGGACTAATGTTAATCCGATTATAAAATTCACAATACGGCTGAACAGGGTAGCGATTCCTCCGACAAGATCTGTTCTGCTCATGAAAAAATCTCTCGGTCTCAACCAGTGTATTTTGAGGTACTTCCACTTTGCGTTCTGTATAATCTCCGCGATTTTTACGTCAGAGGGGCAGGCTATCTCGCATCTTTTGCAGTTCGTACAGAATTTAAGTGATGAATCGACAAGCTCGGGATTTTTAATCCGGAGTCTCTCAGCATCGGGTCCTGATGCTTTAGGTCCGGGGAAAAGATGAGTTGCCTGTGAGACCGGGCAATACATGCTGCATATGGTGCATTTGATGCAATGGTCAAAACTTATATTTTCAATTTTAATCATTCTTAATTTCCTTGATTATTCTTTCCGCGCATTTAAAACCTGTTGATATCGCTACTCCTCCTCCGGATGCTTCACTTACCGGATTGTATCCGGAAAGAACAGATCCGGCACAGAAGAGATTTTTTATGGTTTTACCGCTTTCAGAAACCGGATTGAATTTATTGTCAATCTCAACTCCGAAGCCGAGGAATGGGTGACTTTTTTTGTCAAAGAAAGTGCGGCTGTACCATTTACTTCTTTTATTTTCACTTTTGACTTTCAGTCCGAATAAAGGCTCGGAAATGCTGTCAAATCCGGCAGACAGGCCGCCGCTGAAAAAACTTCCTGTGGTCAGGACATAAAACTTTGAGGTAACCGGGATGTTTCCTGAATTTTTTGTTGTAAGGAACTCGACCTGATCTTTTTTAATCGAACCGGAAACTACGCGTTCTCCTGCAATATATTCCCCGCCAAGCTTTATGAAACTGTTTTTAAGAGCGTGATCTAAACGTAGTCCAAGAATTGACGGAGGGAGTGAAGGAATCTCATAAATAAATTTTCCTGTCATATCCTCAAGTTTTTTTCTTATCGCTTTATAATTGTTTACTCCTATAAATGCGGGGAGTGATACTGCGGAAGCTCCGCCTGATGCTTTTTTAATCTCTTCTGCTATCCGCGGCAGGTAACGTTCAGTTTCAAAAATTCTTGCTATGTCTATCGATCTGAATTCGTGAAGATTTTTTTCCGTGTTCATGTAATAGGGGAGTGAGATATCTCCCAGTACTATTTCAGTATCTTTGAATAACGTGTTCTTTTTGAGATTAGCCGCAGTCTGCTCCGGGTAGTAGTCCCTGAATCCCTTGAAGTTTAATATGGCGATTTTTTGCTGTGAGTTTACTATATCCGTAACTCTTGCGCTGAATACACTCTCCTGCGACAGGTATGTGGGCTTCAATGTTCCCAGTGTGGTTATATGAAAATGATTGAAATCATTATTACTGCTGAGAGTTATCCCTTCAGCAGAAAGTTTTTCTGTGATAAAATTCAAGCTTCCCTTTATTCCCGGTATTCCTGTTCTGGCATAGGGATGCCCGCTGTTCTCTTTTACCATTGTTTTAAGGTATTCGAAAGGTTTTTTTATAACTTCTCCCTTTGTATTGTATCCGGCTATATCAATTGATCCTGATGAGAAATGAAGAGAGTTCATTCCGCCGGATATTATAGCAGTATGGAGCCCATGCGAAGCGCATTTGATTCCGCATGTAAGCCCTGCAAGTCCACCTCCAATAATCAGACAGTCATATATCACTTCAATTTCCTCTTTATCTTTTTATTGTTTTTTTCTTTCTTAATATTTTCTTCAGGACTCTCTTCTTTTATGGTATCGATTTTTGTATTATCAATTTTTTTAGGTTCTTTCATGTGTGAGATCCCGAAAAGTCCCTGGTATATCCAATATGTGAATTCAGCTTCTCTCAGCCCGTCGCCCCATAATACCGGTTTCATCCCTTTCCATCTCTCTTCAAGAAAGTCTTTTAAAAGCTCAACGGATTCATCCGGAGCAGATCCGCCGAATTCCTGTAAAAGGCCTGAAGCTCTATATGCGCAGAGTTCACCCTGGCATGGCCCCATGCCGATTCTTGTTCTTCTCCTGAGGTCAACAAGATCTTTTACTTCAAGTTTTTTTATGGCGTATTCGATCTCACCTTCAGTTACCATTTCACATTCGCATATGACGCGGTAATTTTTTTTATCCTTTGTCATAATGCTGTGGAGTCTCTGGCCATGTCTGTATAAAGTTGATCCGACAACCGAGTCCGGGATTCCGGTGAAATCTTTAATTCTCGATTTTTTGCTGATCTTTTTTTCAGAGCCCGGCAGAGGTATCAGGTGAGTTGAACATTCTTTTTTAATACCCAGTTTCTCGCAGGCAAGATCGGCTGTTTTCTCCGCCATTAGCCTGTAAGTCATCAGTTTCCCGCCGGCGATAGTTATCATTCCATCGAGCCCGTCTCTTTCACTGTGATCGAGCAGGGCAATCCCTCGGCTGATATTTCTGCCCTGTGTCTCTCCGGAAACTGCCAGCAGAGGTCTTACTCCGCAGTATGCCCGCAGCGCACGTGTATGCCGTACATTCGGTATGAGCATCTCTCCGTCATTAAGGAGTACGGATATTTCTTCATCATCAACTGTTAGTTCATTTATCTTGTCATAGGATATCTCTTTGGATGTTGTTCCGATGAGCGAAACCGTATCTCCGGGAACAATAATATCACCGTCCGCAGGAGGACGGCACCGGTTGACTACAATGTTGTTAATCCTGTAGTCTATGATAAGCATTGAACCCTTGGAGGGAAACATCTTTATTTCAATTCCTGCAAGAGCGCACAATTCCTGCCCCCATACACCGGATGCATTGATTACAAGATCTCCGTGAATTTCCGTTTGATTTCCTTTTATATCTATGCACTCAACGCCGGTAATTACTGTTCCGCTTTTAATGATGCCGTTAACTCTTGTATGCGTAAGTATAACCGCCCCTCTTTCCTTTGCATCAAGAACATTGGCGGAGGAGAGTCTGAAGGGATCTATTGTTCCGTCAGGAACAACAAGCGCGGAAAGTATATTCGGATTAAGGTTGGGCTCCATCGCAAGAGCTTTTCTGATGCTTATCTCTTTCGCTTCAATTCCGGCATATTTGCATCCTTCTATCAGATTCCTGTGATATGCCGGATCATCTTCCGGAAGTGTTACAAAGAGTCCTCCGGTTTCTTCAACACAATGGCTTGCAATTTTTTTTAAAATTTTATTTTCTCTAATGCATTCCCTGGCAGATTCGTGATCCTTAACTGCGTAACGTGCACCTGAATGGAGCAGACCGTGATTTCTTCCGGTTGTACCTGAAGCTATATCATTTTTTTCTATCAGGATGCATTTTAATCCTCTGATCGAGAGATCCCGCGCAATACCGGCGCCGGTGGCCCCCCCTCCAATAATTATTACATCAGTTTCAAGTTTGTTCATTTTCTGCAGTTCCCCGGGATTCCTAAAAAGGCTGAATTTTTATAAACTTCCGTTGAATAATTAAATAAGTCATATTGGAGCAGTATCATAAGTCAATTCACTGTTATACCGGTGCTAGTTCCCTGTGCAGAGCCTGCTGAAGTAAATGAAATGCCGGTATCTTATACTCCTGAGCATATCTGCGGATTCCGGTTTCAGGAAGTTGTATACCGGGATGATAAATTCAGTGAAATAAAACTTTTAAGAAGCCCCAGACAATATTATATTAGTCTCTTGAAGCTAATTAAAAAACATCATGTTGCGGTATGTCAAATATTATATCTAATTGTTAATAAAAAACGAACATAGTGAATAATTACTAAAAAAATTGACATTTTATTCCTGTTTAACATCTTTGTACCAGCAGGTGAAATATGAACCTTTTGAATAAGATAAATTCCCCCACCGATTTGAAAAAACTCTCTATTGAAGAGATGGATCAGCTTGCGGAAGAGGTAAGATGCTATATGCTTGATGTGATTTCAGAAAGCGGCGGTCACCTTGCTTCATCTCTGGGTGTGGTTGAACTTACAATAGCTCTTCATTATGTATTCAATACCCCTGTAGACAAAATAATATGGGATGTAGGTCACCAGACATATTCCCATAAAATACTCACAGGCAGAAGAGATGAATTTAAAAATATAAGACGCTACGGCGGGATCAGCGGTTTTCCCAAAAGAAATGAGTCCCCTTACGATCCTTATAATGTTGGTCACAGCAGTACGAGTATTTCCCTTGCAGTAGGCGAAGCTGTAGGGCGTGACCTGTCAGGTAAAAAATATAAAGTCGTAGCTGTAATCGGTGACGGTTCACTCACGGGGGGTATGGCATTTGAAGCTCTGAATCATATAGGACATATAGGGAACGATGTAATCGTTATTCTTAATGATAATGAGCATTCAATCTCTGAAAATGTCGGAGCGCTTTCCACCTATCTCACAGAAATGATCTCCAGGAGTTTTTATAACAGGTTCCGTAAAAAGTCGATGAAGATGATAAAGAGCATACCGTGGCTGGGAGACTATATATTCAGTTTCATGTTCAGGGTATTCTCCTCATTCAAAAGTTTTATTATTCCGGGTCAGCTTTTTGAAAATATGGGTCTTAGATATTTCGGGCCTGTTGACGGCCATAATATTGCCAAACTTGTTGAACTTCTTGATAGAGTAAAAGATATAAATTCAGGTCCGAAAATTGTACATGTAATTACGAAGAAAGGGAAGGGATTTGAGCCTGCAGAGTGTGACCCGTGCAGTTTTCACGGGACTGGTCCATTCGATCGTTGTTCCGGAGATAGAGTTCCTAAAAGCGGCGGTGAATCATATTCGTCAATCGCAGGGAGAACTTTAGCTGCTATCGGCAAGAGAGACGAAAAAGTTGTTGCTGTTACCGCAGCTATGAAGGAGGGTACTGGTTTAACCGAGTTCGAGAAAGTCGCCCCTTCAAGAATTTTTGATGTAGGTATCGCCGAACAGCATGCTGTCACATTTTCATCCGCCCTGGCTTCAACCGGGATTAAACCTTTTGTTCCTATATACTCTACTTTCCTGCAGCGTGCTTATGACCAGCTGATTCATGATACAGCTATTATGAAACTCCCCGTAAGATTTCTGATTGACAGGGCTGGTGTGGTTGGCGATGACGGAGAAACTCATCATGGTCTTTTTGATATATCCATGATCAGAAATGTTCCTGAGTTTGAATTTTATGCACCATCAAATGGCGAAGAGCTTCGTGATTTAATATACTACGCCTGGAAGCACAACTCCGGCCCTATTGCAATTAGATATCCCCGCGGTACATCACACACACATGGATTGAATGTGAATGAACATGGAGAGTTTATTCCCGGGAAGATAAGAATTCTTACTAAGGGGAATGATGCGGCTATTCTGGCTCTTGGCGACATGGTTCAGGTTGCCCTTGAGACTGAGTCGATTCTGCGCAAAAAAGGATATGCTGTAACGGTAGTTAATATTGTTTCAATAAAGCCGCTTGATATAGCCGGAATAGAGAGAATTATAAAGAGATGCGGGAAATTTATTACTCTTGAGAATGGTTTTAAATCCGGCGGAGTAGGTGAGTATATCTATTCAAG
>Ga0116171_10003534_pt1 | contig 14405 bp, 13 predicted proteins | sample AD_JPNHW2_MetaG_FD_89798 | JGI IMG/M metagenome (GOLD analysis project Ga0116171, IMG submission 89798) | Active sludge microbial communities of municipal wastewater-treating anaerobic digesters from Japan - AD_JPNHW2_MetaG | ecosystem: Engineered > Bioreactor > Anaerobic > Digestate | place...
AGCCTCCGAGAATGCGGAAGATCTGGTTCGACGTCATTCGTTCGAGCCTCCATTCTGCGGTGAAGGGCGGGCCGAGTCGCTTGGTTATTGCCAGTCCAGCACTACTTTGCCGCAGTTGCCGCTTCGCATGGCCGCGAAGCCCTTTTCAAACTCGGTGTAGTGGAGCCGGTGCGTGATGACAGGCGTGATGTCCAGCCCAGATTGGAGCATCACCGACATCTTGTACCACGTCTCATACATTTCCCGGCCATAGATGCCCTTGATGGTAATCATCTTGAAGATGACCTCGTTCCAGTCGATAGCAATCGGCTCCGGCGGGATGCCCAGCATGGCGATGCGGCCGCCATGCGCCATGTTCGACAGCATTTCGCGGAAGGCCACCGGGTTGCCGGACATCTCGAGTCCGACGTCAAAACCCTCATGCATGCCGAGTTGTTTCTGCACCTCGGCCAGCGGCGTTTCTTTTGTATTTGCCGCAAGCGTGACCCCGATCTTGCGCGCCAATTCGAGCCGGTCCGGATTGATATCAGTAATGACGACATACCGGGCGCCGGCGTGCTTTGCCACCGCGGCGGCCATGATCCCGATTGGGCCAGCGCCCGTCACCAGGACATCCTCGCCGAGCACGGGGAACGACAGCGCTGTGTGGACGGCGTTTCCAAACGGATCGAAAATCGAAGCGACGTCGAAGTCGATGCCCGGATCGTGGCGCCAAATATTAGCCATGGGCAGCGCAAGGAGTTCGGCGAAAGCGCCAGGACGGTTCACCCCGACACCCTTGGTGTGGGCACAGAGGTGGCGGCGTCCGGCCATGCAGTTGCGGCAACGGCCGCAAGTGACGTGGCCCTCGCCAGAGACCAGGTCGCCAGGGTAGAAATCGTTGACGTTTGATCCAACCGCTTCAATCCGTCCGATGAACTCGTGGCCCACGGCCATCGGCACCGGGATCGTCTTCTGAGCCCAGGCGTCCCAGTTGTAGATATGCAGATCGGTGCCGCAGATACCTGTCTTCAATACCCGGATCAAAACGTCGTTGATGCCGATTTCAGGTTCGGGAATGTCCTGCAACCACAGGCCAGGTTCGGCTTTCGATTTCACTAGTGCTTTCATTGGTTCTTTACCAGTCCACTATCAGTCAGGCTGACATGGCGCGCGACTGCAAGTCAAAGCGGAACCAGTGTCAAGGATCGTATTCACACGAGATCGCTCGATTCGTGATAGAAATAGGGGCTTCTGCCATGAACCCCTATCTGTTGCGCGCCACCGTCGTCGCCGCCCTGGGCGGCCTTCTGTTTGGGTTTGACACCGCAGTGATCGCTGGCGCAACCCATGCGCTATCGCAGGTCTTCGGCCTGACGCCTGCTTCGCTTGGCCTCACAGTCTCGAGTGCTCTCTGGGGCACGGTCATTGGATCCATGGTGGCTGGCTACCCAGGAGACAAGTATGGCCGCCGCGCCAGTCTGCGCATACTCGCGGTGCTCTACCTGCTCTCCGCTATTGGATGTGCATTTGCCTGGAACTGGGGTTCGTTCGTTCTCTCGCGCTTCATTGGCGGCCTCGCCATTGGCGGATCGTCCGTCCTCGGACCCATGTACATTGCCGAGATCGCCCCGGCCCGCCTGCGCGGACGGCTGGTCGGAACGTTTCAGTTCAACATCGTCTTTGGCATCCTGGCCGCCTACTTCTCCAACTACGCCATCGGACTCGCCGGATTCGGCGCCGACGAATGGCGTTGGAAGCTGGGCATTGCCGCCGTCCCCTCGCTCCTCTTCCTCATCATGCTCTATAGCATCCCGCGCAGCCCGCGCTGGCTGGTCAAGACCGGACGCGTCGATGAAGCGCGCGAGGTTCTTCGGCTCACCGGCGAGGAGGACTACGAAGCCAGCCTCGCCCAGATCGTTGAATCCATCGACGCCGAGCACGGCCTCGGCGCCGAGCCACTGTTCAGCGCTAAATACAAGTTCCCGATCTTCCTGGCCGTCTCGATCGGCATGTTCAACCAGTTCTCCGGCGTCAACGCGATCTTGTACTACCTCAACGACATCTTCGCCAAGGCCGGTTTTGACAAGGTGTCGAGCGATCTCCAGGCTGTTGCCATCGGGTTCACCAACCTAGCCGCGACCATCATCGCCATGTCGGTGATCGACAAACTGGGCCGTAAGAAGCTGCTCCTGACCGGCGCCGTCGGCACGGCTGTGTCGCTGGCTGGCGTGGCCTGGATCTTTGCCAGCAAGGCAAATGAACACCTGCTCGTCTGGTTGCTGGTGGCCTTCATCGGATTCTTCGCCTTCTCGCAGGGTGCAGTGATCTGGGTTTACTTGAGCGAGGTCTTCCCAAATCGTGTCCGGGCAAAGGGGCAGAGCTTGGGCAGCGCCACGCACTGGATCATGAACGCCATGATCAGCTACAGCTTTCCGGTGATCGCCGCCTCGTCGGGCGCGGCGCCGTTCGCCGTCTTCTCGGTCATGATGGTGGCGCAGTTCTTCGTCGTCCTATTCATCTATCCAGAGACGAAAGGGCTCACACTCGAAGAGATGCAGAAGAAGTTCAGGATTCACTAACGGCATCAGAATCCTGGCGCCCGCCACACTTCTGCGCCACCGACGATCGTGATGATCGGACCGCCGCGGAATGTTCGCCCGCTAAATGGCGAATTGCGGCTCTTCGATTGCGATTTGGCCACATCGAACGTCCACGGGTATTCAGGATGGAAGATGGTCACGTCCCCCAAGTAGCCCGTCTTCAGCGCTCCGCGCGCCTGGTCGCCCTGCCAGCCGATCACCCGCGCCGGCTCGCACGTTAGCATGGCGATCAGCTTGGTCAGATTGATGCGCTGTGAGTGGACAAGTACTTCCAGGCTGACGCCCAGGGCGGTTTCGAGCCCGAGGATGCCGAACGGGCACTTCTCGAACTCCTGCATCTTGTCGTCGCCGGCGTGGGGGGCGTGATCGGTAGCGATACAGTCGACGGCGCCCGATGTGATGCCGTGCAGGATGGCGTCGATGTCAGTTGCACACCGCAGCGGCGGCTTCATCTTGAAGTTCGAATCGTAAGGCTTCATGTGGCCCGTGTGCAGCGCGATGTGATGAGGCGTGACTTCTGAAGTCACCGGAAGACCGCGCTGCTTGGCGAATGCGACCATGGCCACGGCATTCTTGGTTGAGATGTGCGCAACGTGAAAACGGGCACCCGTCAGTTCGGCCAATATGATATCGCGCGCCACCATCACGTCCTCTGAGGCGCCAGGGATAGGACGCAACCCCAGATTCACGCTGTCGACGCACTCGTGCATGTCGCCGCCTGCGCTGAGGTTCAGATCCTCGCAGTGGTCGATCACTACAATGCCGCGTGCCTGCGCCACTTCCATCGCCCGGCGCATCACTCTTGAATTCATCACCGGGCGCCCGTCGTCGCTGATCGCCACGGCTCCGGCTTCCATCATTGCCCCGATTGACGCGAGTTCCTCGCCCTCGCTGCCCTTGGTGATCGCCCCAATCGGGCACACACGGACAGGCGAAACCCGGCTCGCTGTCTCGACGATATAGCTTGTCACCATTGCCGAATCGTTCACCGGCTTGGTGTTCGGCATGCAGCAGACGGTCGTGAACCCGCCTGCTGCCGCAGCCTGCGTCCCCGTTTCGATCGTCTCCGCGTGCTCAAAGCCGGGTTCCCGCAGATGGACGTGGATGTCGATGAAACCAGGCGCCACAACCAATCCCGAAGCATCGATCTCGGTCGCACCGTGCACCGCCATTCCTTGGCCGACGCCAGCGATGCGGCCGTCCTCGATCAAGACGCTTGCCACTGCGTCGTATCCCGACGCGGGACAGATGACGCGTCCATTCTTTATGAGCGTTTTCACTGCAGTAGCACCTTTTCGAGCACCGCCATTCTGACGGCGACGCCGTTTTCCACCTGGTTCAGGATCATCGAGCACTGCGCGTCGGCCACATCGGACGAAATCTCCCGCCCCCGGTTGATCGGTCCCGGATGCATCACAATGGCGTGCGGCTTGGCCAGGTCGAGATGCTCCACCCGCAGCCCATAGAAACGGAAGTACTCGCCCGCGGGGATGGCTGGTTCGTGAATCCGTTCCAGTTGCACCCTCAGCATCATTACCACGTCGGCGTCTTTCACCGCCTTACAGATGTCGTACTCCAGCGTGACGCCGTTGGCAATTGCGGCCATCTGCGGCGGTAGCAGCGGAGGCGGCCCGCACAACACGATATCCGCGCCGAACTTCGACAACAGGTGAACGTTCGAACGCGCGACGCGGCTGTGAGCGATGTCGCCGATGATGGCCACGCGGAGTCCTTCGAGCTTGCCGAGGCGATCCAGAATTGTGCGCGCATCCAACAACGCCTGCGTCGGATGCTCGTGCGTGCCATCGCCGGCGTTGATAATTGGCGTCATCAGATGGCGTGAGAGGAAGTGAGGTGCTCCTGATGCTGCGTGCCGCATCACGATCGCCGAGGGGTGCATTGCCACGAGTGTGTTCAACGTGTCCACCAGCGATTCGCCCTTCGACACGCTCGACCCCGCCGCCGTGATCGACAGCGTATCCGCTCCCAACCGCTTCGCTGCGATTTCGAAACTCGACCTCGTCCGCGTCGAGTTCTCGAAGAACATGTTCACTACCAGCCTGCCCGAACAGACCGTCAGTTTCGGCAGCGGCCCACTACCATGAAACTGGAATTCACGTGCGCGTTCGAGCATCTGTTCGATCTCGGCCCGCTCGAGCGGCTCGATCCCGAGCAATCCTTTGCTCATCGTGCGCCTCCTCGCGACATCCGGTCAGTTCGCCAGTTCAACCAGTAGGACTCGCTCGGTGGCGTCAATCTCCTGGAACTTCACCTCAATGATCTCGCGCGACGAGGTCGGGATCTTGCGGCCGACATACTGCGCTTCGATCGGCAACTCGCGATGGCCGCGGTCAATCAGGACCAGCAACTGGACCCTGGCTGGACGACCCAGTTCGAACAAAGCGTCCAGCGCGGCGCGGATCGTGCGGCCCGTGTACAGGACGTCGTCCATCAGGATGACATGCTTGCCCTGGACCGGAAAATCAATTTGGGTGCCGCTCACCACGGGCTTAGGCCCCACCGTGGACAGATCGTCCCGGTACAGGTTGATGTCCAGGATGCCCACTGGGACCTTCAGATTCTCCAGTGACTCGATCTTTGCAGCCAGGCGCTGTGCCATCGGCACACCGCGGCGTCGGATGCCGATGAAGGCCAGCGAAGTGGGATCGCTGGATTTTTCCAATACTTCATGCGCCAGCCGCACCAGCGTGCGGTCCATCTCCGACGCGCTCATCAACTGCGCTTTTTCTCTTGTTGAACTCATAAATTAAGCCCTGTCGAACGTTCCAGGCTACCACACGCCGCACGCTCAGATTCGTCTCATCCGGCCCCGGACTCGCCGGCTCAATCTTTCCACTTCTTCCAGTCTCTTCAAGTTGTCGATCGACAGAACATGCTGCGCGTTCTTCTCCAGCGACCGCTCCACTTCGGCGATGATCTCCTTCATCTTGCCCAGGTCCGCGAGGTTGCGTTTGTGGTCCTCTTTTAGGATCGCCTCGCTCATCGACCGTCCGTCCGGCATCCGCTTGCCCCGGCTGTCCTCCTCGCCGGGAATCACTTCGGGCGGCAGCGATTGCGCGCCCAGCAGCGCAGGCGCCAGGCCCAGCCAGGCGAGAAGCCGGCGCCTTCGGTTGCTATCATGACCTGTAATGCGCGAAATAAAGGTTGGCATCATTGGCCTCGGTACCGTCGGCGGCGGAGCTATTTCCATTCTCACCCGGAATCGGGAGCAGATCGTGCGGAAACTCGGCTTTCCGCTCGACATCGCCGCCGTTTGCGACCTGAACGCGAAATCACGAACGCTGCCCGATGGACTCGAAGGCGCCCTGGTGACCGAGGATTGGCGCGAGCTGGTTTCCCACCCCAATGTCGACATCGTGGCCGAACTGGTTGGCGGCACGGGAGCGGCGCGTGAGATGGTAGAAGCCGCTATTGCCAACGGCAAAGCCGTCGTCACCGCCAACAAGGAACTGATGGGACTGCAAGGAGTCGCGCTTGGACGGCTGGCGGCGGAGAAGGGCGTACCGCTGGCCATGGAAGCCAGCGTCTGCGGCGGCATCCCCATTCACGCCGTGCTTAAAGAGGGCATCTGCGCCGACAGCGTTCGCGCCTTCTATGGAATCCTCAACGGGACGAGCAACTACATCCTCACTGAAATCGAGCAGCATGGCAAAGCCTTTGACGACGTGCTGAAGGAGGCTCAGCGACTTGGTTTCGCCGAAGCCAACCCAACGGCCGATGTCGGAGGCTTCGACGCCCGATCCAAACTGGTGCTGCTTGCCCTGCTCGCCTTCGGCGCTCGCGTCGAGCCCGCCTCGGTACCCACCGAAGGCATCGAGCGCATCACTCCAACTGACTTCCGTTACGCCAAACAGGCCGGCTGCACCATTCGCCTCCTCTGCGCCGCCGAGGCCACGGAGGAAGGAGTCTTTCTCTCCGTGCGCCCGTCCCTCATCCCGGTCACCACCATTCTGGCCGGCGTCCAGGGCGCCTACAACGCCGTCTGGGTCAAGGGCGATTTTGGCGCCGATACTTTCTATTACGGCAGGGGTGCCGGCCCTCTGCCCACTGGCGTCGCGGTCGTCAGCGACCTGATGCGTGTCGCCCGCGAACTGCGCCATGGCAGCGCCGCCCGTGTCTCGCCCTTCTCCTTCACCGATCCGCGTGACGACGCCCCGCGCCCCATCGGCGAACAGCGCCGCCCGTGGTTCCTCCGTTTCCGCGTCGCCGACCGCCCAGGCATTATCGCTGCCCTGTCGGCCATCCTCGCCGAGCACGAAATTAGTATCGACGCGGTGCTCCAACTGCCTGACCAGGACTGGCGCAACCTGCCCTTCGTCATCACCGTCGAGGATACCGAAGAGGCTCGCCTTCGCCGCGCACTGAATCACATGGCTCGCTTCGACTTCATGGTCGAACCGCCACTCGCCTTGCCAATTGAATCGGGTCTGTAGCCGCTAAAGGCTGCGCGCGATATCCACCAGGTCGGCGAACAACCCGTAAGCAGTCTGTTCGACGCTCGGATTGACACTCAACACCGCCATCTGCCCCATCAGGTCGGTTTCAAGTACGAGTGCGGTCGACGAACCGTGCGCGGAGGCGAGAATGTCATCGCCTGGTAGCACCTCTGCCCTCACTCGCAGCCGCAGGGCGTCATCAACCCTCTTGGCCCTGCTCACCAGCACGACTCGCTTCCCTTTTGACTCAATTTCGGCCAGCTTGTCCGGCGTCATCCGCCCGATCCCCTTGCGGTCCACATCTTGAGGTGTCACCCCCGCATCCATAAACACATTGGCCAGCGCCGCTGTTTTGCAGGCCGAATCCCAACCGTCGATATCGAACCAGGGGTCGGCCTCGGCCAACCCTCGCAATCGTGCAAGGTCGATGCCCTGGTCGAGTGTCTTGCCTTCGCGCATCGTCTCCAAAATCAGTTGAGTCGTCGAGGTCAATGTACCGGCGAACCCAAGGATCTTGACCCCCGGCAAATTGTTTCGCACGAGACTGAAAACCGGCGTCCCGCCCATCGCCACTGCTTCATGCCTGAATTCCACGCCTGCGCGCTTCGCCGCGGCAGTCAATTCGCGGTAGGCGAACGCTATCGGCCCCTTGTTTGCCGTCACCACATGCATACCGCGCGCGAACGCCTCCTTGATGTGTGAGATCGCAGGTTCGCCGGACTCGGGATTCAGCGGGGTGATCTCCATCACCACCTCCGCTGCCGCCCTGTCCAGGAACTCGCCGATCGACGGCGCCGCCACTCCAAACGCCGGCTCCACGTCCAAGCCCGCCGGATCGAAGGCGGTTCCCTGCCTCTCTGTTTGGACACCCACAATTCGAAACGGATAGGCTCCGCGTTCGCGCTCCAGAAGCCGGGCGAAGGCGCGCCCCACGTTGCCGTATCCAATCAACGCCAATCTCACGTTCGCTTGGTCCCTTCACGAAAGGAATCAATCCAAGCTTCCAACGCGAGCACTCCATCCCGCAAGCCCGGATGGTTTCACTCTCACGCCTTTACATTCTCGCGCCCCTATTGATATCCTCCATGAAGCCTGCTGGAGGTTTGCCTGGCGCTCCCGAAACGGGTCGATATTGTCATTCCGGTCCTGAACGAAGCACACGTTCTCGAGAATAGCGTCGACGCCCTGCGTACTCACTTGCAGGAGGGCTTCCCATTCCAATGGCGGATCGTCATCGTGAGCAACGGCTCCACCGATTCGACGGGTGACCTCGGCCGCGCTCTCGCCGCACGCCACGCGGACATCCAATTCCTGTCGCTCGACCAGCGCGGCCGCGGCCGCGCACTGCGCCACGCGTGGACCGTCAGCTCGGCCGACGCTGTCTGTTACATGGATGCCGATCTCTCAACCGGTCTGGCCTTTCTCCAGCCCCTGGTCGAGGCGATCCTGAAAGACGGCTACGATATCGCCACCGGATCACGCCTCCTTCATGGCGCACGCACGAACCGGTCTTTCCGCCGGGAAGCCATCTCGCGCATCTACAACTGGATCGTATGGCTCGCCTTCCGCACTAGGATCAAAGACTCACAATGCGGTTTCAAGGCCGCCAGCCGACGCGCCGTCCAGCAGGTATTGCCCCAGGTCGAGGACCAGTGCTGGTTCTTCGACACGGAACTGCTCGTTCTGGCGCAGGCCTCTGGTCTTGCCGTTAAGGAAATCCCTGTGGTCTGGCACGAGGACCCGGATAGCCGGGTCAAGATCATCTCAACCGCTTGGGACGATCTTAGGGGCATCGTGCACCTTTGGCTGTCTCTGAAGCGCAGCGGCGCAGGTCTGCCGGGCCAGCCGCCGTTGAACGGGGTTGAAGCCGGGATGCGTAACGGGGAAGATGGTTAGCATGGCACGGGCCACCATCCTGCTGGTCGAGGACGAGGCGCCCTTGCGCAACCTTCTGGGCCGCTATCTTGAACGTCAGGGCTACGTCGTAATTGCCAGTGGAGACGGAACTGAAGCTCTCGATGCCTTCACTGACGCCGACGGCGCAATTGATGTTGCCATCGTCGACCTTACCCTGCCGGGCCTCAGCGGCGAAATGGTCGTCACGCGTCTGCTTGACGCTTCGCCATCCATTCGAGTCATCGTTTCGAGCGGCCGCCCTTACTCCACGGAAGCCCTCCCCGAACCGTATCGGCCGCGCGCCGAAGCCCTTCTGAAACCCTATCTCCCCCAGTCGCTGCTCGACTCCATTGCCCGCCTCCTCGGTGACGAGGCTCAGCCCAGCATGTCCTGAAGCCTCACGGCGAAATCGCCCTCGCTCTCCGACCACAGCAACCGCCGCTCGGAGGCGATGGCATCTCCGATATCCGACGCCAGATGTAGAATACTCCGGACGTTGGACTGCACTGGCCGCAACTGGTCGCTCTTCTCGCACGGCAGGTAGAGCCGGTCACTTCCCGCATCGATGCGGAAATGCTCGCCCAACGAACTCTCGAACTGCGGCCCGTAGCACTCGAGCGCCACCGCCGATGGCTTCAATGACCACTCTTCATCCCACTGCCACAGGTCCCACCGCGTCTCCCAGCAGAACGCTGCGTCCTGATGCAGGAACTGTTCCGCGATCTTCGCCAGTTTGTTCGGTTCAGGCGTCTCGTCAAACCATTCTTCGAACAGCGGCGGTTCGCGGAAAGACAGCGCGTGAATCCGCAGCACACCGCCCGGCGCCAACTTCGAGGCCGGAAAGACCTCCACTGCCTTTCGGAAGTAGACCGGCAACCCCAGCGCCGCGTATCCCTTCAGCCAAAAAGAGAGGTACAGCGGTTCAGCCACGGCTCGCCTCCCCCTGCTTGAGCACGCAGACGCCCAGCGGCGGCAGCGACAGGGTGACATGGTGATACCGTCCCTGACAGTTGCCCTCCTGCGCCCAAACCGTCCCCGGATTCGATACCCCGCTCCCGCCGAACTCGCTCCAGTCGCTGTTCAGTGCCTCGTGCCACGGCCCCGCCGCAGGCATTCCGACGTTATACGGCCGTCGCACCGCCGGCGTGAAGTTGCACACGAACACCATCATTTCGCCGTTCTTGGCCCGTCGCAGGAACGAGATCACAGATGCGTCGATATCATGGATGTCGATCCACTCAAATCCACGTTGGTTGAAGTCAATTTCGTACAGCGCCGCATTCTCCACATACAGCTTGTTCAGGGCCCTCACGTAGTCTTGCAGGGATTTGTGGAACGGGTACTTCACCACGTCCCAGCGCAGGCTGCTCTGCCAGTCCCACTCTTCGTACTGGCCCAGTTCGCAGCCCATGAAGAGGAGCTTCTTGCCTGGATGTCCCCACATGTACCCTAGAAACGCCCTCACGTTCGCGAACCGCTGCCACTCGTCGCCCGGCATCTTGCCGATCAGTGACGACTTGCCGTGCACCACTTCATCGTGCGAAATCGGCAGCACGAAATTCTCCGTAAAGGCGTACAGCAGGCTGAATGTGATGTGGTGGTGGTTGTATTTGCGGAACAATGGGTCGTTCTTGAAGTAGGCGAACATGTCGTGCATCCAACCCATGTTCCACTTCATAGTGAACCCCAGCCCGCCGGCGAAGGTCGGATGCGACACGCCCGCAAAGGAGGTCGATTCCTCCGCAACTGTGAACGCGCCCGGCACCCGGTGCGCCTCCTCGTTGAACCTCCGGATGAAATCGATCGCCTCCAGATTGATATTGCCGCCGTACCGGTTCGGAATCCAGTCCTCGGCGTTGCGAGAGTAGTCCAGATAGACGATCGATGCCACCGCGTCCACCCGCAGACCGTCGATGTGGTACTCCTTCAGCCAGAAGAGCGCGTTCGAGATCAGAAAATTCCTCACCTCGTTGCGCCCGAAGTTGAAGATCAGGGTCCCCCAGTCTTTGTGTTCGCCCTGCCGGGGATCTTGGTGCTCGTAGCACGCTGTCCCGTCAAATCGCGCCAGCCCATGTGCATCCTTCGGGAAATGCGCCGGCACCCAATCGATGATCACCCCAATCCCGTTCTGGTGGCACTGGTCAACGAAATACTTGAAGTCGTCCGGCGTGCCAAAACGAGCAGTCGGCGCGAAGTAGCCCACCACCTGATAGCCCCAGGAGCCTGAATACGGATGCTCCATTGGAGGCATCAGCTCCAGGTGAGTGAACCCCAGTTCCTTCACATACGGGATAAGCCGCCCGGCCAACTCGCGGTAGCTCAGCGGCTCGCCATCCTCACCCTTCTTCCACGACTCTATATGGACCTCGTACGCCGACACTGGTCGCTCCAGCCAGTTTGTACGCGCCCGCCCCTCGAGCCACCCGCCATCGCCCCACTCGTACTTGCTCAGATCCCATACGACCGAACCCTGTTTCGGAGGACACTCGGATGCGAACCCGTACGGATCACACTTCAGGCTGCTGACCCCAAATACACGCGACCGGACGAAATACTTATAGATGTCGCCTTGCTTAACGCCAGGGATGAACAACTCCCAGATGCCCCCATCCCGCCTCCTCATCGGCTGGCAGCGGTTGTCCCACTCGTTGAAATCGCCCACCACGCATACCGCCTCAGCGCTTGGAGCCCAGACGGCGAACCTCACCCCGCCTACGCCGTCGGCCTCAACCAGGTGCGCGCCCATGCTGTGCCACGCCTCATGGTTCGTTCCCTCCTCATGCAGATGGACATCGAAATCGCTGATCTGCGGCCAGAAACGGTAAGGGTCCTCTTCGATTCGCTCGGTTCCGTCTCCTAACCGCACACGGAATTGATAGCGCGCAGGCAACTTCTCCAGGCTGGCCTCGAACAAACCGCCCCCATGAATCCGAATCATGGGCACAGTCCACCCCTCCGCCACCACCTCAGCCGCCGCCGCACGAGGCAGAAAGGCCCGGATCACTGGCTTGCCGGTTTCAGCCCCGTGTGGTCCAAGATGGGCAAACGGATCCCCGTGGTACCCTCCAACGATTGCTTCCATATCGGCGCCGTGCATGCCGCTATTATGGCAGGGCCGCTATCATGGCTGAGATGGACGAATTCATTCGCGCCCTGCCAAAAGCCGAACTGCACGTGCATCTTGAAGGTTCTGTCGAGACCACTACCCTCATCGAACTCAATCCTTCGCTCTCCCGCGACTCCATACTCGCCCGCTACGCCTACGCGGACTTCCGTGGCTTCCTGGACAGTTACAAATGGGTGACCGGCTTCCTGTGTACTCCACAGGACTACGCCCTCATCACCCGCCGCCTCCTTGAACGCCTCGACCGCGAAGGCGTCGTCCACGTCGAGATCAACATTAGCGCCGGCGTAGTCCTTTGGCGGAACCAGGACCTCGACGCCATATTTGACACCGTCACCGCTGAGGCCGCCCGCTACCCCATTTCGACCCTTTTCATCTTCGACGCTGTCCGCCAGTTCGGTGTTGAAGCCGCCTGGGCCGTCGCCCGCCGCGCCGTCGCCTTTAAATGCCGCGGCGTAGCCGCCTTCGGCATCGGTGGCGACGAACTCGCAGCCCCAGCCTCCGCGTTTCGCCCTGTCTTCGACTATGCCCGATCCCACGGTCTCCGGCTGACGCCCCATGCCGGCGAGACCGGGGCGCCCGCTTCGATCCGTGACGCCATCGAATGCGGTGCCGATCGCATCGGCCACGGTATCGCCGCCGCCGCCGACCCCGGCCTGATGCGGCTACTCGTCGAACGCGATATCCCTCTTGAAGTCTGTGTTTCCAGCAACTTGGCCACCGGCGTCGTCGCCTCGCTCGACCGTCACCCGCTGCGGATTCTGTGGGACGCCGGAGTCCCCATCGTCCTCAACAGCGACGACCCACCCATGTTCCACACCACCTTGCTGAACGAGTATCTGCTGGCCGCCCGCCACTTCGGTTTCGACCGCGAAATGCTCCTCCGGGCCGCTCAGAACAGCCTCCGTTACAGCTTCCGCACCTGACCTTTCAGCCATGCCACTTCCCCGCTTCGGTACCCCCCAACTCCGTCCAGGGCCATGCTATATTGGAAGGGTCGCTAAAACGGCAGCGGGGACGTAGTTCAGCTGGTTAGAACGCCGGCCTGTCACGTCGGAGGTCGCGGGTTCGAGCCCCGTCGTCCCCGCCATTCCCTCCCCGGCCCCCAAAACTCCACAAAGCCCTGGCTCAAGTGTCTTGCCCAATCTTCCATCGTTGTCGAGGCTACGGAAACCTGCCGCTTGTCTGCTGATTAGTCCTATCCTGGCGCTCAGACGCAAATAGTGCAGTTGCTAAGACTGGAGCGCGCCGTAGGGGTATTTTGTTACTGCCACGCAGATCGGGTTTTGCCGAATCGCACAACTTGGGCCAACACGGACTCGCCTGCTTACCGGTGCGGTACGATGAATCCCGGAACCGTAGGAGAGGATTGGAGTTCTCGCATGAGATTACTGCTTGTTGGATGCCTGTTTGCTGCGATGCTGCCGGGGGCCGACCGGGTGGTGATGAATCTCGAACAGTCGCCCTATGCGCGAGTGAAGAACGTACCGATTTCGGCCGTGACGATGCGCGATGGCTTCTGGCAGCCGCGCATGACAACCAACGTCGAGCGCAGCATCCCGACCCTGCTGGCCCTGCTCGAAGAGCACGGCATCGTCGACAACTTCCGGCGGCTTGCCGGCAAGGACGTCCCGCGCAAGGGTCCGCTATTCACCGACTCGGACATCTACAAGTGGATGGAAGCTGTTGCCTTCGCACTGCAAACCACCGACGACCCAAGACTCCGAGCAACCTTCGACACGCTGACCGACGAGATCCTGGCCGCCCAGGAGCCCAACGGCTATCTGAACACTTATTGGACGGAGGACCGTAAGGACCGCCGCTGGAAAGAGATGGTCACCGGGCACGAGCTCTATTGCCTCGGCCACATGCTCCAGGCTGGCATCGCCTACTACCGGGCGACGGGCAATCGAAAGCTCATGGACGGCGGCATCCGGTTCGTCGAATACCTGCTGCGCGACTTTGGTCAGGACCGGCAGCCGCTCCTGGCTGGGCATCCGGAGATCGAACTTGCGCTGGTCGAGTTGTACCGGACGACCGGACGAAAGGAGTTCCTCGATCTAGCCGGGTACATCCTGCGCGGCGACGGCGCGCGGCTTAAGCTGACCCCACAACAGATGAGCTACACCTTCAGCGGACGCCCATTCGCCGAGCGGACGATCATAGAAGGCCATGCCGTCCGCGTCGGCTACGCGGCCTCGGGAGCAGCGGACTACTACATCGAAACCGGCGATCCGGCTTACAAGGCTGCTCTCGATCGCCTCTGGACGGACATGACCAGGGGCAAGATGTATGTCACTGGCGGTACTGGTTCGCGTGCATCTGGGGAAACATTCGGCGATCAAT
>Ga0116171_10003535_pt1 | contig 14403 bp, 17 predicted proteins | sample AD_JPNHW2_MetaG_FD_89798 | JGI IMG/M metagenome (GOLD analysis project Ga0116171, IMG submission 89798) | Active sludge microbial communities of municipal wastewater-treating anaerobic digesters from Japan - AD_JPNHW2_MetaG | ecosystem: Engineered > Bioreactor > Anaerobic > Digestate | place...
GAAAAGAACAGTGAGGAGGTCTACTACGTCGATCCCGGATACAAGATATTCAAGGACTACTACATCATCGGCGTGCCGCCGGTGGCCATGGGCGTGCGGGGGACGGAGATGCTCTTCACATATGTCAAGCCCTGCCACGGCACATTTGTCATGGGAATCGACTCGGCGGAGGAGATCGCTCGGCTGCGGGAAAACGAAAAGAAGAAGATCATCAAGTCGATGAAGAAGGGCAAATCGCCGGAGGAGGCCACGTCGACGGCAGCGCCGGCCAGCTACAGCGACTTGTGGAAGAGATGATCATGCGATTAAAGGTCCTGGCGTTCGCCGGCTTTCGGGAGGTCCTGGGAAAGGAGAGAGAGATGGAGGTGAGGGATGGGGCGACGGTGGGCGAGGCTCTGCAGGCCCTGAGTGAGAGGCTGCCTCGCTTCCAGGAGGAGGCTTTCGAGGGTCCGTCCGGTGCCCTGCGCGACTATGTCCTGCTCATGGTCAACCGAAAGAGGATCGACCCCGTCCAGGATCTGTCCCGGCCTCTGCAAGAGGGCGACGAGCTAGCCATATTTCCCCCTGTTGCCGGAGGATAAGTCCCTTGATTGAGATCACCGAAGAAGACATCTCAATCGATCAATTGATGAGGCGGGCCAGGAGGCGGGAGGCGGGGGCGATCGTCAGCTTCACAGGCACCGTCAGAGACGACGGAATGGACAGGCTCCTCTTGGAGGCCTATCCGGAGGCGGCCAAGGCGGAGCTTTCTGCCATCGTCGACGAAGCCGCCCGGCGCTTTTCCCTGCTGTCGGCGGATGTGGTGCACCGCACCGGCTCTCTGTCGGTGGGAGAGAATATTGTGGCCATAGTCTGCTCGGCAGCCCATCGGGAGGCGGCCTTTGCCGGGTGCAGGTACATCATAGAGGAGCTGAAGAAGAGGGCCCCCATCTGGAAGAAGGAGATAGGGCCGGGCGGGGAGCGCTGGATTGAGGGATTTCGGCACAATCCCGATTCTGTTCAGAGCGGAGGAGGGAAGTGATGAGCGAGGGAGAGTTTGTGGTGGTGCTGTGCACCGCCGGGACAGGCGAGGCTGAGAAGCTTGCCGGGGTCCTGGTTTCTGAGAGGCTGGCCGCCTGCGTGAATGCCGGTCCCGTCCGCTCCTGCTACATCTGGGAGGGAAAGCTCTACTGGGACGGAGAGGTGCTGCTCATCATCAAGACCACGGCAGACCGGGTCGAGGCCCTCAAGAAGAGGGTACTGCAATTGCATAGCTATGCCGTCCCTGAGGTCATCGTCCTCCCTATAATCGATGGCAGCTCCGCCTACCTGGACTGGGTGAGTAGCGCGGTAAAATCTGATCAATGATTGTCCAGAGGAGGGGACTGGGCTCACCTGGATAGAGCGAAGACGGATGGCTAGATGTTGCCGGCCCACCCTTATTTTAATACTATTTTCAGTATATTGAGTCTTATTTCGGGAAGCTCATTTCTTATAGCATCGTCCACGATCTCCCAGTCAACTCCGAAGTAGTGATGAACAAGCTTATTTCTCATTCCTATCATCTGCCTCCATGGGATTTCCGGATGCTCCTCCTTTAATCCATCAGAGACATTCCTTGATGCCTCTCCTATGATCTCTATAGATTTGATGCAGGCTCTGCGTAGCACTTCATCTGACATCAGCTTGTCTATTCCCACAACTTCACAATGATTTGCCAGGAAATCCATCTCTTCAACTATGTGAGCCAATAGCTCCTCATCTCTATTCAGACCAGATCACATCCTTCTCCACATACGACCTGATGCGTGGATGAAGCCCCTTCACAGTAACCAGGTCTACCTCTCTTCCCAGGATCTCTTCCAGGTAAAATGAAAGGTTCATGAAATTCTTGAATGTGGGCTTTTCGAACTCCACAAGTATGTCGATATCGCTGGACTCTTTCTGCTCGCCGCGCGCAAATGACCCGAAGATGCCGATCCGGCGCACGCTAAAACGGGCCTTTATATCAATGGCGTGGCTCTTGATTATATCCAGGATTTCCATATTTCATCTAATAAAAATGGGCACACCAACTTTAAAAAGCTACTGTCACTCGTCCACCACAGACTCATCGAGGCTCTTTTTGCCTCTTTGACTCCATCCCCTCCATCCTCTTTCCTTAACCTCTCCGCCGTTCCCCGCTCTCCGGCCCGATGAGCCTATATCATGGCAGAACATCAATGCTTTCATGTCCCGAGATCTGAACGACGCAGACCGGCAGATTCTCTTCAAGCTGGTCCCGGAGCTGGAAGCGCTGCAAAAGAAGGGCATCGATATCGAGTACATGAACATCCTGCCGCCGGTGGCCAATCACCACTCCCGAAGCCCCCTGGAGTTCAAGCAGCGACTCAAGAAGCTCACATCCGAGGATATGAGCTACCTCGCCGACCAGGTCTTGCAGGGAATGGAGAGCCTGGGATGCCTGTCGCCTGAGTTTGCCGAGGTCTTCGCCACCGTGGCCGGCCAGAGGCTCTCCGAGGCTGTGGCCGACCAGCTCCGCGAGGCATACGAATCGGGAGGAGCCTGCGGGGGATAATTTCCTCATTTCCTCTACAATCAAGTCACCCATGCGCATGAAAATGAATTTTTGTTCTTTGTGCGCCTTTGTGGCTTTGTGCCTTTGTGGTGGAAGCGTTTGGCGCCAGGGCCAGCCCAGTGGTCTACGGACTTTCACCACAAAAAGTTCATAATTTCCCCGACCGGGAAAACATGCCCATAGACATGGCATCACAGCAAAGTATATTTTTATGTAGCTACAATCTATTCTCATTTAATCTGATGGATGTGTCGATATTGCCGAATAAGCTTACGTCGTTTCTGATGCCTGTGGGAGCCTTTGCAGCAAAATGCAGTCTACTTATCCTGACTCTTCTGACTCTTTCGGCTCTCTTCCTCATGGGAGCTTCATCTGCCTCTTCTGCTGCATCCGCCGCGCCAGCCTCCCCTTCGTCTCCTGCCAACTCCACGGATGAGGCCGTCGAGATCCAGCTTTTAGCCCTGAACGACTTTCACGGCCAACTGGAGCCGCCCTCCGGGATGACCACTCTTTATTACAACAGCACCGGCGCGCCGTTCCGGCAACAGACGGGCGGCGCGGCGTTCCTGGCCACTCTGATCAGGGCTCTCAAGGCCACCAATCCCAATACAGTCATAGTCTCCGCGGGAGACTGTGTGGGCGCGAGCCCCCTTGTCTCCGCCGTATTCCAGGATGAGCCCACCATCGAGGCCCTGGGGGAGATGGGGCTGGAGTATTCGGCAGCAGGAAATCACGAATTCGATAATGGCGTCGCAGAGCTGCAGAGAAAGCAGTACGGCTGCTCGCCGCAGGCCGGGGGATGCCGGGAGGGCGACAACTTCGCTGGAGCTGGCTACCACTATCTGACAGCCAATGTGATCAGCAACAGCACCGGAAAAACCCTCTTTCCTGCCTATCAGATTAAGAGCCTGGCTGCAGTCCAGATAGCTTTCATCGGCGTGGCCCTCAAAGACACACCCACTGTGGTCAGCCCCTCCGGGGTCACAGGCTACACCTTCCGCGATGAAGCCGACTCCATCAACGAGGTGGTCGCACAGCTCAAGAATATGGGAATAAAGGCCATCGTCGTCCTGATCCACAATGGTGGCTGGCAGGACGGGCTGCCCAACGAATGCCGGAATTTTACTGGTCCCATCGGCGATATCGTGAGACGCAGCGATGATGAGGTGGATCTGTTTGTAACCGGACACACCCATCAGGCCTACATCACCACGATCGACGGGCGAATTGTAAGCCAGGCCGGCGCCCAGGGCAAGTTCCTGACCGATATCGACCTTCTCGTCAGCAAAGAAACCGGCGATGTCATATCCGCCACTGCCAGGAATATTGCCGTCACCGCCGATATGCCCCAAGATCCTGATGTCTCCGAGATAGTTGATAGATACAAGAAGCTCTCCGACCCTCTGGCCCAGGAGGTGGTCGGATCCATAACCTCCGACATCAACAGAGCACAGAGCCCATCCGGCGAATCGGCTCTGGGCGATGTCATAGCCGATACACAGCTTTATGCAGGCCGCCATAACGGCTCTGTGGTGGCCTTCATGAACTCCGGAGGCATACGGACTGACCTGTTCTACAATCCGGGCAAGGACGAGGGGCCGGGCAATGTGACCTACGGAGAGGCCTTCAGCATCCAGCCCTTTGGAAACAGCATATACACCATGAGCCTGACGGGCAGCCAAATCGATGAGCTTCTCGAAGAGCAGTTCGACAATCCGACGCCAGGGCAAAACAGCATCCTCCAGGTCTCCAGGGGCTTCAACTATACCTGGAATGCAAGCGCACCTCACGGCAGCCGGGTGGATTTCAGTTCAATCAGGATCGATGGCAAAGGCATTGATGCCGCGGCGAGCTATCGGGTGGCCGCCAATGGCTTTCTGGCCGATGGGGGAGATAACTTTGCCGTGTTTAAGGAAGGAGACGGTCGGGTCTGCGGAGTCGGCGACGTAACTGCTTTCCTGGAATACTTCATGGCATTCTCCCCAGTCCCGCCGGGCAAGGCGGACAGGATTTCCGTTACAGGGGGCTGAAATCAGGACAGCCCTTCCCAATATTTCAATTTGTCAGATGGGATGAACGATGAAATGGCCGATTAAAAGAAGAAAACGACACGTAGAGCCATTTACCCCTCAGGGGATACAGCATGTCACAGTTGAAGGCATGCGCCTGCATCTGCGGCGGGAAAAGAGGGACAGGGCCACTGTCTGGGTGAATGGGACGATCCAGTTGTCCTTAAACCAGGAGGCCGCCGATATCACCGAGTCCCTGATCCAGGCCTTCTGGAAATTTAAGAACGTCGATGCCTTCTCGGACGGGGCCTTCTGGCAGGATATGTTCGGACAGTTGCAGAAGAAATATGGGCCAGGCGTCTCCGAGCAGAGGCTGAGAGACGATATCAACCAGGTTTTTTCAACATACCTGAATGTTGCCAAAGGACAGTGTCCGGCAGTTGACCTGAATTTGCCGATGGTGGACATAAAGCCGGAAGACTGGACGGCGCCCTCGCGCATGGATCTGGCCCTGACCTACACCTGCCAGAACGAATGCACTTTCTGCTACAGCGACGGACCAAGGAGCACCGAGGAGCTTGATTTCGACCAGTGGAAGGCCATCATTGCCCGTCTCTGGCAGATCGGCGTGCCAAACCTCCTTTTTACCGGCGGAGAGCCCACATTGAGGGCCGATCTTGTGCAATTAGTTTGGGAAGCCGAGCAATTTGTGACCGGACTGGTGACAAACGGACGCAAGCTATCTAATATCGCCCTGCAACTGCATGATGCGAGCCTCGATTATGTCCAGGTCAGCCTGGAAGCCAGCGATCCGGCCATCCATGACAGGATGGTGGGCGCACTTGGGGCATGGAAGGAGACCGTCGCAGGCATAAAGGCGGCGCTGGATGCCGGACTGTATGTGACCACCAACACAACGCTGACCAGAGAGAACGCTGAGGCCTTCCCGGATACGCTCTACTTCAGCAGGCAACTGGGCCTGAAGACGATGGGATGCAACAGCCTCATCTGTTCGGGCAAAGGCCAGGCCAGGATAAAAAAAGATGGGCTTTCCAGCCAGGAGATGAAGGCCGCCCTCTCCAGGGCACTGGAGGTTGCCGGGGAGCTGGGGATCGAATTGGTCTGGTATTCACCCACCTGCTACAAGGACCTCAACCCATTGGAGATGGGGCTGGGGATCAAGGGCTGCTCGGCAGCGCAGTACAATATGACCATCGAGCCGGACGGGAAGGTTATCCCCTGCCAGTCATGGATCCATCAGGGTTGCGGCAACATTCTTAAAGACAAATGGGAGACGATCTGGAACAATCCGATCTGCCTGGGCCTGCGAGACAGGACTGAAGTTTTGAGAGAAGAATGCGTCGGCTGCCAGCATTGGGATGAATGCGGCGGGGGCTGCCCTCTGGAGATAATTAACGGCGGGGAAGGCAAATGAAGCAAATGCAGATGAAGACGACGGCCAGTCTGATCCTGATCATTCTATTCTCATCGCTGCTGATTGCCGGCTCCTCTGCCGACACCGGAACCTATCGCATCACTGATTACACCGTGACCCTCGCACCCAAATTAAGCGGCGAGATTGCAATGGACTACTCCCAAACCTGGCTGGTCACCGGAGGCAATATCCCCTGGGTTACAGTGGGCCTGCCCAACAGCAATTATCAAATAAAGGGCTGGGGCGGGGCGGCGAAGAAAGTCAGCAACGCCAACGAAGGAAGCTGGTACGGAGCCCGGATAGACCTCGATAGGAATTACCTGCCCAATGAGAGATTCACATACAATTTTTCCATCGTGCAGCGCAATTTGATGGAATCGAGATCCGATGGCTATTGGCTGGAGTTTACCCCAGGTTGGTACGACCGAGCCGCGATTGATAAGATGAGCATCAAGGTCATCTCTCCCATCGACATCAAGAATGCGACCGCCAGCCCGGATCCTGCCTCCTGGCAGGGGCGGACGCTGATATTCAGCAAAAGCAATCTGCCGATGGGCGAGAAGTATAAAGTCTCTGTAAAATTCCCGAAGAACGCACCCTTCTATGTGCAAGCCAAGCCACCACAGTCCACGCAATCGCCTCCATCCATCTGGAATCGGCTTTTCACATTTATTCTCGTATTGATCTTCGTTGCAGTTATGTTTGCCATTGATTATTACACCAAGAATGACGATGACGGATATTGGGATTACGGCGGTCCGATAATCTATTCCGGCCATAAGAGCGGGGGGTCCGGCGGGGGCAAGAACCATAAGACCGGAGGTAGCGGCGGCTTTGGAGGCCGATCTAGTTCATGCGCCTGCGTATCCTGCGCCTGTGCATGTGCCTGCGCCTGCGCGGGAGGGGGAGGAGGCGGGGGAGCCGGATGCGCCAAGAAATGGCTTCATTTCTGCAAAAAGTGCGGCGACCAGCAGGCGATGAATAGATGAAAGGGAAAACGCCTCTGGCCGTTCTGGCTATGGTTATAATACTGCTCGCTGCATCTTCAATTCCGGGGTGCGTCCAGCAGTCGGCAGTCGATCCCAACGCCGAAGTGCCTCCGGGAGACCCGGCTTTCCCTCCGCAAAAGGAATACGGAATTCACGACCCCTACCATGTTCTCTCCAGCCAGACCATAGACGATGCCAACAAGATACTGGAGCGATTGAGCGACCAGCACATAGCGCAAATTGCGGTGCTGATTCAGTATGATGTCCATCATCCCGATGATTATGCCACTCATTACGGACGGCATATCGAACTTGGAGAGATTGATAGGGATAACGGGCTGGTTTATCTGATCAGGCCGGATGTTGATCCGCAAGAAGGAAGGATTACGGTCTCGATCGGCCGGGGTTTGCCGAAATTCACGGCGGTTGATGCCCATCAGATAATGAAGGAAGCATCGATGGATTACATAAACAATGGGGACTACGACCAGGGCGTCCTGAACTTAATAAAAAATACTGACAATAGATTAAGAGAGATTTATGGTGGTGCGCCGAATGGAGAATAAATCGCTTTATACAAAAGCCGCAATAGCAGCAGTCCTTGCTCTGATAGTGTTAAGCACAGTGGGATCGTACAATGGTCTGGTGCAATCCGAACAGTTGATCCTTCAGAAGGAGTCGCAATATGGCGTAGCCCTTGACCTCTGCTCTCAAAAGATCGAGGGAATTTGGATGATCTTCAATCGCTATGTAGACCATGAGTCCGATGTTTTCATCAACACCGCCAGGGCCAGAAGCGCCTTCAATGACAGCGTCATGCAGAAGGGCAATCCTTACGATTCCGCTCAGTCCGCCGGTCTGATTTATGCCAATGTCAGAATGGTGACCGAATCAAATCCGCAATTGGCATCCGCACTCACCGCTGAGAATTCCCTGGCGAGCTTCCAGGAGGCAGTAAACGAGATCAAAACTGCGGCGGATGACTGGATGGTCCAGGTGCAGAGATACAACACCCGGAGAAATTCCGTCCCAACCAATATCATCGGATCCTTAACTGGATTTGCCAAAGAGTATCCCTATTATCAGCCGGAGAGGACCAGATTGGACGTGGCGGAGCTGATGAAGACATAGATCCAATGGATGCCGAAGATGCCATAGACTTCATAGACTCCATAGATGCCGACTTCTCCTTTCATTTTTTTTAACATTTTAAGACCACAAAGCCGATATACCTCTTAGTCTTAGCGCATAGCGAAAGGCGATTGATAATATGCTTATCGGAATAGATGTGGGCGGCACAACCACGGACGCCGTCATAGTGGACGGCAGCCGCGTGGTCAAGACCGCATATGTGCCGACAGATCATGATAATCTGTTGAACTGCCTGCTGGCGGCCATGGATGAGCTGGTCCGGGGCATCGATACCAGGAAGATCGAGAGGGTCGTGCTCAGCACCACTCTCATCACCAATATGATTGCCGAAGGCAAGACCGATCCCGTGGCCCTGCTGCTCATCCCCGGACCCGGCACCAATCCCAAAGACTACTCACTGGGCGAGAGCATAATTTTGGATGGGGCCATCGATTTCCGGGGCAAGGAGATCGATCCCCTCAAAGAGAGCCAGATCAAAGAGGCGGCAGCCAGGATCTCCGCCCAGGGCCTCACCCGAGTGGCAGTGGTGGGCAAGTTCTGCCAGAGAAATCATGCCCACGAACTTATGGCCGGGCAGATCCTCTCCTCCGCTCTTCCCGGAGCCAGAATTGAGCTGGGCCACCGCGTCTCCGGCCAGCTCAACTTCCCCCGCCGGGCGGCGACCACCATGCTCACCGCCGCCACCAAGGACAGCTATGAGAAGTTCGCCGCCGATGTGGCCAGGGCCTTAAAGCAGCGCAAAATCGAGGCTCCGGTCTACATCCTCAAGGCGGACGGAGGGACCCTGCCCCTGGACAAATCGGTGAGCATGCCGGTGGAGACCATATTCTCCGGGCCGGCGGCCAGCATCATGGGAGTGCTGGCCCTCACCCAGCCGGAGCAGACATCTGTGGTGGTGGACATCGGCGGCACGACAACCGATCTCGCCCTCATCCTATCCGGCAGGCCGCTCCTATCGGCAAAGGGAGCGAAGGTGGACAGCATGTTCACCCATGTGCGGGCCTTTGCGGTCAAGTCGGTGGCCATCGGCGGAGACAGCGCCGTCTGCGCCTCCGGCGGGGCCATGTCCGTAGGTCCGCACCGGGACGGCCCGCCATGCTGCATGGGCGGAAAGGGGCCGACGCCCACCGATGCCCTGCGGGTCCTGGGTCTGTCCGATATCGGGGACCTGGCAAAGGCAGAACAGGCTATGATGTCTGTCGCCTCCGGCCTGGGATGCACGGCTAGAGAGGCCGCCCAGAAGGTGGTGGACGGCGTGGTGGATAAGATAGTCTCCGAGGTCAATGAGATGTTTCGGGAGTGGGAGGCCGAGCCCGCCTATCGCATCTGGGAGATCATGCAGAAGGAGAAGCTCTCCGCTCAGAGCGTTGTGGGAGTGGGCGGAGGCGCGCCACCCCTGGTGCCTCTGGTCGCCGCCCGGCTGGGAGCAGCGGCGGTGGTGCCCCAGTACGCACCCGTGGCCAATGCCATTGGCGCGGCTGTAGCCCGGCCCACACTGACGCTCAACCTGCACATCGATACCGAGAAAGGGGAGTACTCCGTGGCCGAGGACGGGAGCCAGGGAAAGGTGACGGACAGGAAGATGACGCCGGATGACGCCGAGAAGCTGGCCAGAAGGCTGCTGGCCGAAAGGGCGGCCCGGCTCGGCATAGGCGAGTATGCCTCCGAGGCGGAGGTAACCTACAGTGAGATGTTCAATATGATTCGCGGCTGGTCTACATCGGGAAGGCTGATGGACGTGAGGATGGAGGTCACTGCTGGCCTTCTGCCATCCTGGGGGAGGAGCTGAGATGTCGAGCATTGGCATGGGCTGCAAGAGCGAAAGGAGCGGCAGGAGCAAGAGCAGCAGCGGCAAGACCGAAAAGACCGGGCTGATATTCTTCCCGGCCTTTGACTGGGCCATCAGCCCCACCCATCCGGAGAGAGAGGAGCGGCTGCTCTACACCCGCGACCAGATCTTCGAGGAGGGGCTGATGGACCTGCCTGCCATCGAGGAGTACAAGCCGCGCCTCGCCGAGAAGAAGGACATTGCCCGGACCCACTTCTGCGTGCCCGACGTGGAGAGCCAGGTGACAGAGGCCCACCTCATCGCCGCGGGCAGCACCCTCACCTTAGCCGATGCCCTGGAGAGGGGCGAGATCAGAAACGGCTTCGCCCTGGTCAGGCCGCCGGGCCATCACAGCATGAGGGTGGTGCACGGCAACCGAGGCTTTTGCAACATCAACAACATGGCCATCATGGTCGATTACCTGCGCAGTAGGTATGGCCACAAGAGGATTGCCGTCATCGATACCGATGTGCATCACGGAGACGGCACCCAGGAGATCTTCTGGCATGACCCCGATGTGCTGTGCATCTCCTTCCACCAGGATGGGCACACCCTCTATCCCGGCTCAGGATTCGTCAATGAGATGGGCGGGCCTCAGGCTCTGGCCCGCACCCTCAATGTGCCGCTGCCTCCGGGCACCACCGACGAGGGGATTCACTATGTGCTGGATAACCTCATCCTGCCCATACTGGACGAGTTCAAGCCGGACCTGGTGCTTAACTCCGCCGGCCAGGACAACCACTACACCGATCCCCTGGCCAACATGCGCTTCTCAGCCAACGGCTACGCCCGGCTCAACGAGAAGCTGGCCCCCGACCTGTGCGTTCTGGAGGGCGGCTATGCCGTGGAGACGGCTCTACCCTATGTGAACACGGGGATCATTCAGGCCATGGCCGGCCTAGACTACTCCCATGTGAAGGAGCCCGACTTTGTTCCGGGCCGCTTCGTCCAGTCGGCGGAGATGAAGAGGGAGATAGAGCACACCGTGTCCCAGGTGATGAAGATCTGGCAGGAGAGGGATGAGCTGGTGGCAGCAGCCCTGGAGGGCATGGGCGAGTTCTATAGGAGAAAGAAGCGCATCTTCTACGATACCGATATGATCAACGAGAACCAGGAGGAGGTGGTCAGGCTCTGTCCGGACTGCGCCGGGTACATGACGATCAACACCTCCGCCCAGCGGGGCTACGGAGTGCTCAACAGCGCCTTTTGCGTGGCCATTCCCCGCGGGGCCTGCTCATCCTGCCGGGAGGACGCCCAGGAGGAGTATGCAGAGCACCTGGACGACCGGAGGGTCGGCTATGTGCTGATGCAGGACAAGGACAGAGACAAGTTCAAGTTCTGCAACAATATGACCCATACCGAGAAGGGCTATTGATGGCCATCTGATTTCGGACGGGAAGCAGAGCCGGGAAAAGTGAGACATTCTCAAGTGAGGCGGAGATGACAGGGCAAGATGAGTTGCTCTCTGCCGCCGCTGCCGTAAGCGCGGCCAGTCTGGAGCAGGCGGCGGCTGCCGTGGCGGAGGGCTGCCGGGAGCTGTCCCGCTGGGCGGGGCTCTTCTCCTGCCGCCTGGAGGGCCTCGCCCCCGGAGAGGAGCACAAATTCGCCCGCGCCTTCTCGCTCACCATGCTCGGCCACCTGCCCGCCCGGCCCGCCACCTGCCCCTTCTGCATCCAGTACGGCCAAAATCGAGCCTGCACCGGCTGCGGCTATGCCGCCACGCACGGCCGCTGCGACGACGATGCATCTTCATTCAGCGTTTTCATCGAGGCATTCCAGGAGCTGGGCAGGGTCATCTACCAGGACACTGAGGGGCAGCCCATGCAGAGAGAGGAGGCAATCGCCGCCCTGAGTAGGAGCATCTCTTCTGCCCAGGAGAGGGCAGGGAGGATGGAGGCAGAGGCTGAGGTGTTGGGAAGGCAGGGAGGCGAGCCGGGGCATGGGACAATGCGGCTCATGGTGCTGAAGAAGGAGTATCTGGCGGAGATGATCGGGTTGATTGCCTTCGAGCTGCTTTGCTCGGAGGTGGAGGCGCAGGCCCGGCGGGTGGAAGAGGCGCTGGAGAGATACTGGTAGCATTCCGATTTAGCCGGTCGCTGCTATGATTCGGCTGTTATTATAATATATATAATATTCTCCAGGCGGGCCGGGTTCATCGGCTTTGCACCCCCAGAAAAATGCACCGCCCGCGCTTGGTTGAATGCCTTTCCTACGTCTGCGTGAAATCAATTGATCAGGATCTACACGACCTGCTTGCAGTGGGCGCCGCGCGCGGTTAAACGCGCGGAGTGGTGACGGGGGACCCCTCAGCGCCGGGGAGGCTTCTGTTGATTGGCAGCTTGCGGTTTGATGGATCGATGAAATTGCACTTTCGGCTTTCTTGGATCCACGCATCTGATGCATCTCCCTGTTTTCCGGAATCAGCAAGTTCGTACAGGCTGCCCAGGCGCGGGGCACGCTCCGGGCGCGCAGGCTAACGGTCACACGCGCGAGAGGGATGAATAACATTTGTGGAGTATTCGCATTCATAGGCTATTACTGAAGGAGGAGAAAGCTCGCTATATCCCTAAATTCTAATATCATTGATCGCCAGGATACGGCAATGGCCAGCCGCCCGCAGGTCCCCGCGCGCACGTGCGGGAGCGCTCGGGCAGACGAGGGGGCGCAGTTTTTATCATCTCTGGAACTGCTACGAGTACTGCTATGAGTCAGAACGCCAACATTAATTTGGCTGGACGTCCGATAGAAGAAGAGATTAATTTTATCAACTTGTTGGATCGACTACCTCTATGAAGTCTAACCGCTTGAAGGCTCGGTCATGCGTCATGAGCTTCCTGGTTCCAATCTCCTCCATCGAGGCAAGGATAGTAGCATCGCGTCCACCAATTCCAGTTTGTGAGTACTTCGCCAGATACTCAACCGATTTTCTGGCAAGATATTGGTCAAAGTCGACCATCTCCATAGGGTATGAAAGGAATAAGTCTACCTTCCTCTTTCCCTCCGAGCCCAGGCTTTTGATGAGATAATGGGCAACCTCCATCGCCACAACAGTATTTATGGCCACACCCCCATCGAGGATCTGTTCTAGCCCCGAGGAGACAGCGTCATGCTCCTTTGCTGATCGATCGAAATAGTAGCACCAGATATTGGAGTCCACAAAGATCATGCCATCCATATTCTTTTTACCTCTAGAGGATCGATCTTCGAACTCTCAACGCAGCCACTCAGCTCTTTTTTGAACTGAGCTATTGTGGTTATTGGCTTGATCACAACCACGCCATCTTCCAGCCTCACTTCTACTTCGTCGCCATTCTTCAAGCCTGCTTTTTGTATTATATTTTTGGGGATCGGGAGCATATCGCCAACGAGTTTCGCCTTTATCATTTATGCATCTCCATGAAGTTCTGTGTACTCCAAGATAATTAAATTTCACTGCGAATCAGGCAGGCGCGCGGGCAGGCGTGTTGGCTGGCGATCACGCGCACGAAAGCGAGAGGATGTGAAGTTCCTGGAACGCCTGGAGTCTGCGGACCTGCAAGAAGATCGCGAAAGAGATTTGCTGCTATGCCAGAAGTGGCTCTTGTGCACCTGCCTTCATTTCGGCAGGATTTGCTGAGTCTTGGGAAATCTCAACATTAACCGGGACGGCGGCATGACTGCAATTCCTCATGGCAAAATATTCTGAGATGGCATCATCCAGTTCCATTAGCTTCTTAACAATAGGGCTCTGCTTATTTAACCGATACATTTTTGCTTGGCCTACCGTCCTTGTCGCAGATATGAGTTCCAAGCCTTCCAGTTTTGGCCATGCTTTAAATAAAGTTGCTCTTGAGATACCGCTACCTTCGGCTATATCAGTCTTTGAATAGTCGAAGGACTCGTTATCCATCAAGAAGTCCAAAATCTTAAGCAAAGGACTCTTTATGCCCAGTTCCCTAATGAACAAAGAATCTTCCATTGACCTGATCTCCATATCCTCTACTGTAATCTCTATCTAAGTAGCTGCAATGTTTAAATACTTTATCGATATAGTTTTAAAAAACAAACATAAATATAATTAGCCAACCACTTTATAAACGATGTTGACCATGGACGACAAATAGATGCATATGTTGAAGGCGCAGATATTGAAAAAGCTTCGCAGGAGGGGCAATTGGGGTGGGTGTCATACGGCATTTGATGATCTGCCAAAGAGCCTGCCAAAACACCTTCGAGGCGAAGCTAAAGAGGCTGCGGAAGAGCTGGTCTTGGAAGGACTGCTGATGACAAAGCAGACGAGCTATGGACTGCATGTCTCTCTAAATCCGCAACGAAAGACGGAAATTGATAAAATAATAAAAGAGGCTCCTCGCTACTTCCTGTGGGTGGTGAAGTGGCTCTTTGTCTCTGTGTCTCTGCGCCTCTGTGGTTGGCCAGGCCGACAATTAAGCCTA
>Ga0116171_10003539_pt1 | contig 14394 bp, 9 predicted proteins | sample AD_JPNHW2_MetaG_FD_89798 | JGI IMG/M metagenome (GOLD analysis project Ga0116171, IMG submission 89798) | Active sludge microbial communities of municipal wastewater-treating anaerobic digesters from Japan - AD_JPNHW2_MetaG | ecosystem: Engineered > Bioreactor > Anaerobic > Digestate | place...
AAGTGCGCAAGACATTGAACGAGTTTCGAAACTACTCGACTCAAGATCCGCGTTCTTTACATGATGGGCGTTATTCGGTGATGTATGCGGGTGTTCGGGGTGAATTCAAGGATATCCGCATCGAAGAATATGCTTTCCGACTCTGGGTTCTCAAAGAAATGGGATGTCTGGATCGGGTGGATCAGGAAAGTCTCGTGCGCAGGATCGCCGGTTTTCAGATTACGGACTCGTTCACCCTGCCCGAGGATTTCATCCCCATCGACATCAACCAGACATCCGGCCTGTTCCACTTGGGACATCGCAGTCTGGGGGAAACGTGGGCCGCGCTCTGGATTCTGGAGATGTTGGGGGCGTTGGACCAGATCGACCGGGAGGCGTGTATTCAAGGTCTGCTTCGACTTCATCGAGGGAAGGGGGTTTTCATGGTGTACAGTCCCTTTGAGACGGATAAACAGATTGAGGGGAACGAGGACGAGACTTTTTATGCCCTGGAAAGCCTGGCCCGGTTGAATGCTCTGGATCGGATTCCGGATTTCCAGAAATGGGAATTCCATCCGGTGACCCACAATGTCACACAGCCTCTCAAAGAGGGACGGTCTCAAACCAGTCCGGGGCACGTCACGGATGCCACCTTGCGCTCCTGGGCGTATCAGGAACGGCTGGGGCAACTCCAGAAGAAAGCACTGGAATAGAAGGAAGAAATAAACCTGAGAGCCGCGGTTGAAGCGCCAACGGCGCGGACTTATACCAGCCTGGGGCAAGCGCAGCGTCGCCCCAGGGAAGATGTCCCTTTTTCTCACAAGGGCTGAAGGCCCGGACTATGAAAAGACGGAAAAGATCTTGATAGTACGGGCTTTCAGCCCTTGCCTGAATAACTGATCGGTTTTCCTGGGGCGATGCCCCAGGCTGGTATAGATCGCGCCGTTGGCGCTTTTCATCCGAATACTCCTGGCTTCCGACGTCTTTCCCTGCCTTCCCGGAACTTACCTTCCGGGCGTCTTGAATCGGCTGGTTCCGAACGAGTGGTTCTCTCAATTGCGGTATTCTGGATAAACATTTCGCCCTCCTTCTGAAATCCGGATACCGCTTTCAGAAGGAGGGCGTTTTTTCTTTGTGGGAATGGATTGGGGATCATTTCCCTGCGGGGATTATTTCCCCTCGGCGATGAGGTCGAGGCGTTTGTTTTTTTCTTCGAGGGAGAGGTCGTCGCTCCCTTCGACGGTCATCCAGCCGTTGTAGCCGATCTTGTCGAGCGCTTCGCGCACGGCGGGCCAGTTCACGCTGCCTTCGCGGATGTTGACGAACTTGCCGCCGTGGCCGTCCGGGTTGAGTTGGAAGTCCTTGATGTGGATCTTGACGATCAGTTTCCCGAGCGTCTGAATCCACTCCTCCGGTTTGGCGTATTTGACGTGGTTGCCGATGTCGAGGTAGAAGCGCACCCAGGGGCTTTCGAAACTCTGGACGAACTGGGCGGCGAGGGCGGGCTTGACCCAGAGGTTGCTCCAGACGTTCTCGACGCCGATGACCACCTTGCATTTCTCGGCGGTGGGGATCAGGCGTTTGAGCGCCTCGCGCGAGACGTCGGTGGCGCGGTTCTGCGCCTCGATATACTGGGCGTACGGGGCGTTGTCGCCCTTGACGACGCGGCTCACGTGGCCGGTCTTGGGGTCGAATTCGATGTCGAATTCCCACGCTTCGGGCATGGGAATTCCCGAAACTTTGCAGGGGACCATGAGCACTGCGTCGGCGCCGTAGCCCTGGGCGGTTTCGAGGGCCAGTTCCATCGAGCGGACGTCCTCTTCGAGTTTCGCCGGGTCGTTGAAGTTGGTCCAGCCGCGCAGGACGGAGTGGATGCGCATGCCGCATTTGTCCGCGAGGGCGCGCGCTTTCTCGGCCTCGGCGCGTCCGACGTTCCAGGCGGTGCATTCGACGCCTTCGATACCGGCGGCCTTGTAGCGGCGCAGGGTTTCTTCCTCGATCTTGTCCACGATCAGGGCTTTGTGCAGGGTGGTCTTGAAGGGGGCGGCGAAGGTCCAGCCTGTCCCACAGACGAGGGTGGCGCCTGCCGCCAGCGAGGAGGCCAGAAAATGGCGACGGTTCAGAAGGAGGGTCATAATAACGGGGTCCTTTCCGTTTCAGATAGAATGAAACATCTGTCCTGCAGGGTGAACGAAGGAAAGCGATTTGTCAAACAGGAAAAACAGGTGTTTTGAATCGCATGAATCTGGATGACTTGTTTTCAGATGGAGAAATAGTGTCAGGATCACCCGAGGGGAGAGGAAAAGATGCTTCCTGTCTCGAAGTTTCCCCGGGTGATGGAAAAAAATCCACCGCCCGAGGAAACTTGCGCGATCAACGGCTGTATCCAAGACCGGCCTCTCAGATCCATGTCCCGTTCGATCGGAACGGTTCTTTTCTTCCGTCCGGCTCGTTATTCGTGCCGCAGGGCCTCGATGGGGTCGAGGTTGGCGGCCTTGCGCGCCGGAAAATAGCCGAAGATGATCCCTACCGCCGAGGAGAACCCGAACGCGACGACGACGATGCCGGGTTGAAAGACGAACGGAACCCGGAGCGCGACGGAACCGAGCGCGGCGGCGCCCAGACCCAGCATGATGCCGACAACGCCCCCGAAACAGGAAAGCACCACGGATTCGACGAGGAACTGCATCATCACCTCGCTTCCCAGGGCGCCGATGGCCAGGCGGATGCCGATCTCGCGGGTCCGCTCGGTCACGGAGACGAGCATGATGTTCATGATCCCGATCCCGCCGACGAGGAGGCTGACCGCCGCCACGGCGCCCAGAAGGGCTGTGAGAATCCGGGTGGTGCCGGTGATGGTACTCATGATCTCGCGCATGTCGCCGACGTTGAAATCGTCGTCTTTACCCATGCCGATCCGGCGGCGCTCGCGCATCAGGATTTCGATGTCCTTTTTCGCTTTGTCAATGGCGTCCGAGCTGCTCACCGAAATCATGATGGAACTGATGTCCGTCTTGCCGCTGATGCGCCGCTGGAAGGTGCGGATCGGGATCAGGACGAAATCGTCCTGGTCGCTGCCGAAACTGGATTGTCCCTTGGACTCGAGAATGCCAACCACCTGGAAGGAGATTTTCTGGAGGCGGATGGATTCTCCAATGGCGTCCTGACCTCCGAAAAGTTCCTTCTTGACCGACGAGCCGAGGATGCAGACGGCTTTGCCGGAACGGATTTCTCCTTCGCTGAATTCCCGGCCCTCCCGGAGCGGCCAGTTGCGGACTTTCAGGTAATTGTTGTCGCTGCCCATGATGGAGGTGGACCAGTTTTCACTCCCCATGATCGCTTGTGTGGCCGCGGAAGAGACCGGCGCCACGGCGGCCAGGTTGGAAATTTCCCGGACCAGGGCGTCCACGTCCTCCTGCTTGAATTCCGTGGCGGCGGAACTGGCGCCGCCGGGGCCGCGGAAGCCCTGACCGGGGCGCAACTGGAGCATGTTGCTTCCCAAGCTGCCGATCTGCTCGGCCACCTGCTGGGTAGCGCCGCTGCCCAGGGTCACCAGGGTGATGACGGCGGCGACTCCGATCACGATCCCCAGAATTGTCAAGCCCGACCGCAACACGTTGCGCCGGATCTCGCGCTGTGCCAGTAACACGGTTTCCCAGAACATTTAGCGATCCCTTCTCGATGAAAGGCTTTCATCAATCAGACCGTCTCGGAAATGAATCTGCCGAGAGGCGTACTCGGCCATATCCGGTTCGTGCGTGACCATCAGGACGGTGATCCCGCGGTCCCGGTTCAACGCGGTCAGCAGTTCCATGACTTCCTCGCTGCGCTGGGTGTCGAGGTTGCCGGTCGGTTCGTCGGCCAGCAGGACTTTCGGGTGGGTCACGATCGCCCGGGCGATGGCCACGCGCTGTTGCTGGCCTCCCGACAGTTCGCTGGGGGTGTGGGATTCCCAGCCCGTCAATCCTACGGCGTGGAGGGCTTCGAGGGCCATCGCGCGGCGTTTGCTATGGGGAACACCGCGATAGATCAGGGGAAGTTCCGCGTTTTCGAGCGCCGAGGTGCGGTTGAGCAGGTTGAATCCCTGGAACACGAAGCCCAGGAACTGCCGCCGCAACAGGGCGCGCTGGTCGCGGTTCAGAATTCCGACGTCGGCGTCCTGGAAGAAGTAATGTCCCCCGGTGGGCACATCCAGGCATCCCAGAATATTCATGCAGGTGGACTTGCCCGAGCCGCTCGGCCCCATGATCGCCACGAATTCGCCCTGCTCGATCTCGATGTCGATCCCTTTGAGCGCTTGCATGGCGGCCTCGCCGGTTCCATAGACCTTGGTGACTTCCTGCAACTGGATCACCGTATTCTTTTGTTGAGGCCGTTCGATCTGTTCGTTCATGGGCGCACCTTCACCGTGTCCACAACCAGTTCCGTGCCGGAGGTGATGGCGTCTCCATCCAGGATCTGCGTTTTTTTTCCGTCCGTGGGACCGATGGCGACGGGGATCGAGACCAGTTGGTTGTCCTGGAGTTTCCAGACGACCGGTTGTTTCTTTGTCCCCTTCGGTTCGGTTTTCGTTTTGGCCGGCGGAGCGGGCGGGTGGGGCAGGATTTTGCTGACGATGCTTCCGCCGCCGCCGGCCGGGGCTTTGGGTTGTTCGGGTGGGATGAACCGCAGAATGGCGTTGGAGACCAGCAGGGCATTTTCGATCTTCTGGACGGTGATTTTGGCTGTGGCCGTCATACCTGGGCGCAAGGTCAGATCCGTGTTGTCCACGTCGAGAATCGTCTCGTAGGTCACGACGTTGTCGGTGGTTTTGGAACCGTAGTTGACCCGGCGGATGCGGGCGGGGAATTCCCGGTCGGGGTAGGCGTCCACGGTAAAGGTGGCTTCCTGTCCCACTTTTACGGTTCCGACTTCGGCCTCGTCCACATCCACGTTGAGTTGCATTTTTCCGAGATCTTCCGCCAGTTTGAAGAGTACGGGCGCCTGGAAGGAGGCTGCGACGGTCTGGCCGGGGTCTATCGAGCGGGTCAGCACCACGCCGTTGATGGGGGAGTGGATTTCCAGTTTTCTCAGGTCCGTCTGGTTGGTTTCCAGGGTCGCCTGGGCCTGACTGACCGACGCCTTCATCTGCGCCTCGTTGGCCGTGGCCCGGTCGAGCGCGGCCTGGGCCGTGTCGAGGTCGTGCTGAGAGACGGCTTTATTCCCGTTGATCTTGTACAGATCGGACAGGCGTTTCAGTTCATTGCGCGTTTCGACCACGGTGGCCTGAGCCGCGAGGACCTGAGCCTTGGCCGAAGCCAGAGCGGCCTGGGTCTGCTGGATCTGCGCGTTGATCTTGGTGGTATCGAGTCTCGCCAGAATCTGCCCCACCGTCACGTGGTCGTTGTAGTCCACCTCGACCGATTTCACGATTCCCGACAGTTCACTGCCCACCTCGACCTGGTTGGTGGGTTCCAGGTTCCCGGTCGCTTCGACGGTGACCACCAGGTTGCCCTGCTGGACGGGTTCGGTCTTGTATTGGAGGGTGGGGCCTTTGTCGGCGCTTTTCCACTGAACCAGGCCGATGCCCACCGCGCCCAGCAGGGCCAGGGTGAAAAACCATCGCACCAGCCGCCATCCCCATCCGCGGGAGGCATGCGCTTTCAAGGTTGTCGTTACTTCGTTCGGGTTACTCATGGTTCGCACTTCCTTCCTGTATCGCTTCTCTCTGGGGACCGGCCGGGGAGTCCGCCGGACTCCACCCGCCTCCGAGCGCCTTGAACAGAGAGATCAGATCGGTGACCATGATACTCTCGCTCTGGGCCACCTGATCCTGATAGGAGACCAGCGATTGTTCCGCGTTCAGAACGTCGGTGAAGGCGACTTTCCCGACTTTATACTGTTCCTGCGCCAGTTGGACCGCGTTTTGCGCGGCGGTGACCGCCGCCGCGAGTCGTTCGCGGCGGGCCTGTTGCTGGCCGAAGGCGTACATCTTGTTCTCGACTTCTTCGAGGGCGTTCAGGATGGCCGATTTGTAAGCGATCAGGTCCTGTTCCCGGACTTCCTTCTGGACCTCCACGTTGGCCCGCGTGGCTCCGGTATCGAAAACGTTCCAGGAAACACTCGGTCCCAGACTCCACGCGTCGGTCGCGTATTTTCGGAAACCGAGCGTTCCGGTTCCCTGACGGGAGAGGGAACCACTGAGGTAGAATTTGGGGTAGAGGTCCGCGACCGCCACGCCGATGCGGGCGGTTTGTGCGGCCAGGTCCATTTCGGCTTTCCGGATATCGGGGCGTCGTCGAAGCGCTTCGGAAGGAGCGCCCACCGCGACGGAAGGGGGAAGAAGCGGAATGGGTTCGTGCTTTTCCAGCCGTTCGTGGACGAATCCGGGCGTTTGCCCCAGAAGCGTATCCAGGTGGTTCAGCGTTTCGTTCAGGCTGGCGCGTAAGGCGGGAATCTGGGAAGCGGTATTCTCGTAGCCGTAACGCGCCTGCTGGACCGGCAGTTCGTCAATCAGTTCGGCCTGAAATTTCGACTCGACCAGTTCGAGGGTTTCCTTCTGAATGCGCAGGTTGGCTTCCGCCAGATCGAGTCGGGTCTGGTACGCCCGGGCGTTGACATAATTGAGCGCCACCTCGGCGGTGAGGGAAACCAGTACATCGTAAAGTGACGCCTCCCTGGACTGCAGGTCTTTGTCCGAGGCTTCCACCGACCGGCGCACCCCCCCGAAAACGTCCAGTTCCCAATTTACGTCGAACCCCGTGCTGTAGCGGTTGCTGTTGGTTTCAACGGTCCCCATCTGTTGGCTTTCCGAGCGGGAATCGTTGTGGGTCGCCGAACCGGAGAAATTCAGGGTGGGGAAAAGGCCCGCCTGGGAAATGGCGCGCTGTGAGCGTGCCTGACGGACGCGTGAAGCGGCGGTCTGCAGGTCCAGATTATTCTGAATGGCCTGCCCGATCAGGGTGTTGAGCGTGGAATCGTTGAAACAGGTCCACCACTGTTTCAGCAATTCCATGTCCGCGTTTTCGGTTGTCAGACCGGAAGGGGGCGTGGTTTTCCACGCGGCGGGCGCGGTGTTTTCGGGGGGGATGTAATCCGGCCCGACGGTGGTGCAGGCGGTGCTTCCGAATGCCGCCAGCCCGGCGGCCAGCAGGAGCCCCATCAGGCGGAAGGGGGTGCTGTTGCGCCTTGGATCTTGTTTCTGAGATACGATCACGATTCTTGCTCCCTCTTAAACTTGCTGGGAAATGGATTTGTTCGAATCCGAATGCCGGAATTCAGGAAGTCATCCTGAATGTTTGCGGGAAGGGGGGGGCCTTCTTTCGATCTGCTGGCGAATGGCCTTCAACCCCTCCAGGCTGAAACGGATCACGTGCTCGGCAATTTGTTCGAGTTTCATATCGAGGGGGGGAGGTTTAAACGTAATCTCATCCGTGGACCTGGGCAGAAAGCGCCTTTCGATGATCGGAGGATTCATACATTGTGAGATTACGCTCATCTGACACAACTGAATGTCTTCATCGGAAGCGTTTTCCCCGAGGATGTCTCGGAGTATTCCACAGAGAATTTTGCGGATCGGCACCAGCGCTTCCTTCATCGGTCCGAAGAGAAGGCCGGTCGGGTTGGTCATTTCCATATGGATAATTTCGATATCGTTGCATTCCGGGTCGGTGATGCGTTTGAGCATGGAGACAATCCAGCCGCGCAGGCGTTCTTCCGGGGAGGCATCTGTGGGAACTCCGCCGTCCACCGGGTATTTCTCGTGCGCATACCGAAAGGCCGTCCGCCAGGCTTCAATATACAGCGAATCCTTGTCCCCGAAGTGATAATTGACCGAGGCGATATTGGTTCCCGCCAGTTGACAGATTTCGGCGATGGTTGTGGCACGGAATCCCTTCCGGCTGAAGAGTTGAGTGGCGGCTTCGAGGATCTGGTGTTTGGTTTCGACTCGGTTTTTGGGCCTGGCCATGGTCCACCTCTCATTTCTGGCTTGAATATAAAATGAGTTTTTCAAATAGTCAATTGAAAAATTGGATTGAATGCAGGCGCGAAAGCTCTTGAATAAAAGCCGGGGCTTGGTTACACTCCCCCTCGCGAAGGTGGGGCTCGTTTGGAAAGAAACCATGAGTGGGGTCTGTTGGTGTTGGGGGTTACGCAGCCTGTCCGACTGAACGTCACCGGCGACGATTTATTGACAAAGCGCTCCGCCGTGCGGCGTCGGGTGAAATACGCGGATTTTTGACTAAAGTTGTGGGACAGGAGCCTTGCCGCGAGATCTGCAATCTTTCTGCAACTTGAAAGAAATTCCGAATATCGGGTTGCGGCATCTCTTCAGAATCGTTCAACAGGGTTCGAGAATGTTTTCCCGAAAGGCATGGGGGTAAGGAGACTTGTCCTGATCAGCAAGGCGCCTTTCCGGGTCTGTTCTGGAGAACCGCCCTCTCCTTTCTAGTCGCCCTTTTCCGTATCGTTCGGTGAGGATTGAGTGGCAGTTCGGACGTCCGGCCCTTTTGAGGTGTGTATCCGAACTCTTTCCGGACCAACGCAATGTCTTCAAAACGCTATTTGAGGAAAAACAGGGAAAGGGCGGTCTGGATTGTTTGCGCAGAACCTCTCCTCAAGAATAAAGGACGGTATTGTTATGACAAGCATTCGGGAAGACGTGTCAGCCTTTGATCTGGAAGGGACTGTTCTCGGGTTCGGAAGGCGTATCGCCCCTGAAGACTTCAAGGCTTTCTTATGGACCGTCTTTTTCGGACTGTTGGCGCATGGCAGTGCAATGGTGTCTTTTTTCGTAAATGAGGACGCACAGTCGTACCGTTTTCACAAGGACGTGTGGGCTTCTTTCGGTCGAGTCGGGAATGGCCGTTGGTTTGCAATTCCGGTGATCAGTCTGCACGAAGGCTTTCCCTTTCAATTCCCTCTGGTTTTGCTCTTTATCGTGTTTATTTCGGCGTGTGGGGTTCTGCTGGCTCGTATGCTTCGTGTGCGCACGTCAGGTATCAAAGTCCTTGTCGCCTCGCTGTTGATCACCTATCCCGCCTTTGCGGCCGGGATCGGTTACAATTTCTTTATTCTGGCTTACGCGGTCTCCGTTTCTCTGGCCATCGTCTCGGTCTGGCTGGCCAACAAGGGGGGAATGCACGTACTGTCGGGCGCCATTCTCCTTTGTTTGTCCATTGCGATCTACCAGACCTTTATTGCCGTTGCTTTCTCCATCTGCACGGCCATCCTGCTGATGGAATGTCTCGAATCCGATTTCTCCGATCCTTCCCACCGGACAAGACTATTGAAGAAAGCCGGTGCTTTTGCCGTTTATGCCCTGGCGGGAGGAGTCCTCTATCTGCTCTCAACCAAGGCCTATAAATGGTATTTTAACATTGAATTTCTTCCCTACAAAGGGGCGGATCAAATCGGCCACATCGCCCTTTCGCCGGGTGTCTTGAAAAACATGGTGATGTTTTTCCTGGGGTTTTTTCTGCGTTTGAGCGTCCCGCCTTACCTGTCCATCTCCGCCATATTGCTTTGTCTGCTTGCGCCGTTGTGTATTTGCGTACGTGTGCTGTCTGCCGATCGTTCCCGGAAAGCCAAGTGGTTGAAATTTATAGTCAGCATGTGCGTTTTCTTCATGCTGCTTCCGTCATCTTTCGTGTTTCCGATCATTGCCCCGAAGGCTCCCGTTGCGCTGATGCAGACCTACGGGATTTGTATTATTTTCGCGGTGGCGCTGGTTCTCACATCTAATTCCGGCAGATGGATCAAGAATCTTGGATTTTTCCTTGCGCTGGTCGTTCTGCTGGGTTTCATCAATCGCAGTAATGCCCTGCATTATAAGGCTTATCTCTATACTCAGGCCACTTTTCTCAGCGCAAACCGCCTGCTTTCGAAAATAGAGGCCTTGCCGGAATTCTCCCAGAAGTCCAGGATTGCGGTTCTTGGCGAACTGCCGAATGAAATCTACCGGTGTACCGGCACTCCGCCTTTTGATGAAAAAACGCAGGGCTGGCGCAATGGGCCGGTCGGTTTTCAACGGGATGAGGAGCATTACAAATTCGCCAATATTGTCGGTTTTCTGGATTATAACCTCAATACGGCCAATGAGGAAGAAATTCAGAAAGCCCGATCGCTGGCATTGGATATGCCGGTCTATCCGTCTCCCGGATCCGTCAAGGCTTTCGGTGACCTCATCGTCGTGAAACTCAGCCATGAGTTGCCGACGATGACGATGACACGATTGGATGCGAAGACCTGTGAGTTTGAGGTCAAGGGGCGCGAAGAAGTCAAGAACGTCGAGTTTTCATGGTATTTGCGGCGCGAAGACCGATCTTTCGGCCAGTATGCGGAACAGCTTTTCGCTTCGCTTCGGGGGGAAAAAGTCCCGATTGAGTATGGTCCATCGAGTCCCAACCCCATGTTCCGTCACACGTTTACAGAGAGCGGTACTTACAGGCTTTTTTTCTCCTGGCGATCCAACGATGTCGAGATTGGTCAGATTACGAATTCTGAGCCGTTTAGTGTAAAGGTTGATGGGCAGGGGGAGGGGACTGTTGTTCCGGGAAAATCCATTGATCTCTCTACGGAATGGTTGTAACCGGTAGGGGTATTGTTTTGAATTTAATTCCGTAGAAGAGGACTTTTCGTACGGGGGGACGGAACCGGGGGAAAGGCCCTTCATAACGGGTTAGAAAAGCCCCGGATGCGAACATTTTTTCGCATCCGGGGTTTCAGAGTATTTATACCAATTTCTTGAATCAGATTCAGGGCAAGAGCGCGTTGCGGATCGAGAGCACCTTGTACTGGGTCGAGCCCCCGCCGGGCCGCACAACGACAAGGGAGTGGCCCACTTTACATTTCAGGAACTGACGGCCGAACGGGGTGACGTACGAGAGGATGTTTTTCTCGGGTTCGGCGTCCCAGAGTCCCAGAAGGGTGTACTCTTCGATTTCCCCCGTGTCCATGTTCTTGATCTGGAAGGCGGTGCCGAAACCGATCGAGTCGGTGGAGATATGGTCGGGTTCCATCACACGGGCGCGCTGGAGGAGATCCTCGAGCGCCTCGAGCCGACGGAAGAGCACTTTCTGGCGTTCCTTGGCCGATTCGTACTCGGCGTTTTCGCTCAGGTCGCCCATGGCCGCCGCCACCCCGATCGCCTTGCTGTTGGCCGGAATTTCGACGTTCTTGATGTTCATGTACTCCGCTTGTTTCTGTTCGAAGGCTTTCTGGGTGACGAGGTGTTCGCCCTGGCCCGTGGTCGAGTCGTCGTTCGTTTCGTCCAGGTCGCGGCGCACCGAGCGCAGAACCTGATCCAGGGCCATCTTGAACGAATCGCTCAGGGCTCCGCTGCCCATCAGCGCCTGATAGCGGCTGCGCGCCTCGCTCTGTTCATAGGTCTCGAAGACTCGCATGAGCAACTCGTAGTGGTTGTCCATGAGGAAGTTCTGGAAACGGTTGATGGCGGTGCGGAAGGCGGAGGAGTCGGGATCGTCGTGGTCAATGCGTTTGTGGGTGTCTTCGATGAATTCGATGACCGCGTCGAAGAGCATGTCCTCCGGGGCGTCCACGTGCAGTTGGGCGAACTTGCCGTCGCGCACGGCCCGCGTCAGCCAGAGGAAGAGTTCCGGATTTTCGTAGGGACGATGGAGCAGTTGTTCGGCCATATGGGAGGCGGTTTCCAGATGTCCATCGTCAATCATGTCGCGCAGAATCCACTGGCTCAGGCGCGAGGGGGCGGACAGGAAGAGGCTCTCGGCCAGTTCGACCCATTTGTCCGGCTCCGCCTGTTTCAGGTTTTGCGCGGCGCGCAGCTGGTGGTCGGCCACGGTCAGGGCACAAATCAGATCCGCCGCTCCATCGTCGGGTTGGATCAATTTTTCGGGCTGCATTTCCTCCAGGAGGGGCGAAGCGGTCTTGAGAGTGGCGTGCAAGTCCTGAAGCAGGTAGAGGTATTCGACCTGTTGCGTGATGTCGTCGGGCTTGCACGAGCGCACTTTCAGTTCCAGCGCGGCGATCATCTGCAGGGCGAGGGAGTCGGGGATCGGCTGCGCCTCGTGCGCTTTGAGCAGATCGGTCAGCAGAGAATACTGACGCGAGAATTCTTCGGCCTCGAGGAACGCCTGTACCATCTCTTCATGGAAGGATTTGGGTTCCGTTCGCAGTTCGAGGTGGGCGTTGCTGGGATTGCCGCGAAAACCGATATACGGGTCGAAACGGAAGGCGTCGCGATTGCGACTCCACCAGTTGTTCCACTTCCGGTTGTCGAAAATGCCCTGAGTCAGATACTCTTTCAGTTCGCCGCGGGAGGTCTTGCCCCCCAGGCATTTCAGGCAGTATTTCAGGAACTCGACCGGTTCGTCTTCCGCACGCTGGGCGAGTTTTCTGGGGGACAGGAGGCGTTGGGCGATCAGGTGGTTGCGGGGGATCTTTTTCAGGAAGTCGTTGACTCCCCCGAAACTGAAGGATTTCTCGCCGCCCTTGGTGAAGTCGAGGGTGACACGCCCTTCCTGCAGGTCCAGGGTCCGGATGACCCCCTCGCCCCATTCGGCGTGCTGGAACACTTCCCCTTCGGAGCATTTGATGTACTGGAGGAATCGCAGGAGGGGTTTGTACAGGCCCTCCTGTCGGGTCAGGCCGCTGGCTTCAATGTATTCCTCGAGTCGGGGCGCTTTTTTGTACAGTTCCCGCAGGGTGGTCAGGAGGGGTTGGCGCAGATCCTCGAATTCTGACTGGGCGCGCAGAATCCCCCGGCAGACCTTCAGAAGGGTCTTGTATTCCCCTTTTTCCTGACAGGCGCCCACCACCAGCATGATCCAGACCTTCAGATCGTCGGTTTTGCCGTCTTTTACCATGGCGGTGCCCAGTTGGGTGTAAAATTCCGGTTCGTCGAATGGCGTTTCAGTCAGTTGTGGCCACAAGGCCTCGATTTTGTCCCATTTTTTTGCTTTTGAAAAGTGGAGAATCTGGTTTTCCAGGCGGGTCGTGTTTGACATGGTTTCCCGAAGTCCTTTCTCCCTCTTCCGGACTTGATACATCCAAGCCGGAGGTACCAGAGAAGTAAACTACCCCAATGGGTCCGAATAAGCAAAAAAAACTTTCATTTTTTTCGGATCGTGGGAAGGATAAAATTACAGATGGGAAATCGGAAAATCGGGAAAAGGGGTTGAGCGGGTATGTCGGATTCGCGTATAATGAAAAATTGTGTGTGTACCGGCCTGTTTCTGCGATGGATTCCGGCCGGAGGAAACGAGTCCTGCCGACGTTGAGAAGGATCCTGCCATGTTTTTTTCGAGTTTTCCGGTCCGAAAAGTGGGTGTTTTCTGGAGGGGTGTCCTGGTCCTTGCGTTTCTGTTATCGTTTGGGGCACAGGGGGCTCTGGCTCAGATTGTCATCAATGAAATCCATTATGAGCCGGCGGACAAGACCGATCTGTCTGAATTCATAGAACTCTATAACGCGGGCCATTCGGTCGAGAACCTGAGCGGGTGGTCGCTGCAGGACGGGGTCCGGTTTGTCTTCCCGGAAGGGACGTTGCTTGCGGCTGGATCGTATCTGGTGGTGGGGGAGAGTACCGAGACCCTCAAGACGCGTTTCGGCGTGGTGGCCTATGGGCCTTACGAAGGGAACCTGAGCAACGAGGGAGAAAAGATCACCCTGCGCGATGCGGCGGGGCAGGTCGCGGACCGGGTGGAATACAAACTGGGTTTTCCCTGGCCCACCGCTTCCGGTGGGGATGGGTGCTCGATCGAGTTGATCCATCCTTCGCTCGACAACGACCTGGGAGGCAGCTGGCGCGCGTCGGGTATGAGCGGGGGGGGGGCGGTGTCCCCCGTGTATCTGATCAAGGCGCAGGAGACGGGGTGGCGGTACCGGAAGGGGACGGAAGAGCCCTCCTCGCCCACGGACGCCTGGCGCAAGACGGACTTTGTGGAGGACGCCACCTGGCTGACCGGGCAGACCAGTATTGGTTACGCCGACAATGATGACAACACCGTCCTGGACGATATGATCAACAATTACACGACGGTCTATCTGCGCAAGACGTTCACGATCGCTTCGGCCGCGGACATTCCGGCGAAGTTGCGCCTTCGGATCTATGTGGATGACGGTTGCATCGTCTGGCTCAACAACCACTACCTCGGCAGTTCGTCCGTTTCGCAGACCGATCAGTATGCCCACGATGGAACGGCGATCAACCATGAAGCCGTGTGGGAGGAGTTCGAACTGTCCGCCGAGGCGATCGGTTATTTGCAGATCGGCGTGAACGTGATCGCCATTCAAGCGCTCAACACCACGATCGTCAGCAGCGATTTCTCCATCGACATGGAGTTGTACACCCCCGGATTCGATCCCACGCAGGTTGGGGAACCCACGCCGGGGCGTCGTAACAGTGTGTGGTCCGAGACGCCGCCCCCGCAGATTCGACAGGTGGATCACGCGCCT
>Ga0116171_10003541_pt1 | contig 14384 bp, 11 predicted proteins | sample AD_JPNHW2_MetaG_FD_89798 | JGI IMG/M metagenome (GOLD analysis project Ga0116171, IMG submission 89798) | Active sludge microbial communities of municipal wastewater-treating anaerobic digesters from Japan - AD_JPNHW2_MetaG | ecosystem: Engineered > Bioreactor > Anaerobic > Digestate | place...
ACACCTGATCCCCCTGCTGCAATAACAGGAATAGTCAGCATATCATCGCCTGATATGACGCCGAAATTCTCAGGTTTCCCTTTTACAATCTTCATTATCTGAGTAAGATCACCGGAGGATTCTTTTACAGCAACAATATTTTCACATTCATGGGCCAACTCAAGGCAAGTGTCAGCTGAAACATTACAGCATGTCCTTCCCGGTATATTATAAATGATTACAGGAACAGGACTGCATGTGGCTATTGACTTAAAATGTTGGAAAAGACCTTTTTGCCCGGGTTTATTGTAATATGGGGCAACAGATAATATTCCATCAACTCCCGTCAGATTTGAGTGTCTGACTGTATTTATTACATCTTGTGTATTATTTCCTCCAATACCAACTACCAGAGGAACACGGTTATCAATTATTTCAACTACATACGAAACAAGGGCCTTTTTCTCATCTTTTGTCAGTGTGGGCGACTCTCCTGTAGTCCCCATGGCAACTATATAGTTCACACCTCCTGCGATCACATGATTAATCAATCGCCCAAGGGCTGCAAAATCAATACTGGAGTCATTTTTGAATGGTGTTACAATGGCAACCCCCACCCCTCTGAATTTTTTCATTTATTTATTATTAAGCTATCTTGGTTGTCCCGGAATTCATCATCTCCAGGTAATGTATGACCTGGTTCAGGTAATCAGCTAAATTAACAGGTTTATTGATTTCCAGCATAAGATCGAAATGGGTATCATCTGATCCCTTTTCAAATAATCCGACCTTAAATCTGGCATCCGATAACGATGTTATGAACTGAAGCGGCAAAACACAATTAAAATTTACATCTATAAGGACATCAAAAGGATTACTGATAAAATCAGCTGCCTCTGCAGATAACGGATTATAGAACAGACTCAACTCATTTTTTCTCAGACAGGTCAGATACCTTACAGCTGTGTACCGGTCAGGCAGAACTTTCCCGGGAAAATAGCAGATGATGTTCACATTTATGTTTTTATCATGCATTTTCTGATAGAACTTTGAAAGCTCTGTAAAATCCTCATACTTAGATGCATCCCAGACTATACCGATGTTTTTTACATGGTTGAAATCTGAATAAAACACTTTCCTGTTAGTCCTGGCAGTCTTATTCCGAAGAATAATCTTACCAATTTTTTGCCGTGTGTTTTTTAATAAATCCATAATACAAACCTAATGTTTTTTACTGAAACTATATTGTTAGATTTTGTTAATATTCTCCAACCATTTTAAGGAATTCTGTCTCATTGATAATTTTTATCCCCAGGTTAATTGCATTTTCTTTTTTTGAGGGTCCCATATTTTCTCCTGCAAGGACAAACGATGTGTTCCCGGAGATTGACGATGAATTTTTTCCTCCGTTCTTCTCAATAATCTCTTTGTATTCCTCCCTGCTGTGTCTCAGAAAAACGCCTGATATTACTATTGTTTTTCCTTTAAGAGAATTACCTGCAGGAGACATATTTCTCTCTTCACTGAACTTTATTCCTGCAAGTCTGAGACGATCAATAATCTCAAGATTCTCTTTGTCAGCAAAATAAGAAAGAATGCTTGCAGCTATTTTAGGACCTATCTCGCTGACACTTGTCAGCCACTCGGGAGTTGCATTTATCAGATCATCAATCGATCGGAATTCGGCTGAAATAATCTTTGCGACGGTTTCACCTACATGTCTTATTCCCAGGGCGTAAAGTACTCTCTGGTAGGGAGTGTTTACAGAATCATGTATACTTTTAAGAATATTTGAAGCAGACCTTTCACCAAGACGCTCCAGGGGTACCAGTTGTTCCAGCTTAAGATCGTAGAGATCGGAAAAGTTCCTGATAAGTTTCTTGTCAAAAAGAAGATCAACTGTTTCTTCTCCCAATCCTTCAATATTCATCGCTTTCCTGCTGATGAAATGCTCAATTCTGCCTTTTAACTGTGGAGGACAATGAAGATAGTTTGGACAGTAGTGATTGGCTTCTCCTTCGTTTTTGACAAGAGGTGTTCCGCATTCCGGACAATGTGTGATAAATTCAATTATATTGCTGTTTTCATTTCTGAATGAATGGTCTACACCTACTATCTTGGGAATTATTTCGCCTCCCTTCTCAACAAATACCATATCGTTAAGGTGAAGATCAAGCAGGGATATCTGATCAGCATTATGAAGAGTGGCCCTCTTCACTGTCGATCCAGAAAGAAGTACCGGTTCAAGATTCGCAACAGGAGTGACATTCCCTGTTCTTCCAACCTGAAATGATACCGATAGTAACCTGGTTGTCACCTGCTCAGCTTTGAATTTATATGCAATGGCCCAGCGAGGCGATTTAGCTGTATATCCAAGTTCCTTCTGAAGTGCAAGGGAATTCACCTTGATAACAATGCCATCAGTGTCATACGGAAGATTCTTACGTTCCGTATCCCAGTGTGATATAAACCTGAATACCTCATCAATGTTCCTGCATAACCTTATGCTATCAGGCACATTGAAGCCCCATGCTGAAGCCTCTTTGAGGTTGTCGTAATGATTGGAGTGAGGAATATCTTCGGAGAGAAGATAATAGACGTTGCATTCGAGCGACCTTGATGCCACAATCTTTGGATCGAGCAATTTCAGTGTTCCTGCTGCTGCATTTCGGGGATTGGCAAAAGGGGTTATCCCTTCTTCTATGCGCTCCTCATTCAGTTTATTAAAGACAGCTCTTGGCATTACTATTTCACCCCTTATCACAAACTCAGACGGCAGGCTTTTTGAAGTCACTTTTTTAGGGATGCTTTTTATTGTTCCTACGTTTAAAGTAACATCATCGCCTCTTATACCATCGCCCCTGGTAAGTGCCCTGGTAAGTTCTCCGTCTCTATATAGTATACTTATTGAAGCGCCGTCAAATTTCAATTCACAGACATATTCAACCTGTCCGGAAACGGATTTTCTTATCCTGGCATCAAAGTCCCTGACTTCTCCTTCGCTGTAGGTATTTCCAAGCGATAGCATCGGATACCTGTGATCATACTGGGAAAATTCTCTGGTGATGTCGCTTCCGACTTTACGGGTGGGAGAACTTTCAACAATAAATTCAGGAAATTTTTTTTCAAGAGTATCCAGTTCGTTCAACAAAATATCATATTCAAAATCAGAAACAGAAGGCTCATTCATAACATAATATCTTCTGTTATGTTCTTCAATCTCACCACGGAGTTTTTCAATACGTACCTTTGCTTCAGATTTCTTCATTTTTAAATTCTTTCATTTCTTCCATTCTGTCATCATTCCATCATTCCATTTTTCCATTACTAATATCAGTAGTGTTGCCCAAACTGAGGATATCATTTCCATATACCGTCAATTGTTTTCCCGCACTTATCGCATTTTCCTTTTTTAATTGTATTTGAAACTACCCTGAATCCCTGCCGCTGAACTAATACCGCGTTGCACGACGGGCACCGTGTATCTGATACTTCATTTCCCGGAGCATTACCAGTGTAAACATACTTCAAACCTGCTTCACTTGCTATGGTTGCAGCACTGTTAAGTGTGGCAATCGGAGTGGGAGGCAGCTGCTCAAGTTTATAGATCGGATGAAACCTACTGAAATGTATCGGGGTATTTTTGAACCCGTTATCGCTTAACCACTGGCACATTTGCTTTATCTCTTTCAGATCATCTGTCCAGGTCGGAACGACAAGGTTTGTTATTTCAAGCCACACACCTGAGTCTCTGTATATTTTCAGGGTATCAAGCACGGGGTGTAATTTGCCTCCGGTCAGTCTGAGGTAAGTGCTTTCACTGAAAGACTTAAAATCAATATTTGCAGCATCAATTACTGTACAGAGCTTTTTGAGGGGCTCAGGATTAATATAACCGTTTGATTTTATAACATTCTTTATCCCTGATCTTCTTGCAACTAACGCTGTTTCATATGTGTATTCATAAAAGGTAGTCGGCTCAGAATAAGTATATGCAATTGATTCACATTTGTTATCAATACACTCCCTGACAACATCCTCAGGCATAAGATCGTAATTTCTTGTCTTGTCGGGTCCGGTCTGCGAAATGGTCCAGTTCTGACAATTCAGGCATGCAAGATTACATCCTGCTGTTGCAATTGAGTAGGCTCTGGATCCCGGAAGAAAATGGTAAAGAGGTTTCTTCTCAATAGGATCAATATTTGCCGCACAGGGATTTCCATATGCCATTGTGTACAATTTGGATTTATAGACCTTGCGGTTTCTGCACCTGCTTACTTCACCTTCATTCAGGAGGCATTCGTTTGGACATATTCTGCACATGATCCCTCTCGGGGTCTCCTCCTGATACATGGCAACTCTTTTGTAAACACTCTCCTCTGGCAGGGTGCCAGAGGAAAACATGCGGCATGGGAAACAAACCATACCTGCTGAAAGAGCCATGGTCCTTTTTATAAAGGTCCGTTTACTGATATTACAATTTGTGTTGCTCATTCTGCTCCTAAGTAATGGTTCAACAAAAAATAAATCTACTATTTGTTCTGAACTGTTCCAAACAGAAATCCTGCAAAGATAAGCGATGAAAGTAAAAAGATTGACATTTTAATCCCAAATACCGGTACTGCAAAACCGGAAATCAAAATAAAACCAAAAGCAGATCCGGCAAGATCGGCGCTGTAGATCTCTGATGATGAAGACCCTGGCATTTTTTTTGTGAGCTCGCGGAACAGATGTCCTGTCAGTATGGCCGGAAATAATGATGATAGAATAACCAGACCTGTAGCAGCTAATTCTTCCTTTAATTCCAGTGTATGGGTAAATAATAATCCGGCGAAGACATAAAACAGCAAAAGGATAACACCTTTTGTTCCTTTTGAAAGGTTATTTAATAGTTTAATTTCAACTCCCGACCCGATTGCCAGACCGGTCATTAATCCGGCTATAAGCAGCCCTGTTATCTGGTACATATTACCCATTATAAGCTGTATGGAAAGAAGCATGATTATTTCGTACCCCGATAACGCTGAAGCACTGAAATACATCAACATATTTCTCCTTTTCACAGTGAAGGCAGGAAATGCGAAGACAATGACCATTATAATGATTGCTGGTATCTTCTCATTAATGGTTTTGCTTAGATTGTATGTCTGATAATGAAAACAGGCTATAGGAAACGAAGCCTGATTCTGCTTCACTTTCCTGTCCATTAACGATCTTACTTCTTCTGTTTTTCTGGCAATAAGATCATCCGATAAATAGTCAGAATTGACGTAAGCATTCTTAATATTTTTCACTGTTGCCAGCCTGCAGAAATTCACAGATAAACTGTCGTCAGATGCAATGAAGTAAAGCTTGTTGCCAACAACAGGTTCTACATTTTTAAATATTTTGTTCAGGCTGTTATAAATTGATGAATACATCTTTATTGACTCTTTATTAAGATAGCCGTCATACTGGCCGGGAGAACAAATGAATACGCCCTTTCTGTCAAGCCGTTTTTTAACCTCTCCAAAGAATTCTGTTGTGTAATACCTGTCCAGAAGTAGTGTCGATGGGGGAGGAACAAGAAGTATAACAGCATCAGATATCTCTTCAGTTTTCCTTATATATCTGAATGCATCGTCATTGGAAATAATGCATTCTCCATTGAAAATGGTCCCAGGTACCGTTTCTGCTCTTGCAAGAGCAGGATCTCTTTCGATATAAATAATCTTTTTGACCGGATATTTTATTACTTCATAAATATTGGATTTCAGTACTCCTGATATCAGCATTACCTCTTCAGGATGGTTGCACTGGAGCATTGCATAATGTATGTTTTCTTCCCTTTCAATTACATCATCATTATATGAAAGTAGTCTCTGGTTATAATATACACTCAGTTCATCTTTGTACTTACCTTGAGTGATATTGCCATATGGTGTGTCTTTTGAACTGGTCACTTTAATACCCTGCAGCAGTAACTGCCTGAAAAAAATATCGGGATCAAAAATTATTATACATGATGCGAGAACAGTTACTGTAATTTTTACAATCAGCCTGTACCGAAGGTTATGGATAAAGAATGTAAGTGTTGTGTAAGTAAAAGATAATAAGATGATCAATAGAAGCAACTGGTATGTGTTAAGAATGCCGGCAGTAAGTATGGATATGGTTATACCTGATAATATTCCTCCTGTGGTTTCGATTGAGAATGATTTTCCCGGTACAAAATCATTATTTTGCCTGGCAAAAGAGATCAGTTTGACAAACGTGAATCCCGAAACCATACAAAATGGTATCAGTATTAAAAATGTGAGAACAATGCTTACCAGAATAGAAGGGATCTCTCCTGAATTCAGGAACAGCCTGGATAATAAAAGTAAAAAGAACAGGGATATCAATGGAGATATTGAGAAGATGATTTGTATTTTTTTTATATTATCGCATTTTGATTTGCCGGCTATGGAAGCTCCTATTGAAGAAGTAATAAGCCAGGAAGCAAGAAAAATACCGGTTATCAGTTCATAACCTCCTGCAATATTCATCATTTCCCTGATCAGCAGCAGCTGGATGGATGAACTTACAAATCCAACAACGAACAGGCTTGTGGTTGCTGTTCCTCGTGTAAACGACATGACACCTTATTGCTATTTGTTTTCTTCAAGAACAATTCCTTCATAGGTATATATCTCAGCATCCTTCCATCCGTCCCAACCCAATCCTGCCTTATCTCTCGAGGTATATCCCAGAAATTGTTCAAGAGTCCATCCGTTCTCTGTGGCAACCTGAGGGAGCATGGTGCCTGCTCTGAAATCCTTCTTAATATAAATGCCATGTTTTCCCAGGATTATCTCATTGATATTATTGATCTTTTTAAGCGGGCCTAGAACTGTGATTTCAATCTCTACATTTTTAAACTCCTCTTTTGATAATGGAGCGAAACGAGGGTCATCAAAAGCTGCAGATATGGCCGAGGCCGCTACCACTTCATACAGAGGATCAGGCGATGTGAATCTTCCTATACAGCCTCTTAACCTTCCGTTGATCTTCAGAGTGACAAATGCTCCCATCTGCATCTTTAATTTCTCAGGTATGGTTTTTTCATCAATTACTATTTTTTTATCTTCATAAAGCATAGTCCTGATGCTGTTTTTTGCAATAGTAAAGAGCTGATTCTTCTCCTTCGCATTAAAAGACACCTCAGCTTCCTGTTTTTTTTCTTTTTTCCCTTTCTCTTCTTTTTGAATTACTGCAATAGCATGATATCCAACCACTTCATTTTTGTCGCCGTATGAAGTATCTCCCGAATTACGATAATCAATAAGTTTAATTTTAAGTTGGTTATTCTTTTCTGCAAGATATAGCAGCGCAAGTCCGGATGTCCATCCGCACATGCTGGTAGCTAATCCGGTGACCTGTTTGTCTGAATTGGCATTGAGCGTGTTAAGAAATGTCTGAGGATTTCCTGAAGCAATGCTTAATGCTGTTGCATGGTCGATAATATTTGCATCTTCATATGAGGGATAATGTGAGAAATCACTGCTGATAACAAAAAGATTTTCCGGAACAAACCATGGTCGCAGGGCTTCTGCAATTTCCTTCACAATGTGAACATTACTTGTCCCGATGATAATGGGAACAATTTTTGGTTGATTCCTGAAGTAGTATTGAATAAATGGCAACTGAACTTCTATGCTGTGCTCCTGAATGTGGGCGTTAACAGGAAAATCGAAAACTTTGTTTTCATTTTTAAGCTTATTGGCAATTTCCCTGTTAACCGTAACTTTTCCGAGAGGAGTAACAAAATCTCCGGAATTGTATACTGATGCGCCTCCAAATGCCATTATGTGACTTGATCCTATGATAAAGATGTTTTTGTAAACGGCATCCTTTGAAATCGAGGAAAATGCTGCAGCAGCAATTTCTCCTGAAAATACATAACCTGCATGAGGACTGATAATAGCTCTGACATTCTGATTGTCGGGTGATTTTTTGCAGTTTGCGAAAAGCCCGGATAGATCTTTTACAAGAGTTACTTTATCGGCAGGATAAAATCTCCCTGCTGCAACAGCCTGTCTGTCAGCCGTTCCTGATTGGGAAAATGTTTCCATAGTAGTAAATAATGAAAGCAAAACAACAATAACTAATCGCATAATCTAACGATAAAATGACATAATAAAGTTATGCCATTTTATTGAAGAAACAGTTGTTTTGTGCAAATGTTAATGGATAGTTTTTAGAGAAGAACTATTGATTCTTTGAGTATTTCGCCTTTTTTATCTGTTCCATACATTTTAATTCCCAGGTTTACTGAAGAAACATCAGCCGTTGCAAACAAAGGACTCAAAGCATCTTTAACGTCATCAATATTCATTTCTTCATATTCTTCAATATCAAAATACATATGTATAAGCAATGTATACTCTTTGCTTTTTATTGAACAGAGTAACTTTATAATTTTTGCAACCCAGATGGTTGATGAGGTGTTAAAGTATTCAAGATTCAACCTGAGATTTGTAGTGAGTTTTGGCTTTTTTATATACTCTTTTACCCAATCAAGTGCCTTTTCAAAAACCAGAGTTGTATTCTCAGGTATTGATTTTCCCGAAAGGATCAATTCGCCTGTAATCTGATTGAAATCAAACTGAGGAGTTTTTGCTGTAGGTTCTATATATAAATTTCTCGTCTCCAAGGAAATATTTGTATTATAAAAACCAGTGAAAAATTTGAAAAAATTCTGAATAAAAGTAAGACAACTTTTTAATACAGCATTTCTTCTTTATCAAAAAGAAAAGATACGTTGTCAAAAATATCAGTGATCTGGTATAAATTATTTTATTTTAACACTGCTGTCCGGTTAAAATGTCTCATAAATCCCAAAAGCCTTTGTTCCATTCCGTCCCTGAGTAACTTCAATGTAAATTTTATTCATCATAATTTTCAATGCCTTTTTGCTCTTGTTTTCTTGTGGATCAAGATATTAAAATGTTATCTTTGCAGCCTGAAATTTTAAACTGAAAAATGGAGATTATTCTTAAAGAAAAAATAAAAGAAGCTGTTAAGATCATATATAATAGCGAGGTTTCAGACAACCTGATACAGATACAGGAAACGAGAAAAGACTTTGTTGGGGATTTCACACTTGTCGTATTTCCTCTTCTCAGGTTCTCCAAAAATACTCCAGAGAAAACCGGCGAAGAAATAGGGCTTTATCTGGTTGACAATTTCAGGGAAATTTCAGGTTTCAATGTGATAAAAGGTTTCTTAAATCTCGAGATTTCAGGCAGCTGGTGGGTGAAGAATCTTGAAAAGATGGCATCTGTGAAAAGTTACTTTGAAAGCTGTCAGGTATCTGTTCCTGAGATAATCCTTGTTGAGTATTCTTCTCCCAATACAAATAAACCATTACATCTTGGCCACATACGCAATAATCTTCTGGGCTATTCGCTGTACAGGATATTATGCTCATGCGGACACAAAGTAATTAAAACAAACATTGTAAACGACAGGGGGATACATATCTGCAAATCAATGCTTGCATGGCAGAAATTCGGAAACGGCGAGACTCCCCTGTCTTCCGGAATGAAGGGCGATCATCTGGTAGGCAAGTATTATGTGCTGTTCGAAAAAGAGTATAAGGCACAGGTTGAAAAACTTATACAGGAAGGAACAGAGGAAACTGAAGCCAGGAATTCTGCGCCAATGATGAAAGAGGCCAGGGAGATGCTGGTAAAGTGGGAAGCCGGGGACAAAGAGGTTATTGACCTTTGGAAGACCATGAATTCGTGGGTCTATGCCGGTTTTGACGATACTTATAAGATGCTTGGGGTGGATTTTGACCGTATTTATTATGAATCAGATACTTATAAACTGGGAAAAGAAATAGTTCTTGATGCCCTTGAGAAGAATATTCTGTATCAGAACGCTGACAGTTCCATCTGGGCCGATCTTACTCCTGATGGTCTTGATCAGAAACTGCTTATCCGTTCTGACGGAACAACGGTGTATATGACTCAGGATCTTGGAACCGCTGTCGACAGATTCAATGAATATAACTTCAGTAAAAGCATTTATGTTGTAGGAAATGAGCAGAATTATCATTTCCAGGTACTCAAGGCTATTCTTAAAAGAATGGGTTATAAATGGGCTGATGGACTGATCCATTTCTCTTATGGCATGGTTGAGCTTCCTGAAGGCAGAATGAAATCACGCGAAGGAACCATAGTGGATGCTGATGACCTGATAAAAGAAATGGAAGAGACGGCCAGGGAAGTATCACTGGAATTGGGAAAACTGTCTGATTTTTCAGATGAAGAAAAAGAGGATGTTTACAGGAAAATAGGTTTAGGTGCTCTTAAATATTATATTCTTAAAGTTGATCCCCGGAAGAATATGACATTTAATCCGGCCGAATCGATTGACTTCAATGGTAACACCGGGCCTTTTATACAATATACATATGCCCGTATCAAATCAGTATTCCGGAAAGCAGAACAGTTGGGAATTGATGTTCAGAAAGTGAAATTGACGGAAACAAAAATTGGAGCAAAGGAGATAGAGCTTGTTAAACTGTTGAGAAGGTTTTCAGAATCTGTTTCTGCCGCAGCTACCGGATATAGCCCTGCTGTCATTGCCAATTATTGTTATGATCTTTCAAAGGAATATAACCAGTTCTATCATGACTATTCAATTCTGGGAGAAGAAGATCCGGATGTAAGAAATATCAGACTGGTACTGTCGAAGGTTACAAGTGGGATCTTACAGGCAGGAATGTGGTTGCTAGGTATTGAAATGCCTGAAAGAATGTAAAATATTACTATAATTTTTATCAGATAATTTATGTTTGAAAATTTAAGTGAACGGCTCGAGAAATCCTTTAAACTTCTTAAAGGACAAGGCAGAATATCAGAAATCAATATTGCTGAAACACTTAAAGAGGTTCGCAGGGCTTTGCTCGATGCAGACGTTAACTTTAAGATTGCCAAGCAATTTACCGATACTGTAAAGCAAAAAGCTTTAGGACAGGAGGTCATTAAGTCAGTGAATCCATCACAGATGATGGTTAAGATCGTCCACGATGAACTGGCACAGCTGATGGGTGGCGACAAGACTGATATTAATATTAAGATTAATCCGGCAGTAATATTGATTGCCGGTCTCCAGGGTTCCGGTAAAACGACCTTCAGCGGAAAGCTTGCTAAATGGGTAAAGACCAAAAGGGGAAAAAATCCTTTGCTTGTTGCCGGTGACGTTTACAGACCTGCAGCTATTGAACAGTTGAAAGTTATAGGATCTCAGGTTGAGGTGCCCGTTTATACTGAAGAAGGAAACAAGAATCCTGTAGTTATTGCCCGGAATGCCATCAAAGAGGCAAAATTAAAAGGGCACGATCTCGTAATCATTGATACCGCAGGACGACTTGCGGTCGATGAAGAGATGATGAAAGAGATATCTTCAGTAAAAGATGCTGTAAATCCGCATGAGATTCTGTTTGTGGTTGATTCCATGACTGGTCAGGATGCTGTTAATACTGCCAGAGAGTTCAATGAACGGCTCGACTTTGATGGTGTAGTACTTACAAAACTTGACGGTGATACCAGGGGTGGTGCAGCTCTCTCTATCAAATCGGTCGTAAACAAACCTATTAAGTTTGTCAGTTCCGGTGAAAAAATGGACGCTCTCGACATCTTTTATCCTGAAAGGATGGCAGACAGGATCCTCGGAATGGGCGATATAGTATCACTTGTTGAAAAAGCACAGGAACAATATGACACTGAAGAAGCCAGAAAACTTCAGAAGAAAATAGCCAAGGATCAGTTCGATTTTAATGATTTTATTAATCAGATCCAGCAGATAAAGAAAATGGGTAATGTGAAAGATCTGATGTCGATGATCCCCGGAGTAGGCAAAGCTGTAAAAGATCTTGATATTGATGATAATGCTTTTAAAGGCATTGAGGCAATTATCAGAAGCATGACCCCTGAAGAAAGGGTAAACCCGGTGGTTCTGAATGGCAGCCGGCGCAAAAGAATTGCAACCGGAAGCGGAACAAGTGTTCAGGAAGTTAATAAGCTTCTTAAGCAATTCGACGAAACACGCAGGATGATGAAAATGATGACTAAGAATGGTAACGTTGCCAGACTTATGGGCAAAAAATAATCCCTGGTATGTATAAAATTATTGATGGTAAAAAAGTCGCATCTGAAATAAAAAAAGAGATTTCAGAGGAGGTGAAAAAACTTAAAGAAGCAGGAAAGAAAGTCCCTCACCTGGTAACAATCCTGGTAGGCAATAATGGCTCAAGCGAGACATATGTTGCCAACAAACTTAAAGATTGTGATGAGGTTGGCTTCAGGTCTGCTCTTATTCGTTTTGGAAATGATGTTTCAGAAGAAACATTGCTTGCAAAGATTCATGAACTTAATGACGACAACGATGTTGACGGCTTTATTGTTCAGTTGCCGTTACCTGGTCATATTTCAGAGAACAGAATTATTGAAGCTATCGATCCCGGGAAAGATGCAGACGGATTTCATCCCGTCAATATAGGGAAAATGGTAATAGGTCTTAATGGTTATCTTCCGGCAACTCCATTTGGTATTGTTGAACTTATTAAACGGTACAGGATTGAAACATCAGGCAAGTATTGTGTGGTTATAGGGCGCAGTAATATTGTGGGAAGGCCTGTCAGTATTCTTCTTTCGCAGAAAGGCATGGATGCAACAGTTACTGTTGTGCACAGTCGTACCAAAAATATAAAAGATATTGTATCAAAAGCTGATATTATCATTGCTGCTATTGGTTCTCCCGCATTCATTACTGCTGACATGGTAAAAGTGGGAGCAGTGGTCATTGATGTTGGTACCACACGCGTAGAATGCCCTGAGGCAAAATCAGGTTATAGACTTGTGGGTGATGTCGATTTTGAAAATGTAGCCCCAAAATGTTCTTACATCACTCCCGTACCGGGAGGAGTCGGACCTATGACCAGAGTTTCTCTCCTGCGCAATACTCTTCTTGCTGCAGAAAAGGATTGAAAGGTTTTTAGTCTCTGACAATTATTTGGAAAGTTCAACACCGGTGAAATAGAGGTCAAACCCTCCTTTTCCACCACTTCTGTTTGATGAGAACATCAAAAAGAGATTGGTAAAAGCGGCATCATATCCGAGCACTGGCCGGTACTCATCTGCTGATGTATTGATACCGGGTCCAAAGTTAACAGGTGAATTCCATTTACCGTTTTTAAAGAGAGAATAGTACAGATCATAGCCCCCCAGTCCGCCTGGACGGTTAGATGTAAATACCATAATATTTTCATGTATATACGGACATTTGTCGTCGCTGGTACTGTTAATGCTATCAGCTTTGACTGATGCTTCATAATCAAGATTAAACCATGAAGATATATCCTTTCCGGTAGGTTTTGGGTGCAGGAGAATATCAAAATCGCCACCCTGATTTGATATAAAATATACAGTATCAAGATCAGCATCAAAACAGATATATGCATCATCATAACCGGTGTTCAGAAGTCTGACAGGATACGGCCCGTCCACAACAGATGATGATGAACTGTAGAAGGGTTGATTTTTAAGATAATATAGGTCAAGATTCCCGTTGTTGTTTTCGGAAGAGACTATCGTATATTCAAATCCATCAATCGAACTGAATAGTCTGTATGGCCCGAAATCATTCTTTCCTGTTGTTGCTTTATCAATAAGCTTACCAAAAAAGGTATCGTTGGTCATGGTGGCTTCAATATTGAAACTGCCATCTGTCTGACTGAATGTGTACCAGATGATTGCCTGTTCCAAATCAAATTGTCCGCCGGAACTTTTCCTGTTGCTCGAAAAGATTACCGGCATATATCCTTCAAATTGCTGAATATTAAGGTTGTAGTCGTCGTATGTGGAATTTATATCTGAAAGTATTATGACTGAATCAGGAAAAGTTCCCATTTTATATTTTATGGGATTATCGGATTTTTTACAGCTGGCAAGGCAGATGGTAATAAATAATAAGGCAGGAACTGTCAATGAACTTATCGCGAAGGATGATTTTCCCATATTTATTAATTTATAAGTATCAAGGTCTCTATACAAATGTATTAATAAAAATGAAAAACCGGGTCTGCTGCCCGGTTCTTCAAAATTAGAATTTAGGTTAATTCTAGGGTAAATAGGTTATATTTTACTAAAGAAGTTCATTTTACAAAAACATAGATGAATATTTTGTTATTAAGGTTGCGTGAAGATATAATAAAAAAAACACAATTTTTCTTTTTTTTTGTATTATTCAATGAATCAGTTGTTTGTAAAAAAAATAAATTGTTGATAATTGGGTATATATGCGAATACCCTTGTAAAAAATAGTATTATTTTTGTACCCATATTTTTGTGAGCAATGGAAGAAGATAAGTTTGG
>Ga0116171_10003542_pt1 | contig 14379 bp, 10 predicted proteins | sample AD_JPNHW2_MetaG_FD_89798 | JGI IMG/M metagenome (GOLD analysis project Ga0116171, IMG submission 89798) | Active sludge microbial communities of municipal wastewater-treating anaerobic digesters from Japan - AD_JPNHW2_MetaG | ecosystem: Engineered > Bioreactor > Anaerobic > Digestate | place...
ACCGGGTATGGAGCATACTTGTAGCTTGTCTGAATGATGCTTTCGTCGCCGCCGGGTTCCATAACCTTTGTTGTGAAGACAGCATTAAGCATACCGGGTGCTTTAATGTCAGAGCCCGGTTCAAATCTCACGACGGCATTTCCGTTATCGTCGATGGAATTATCAAAGATGCTGACAGTTTCAGAATAGAAATCGCTTACAGGATCATCGAAAACATACTGTCTGTATTTTTCAAATTCTGTTTTTGTATGTTTCAGGATATATTCAACAGAGGTCTTAAGGTTTTTAGCCACAGATCCGTTGAGCCATTTTACGCTCAGCGAGCCTGTTGTGGTATGCGATGAGCCGCCGAGGATCTCGCCGGGGAATGAGAGATTTATCTTCAGCCTGTTAGGTTTAATTGTTTCAATACGGATCCGTTTTGTGAAGGTGGCGCCGCCGATCTTAAAGAGTGCCTGGTAGTTGCCTGTTATTGCATCTTCAGAAGTTTTTGTGGTGAAGGTGAGAAGGTTTTTCCCTTCAGGCTTATGTATCTGGATATCGACTCTCTGCTGCTGCGGATTTATCAGTTCAAACTGAACAGGATGATCGGCGGGAAGGTCGCTTTTCATATCCCTGATGAACACAGAGAGGAATATGGAATCGCCGGGACGCCAGACATCTCTTTCACCATAGACAAAAGCTTTAATTCCATTTTCGGGCTTGACGCCTGCGACATCGAAGGAGCTTAATGAAAGTGAATTTCCGTCATTAAGCTTCAGGTAATTACGGTCTTTGTCTTTTTTTGCAATTACCAGGAATGGTTTCCTGTCGCAGTGTATCAATGCATCGCCATCGTGGTTTGTGTTTGCTGAAGCGATCAGCTGCATCTGGTAATCGTATGCCTCCACCGACACTTCACTCACAGGCAGTGCGGTGATAAGGTCGTTTACCATCACATGAAGATTATCATCTTCGCCCATCTTGGCTATCAGCCCCAGGTTGGAGGCAAGAACATTGTGGGTAATGCTCTTGTCGGGACTGTAAAATGCCCCTTTGCAGGGATTACGCCGGTCTTCCCACCTGAAGCCGGAAGAGTAATATACTTCATTGTCGGAGTATTCATAATAGATATCAGGATTGTCCCAGAGGTCGCTACCCTCTTCTTCATTCTTCTGAAGGAGCTCTTCATATCTCAGTTCTTCTTCGGTCATCGGGCAGTCGACGAGGGCATACGATTTCCTCATGCTCAGCCGCACTTTGTAGAGAACGCCGGGTTCCACGTCGATATATTCTGAAAGATCGATAGTGAAAAGATTCCATCCGCCGGTAGCCGCTCCTGCGGGCATGGTAAGATCGACTTTGCCATTGAAGACAGGCCTCCCGAAACGTTTTATGCTGTACCCGTTGTTGATATCAGACTCCTGGAGAAAATAAGGAAGGTTGTTTTCAAATATCTTCACGATCTGCAGGTCGACAGCCCTGAGGCTTGCAGCTTTAAACGGGAATATGAGATTCTGTGAAGCAGGCAGGATAACACCATTGCCCGATATCTGAAGGCCGGGATTCACAGCCGTGAAGTCGAGGGTTGTTGAATATGATGATTCCAGATTTTTTCCTGCCGAATTTCTTAAGGTGTTCTCGACCTTCAGGATAATGGTTCTTTGCCATTGTGTGGCAGGATATAGAGAGACGATGTTGTTGGTTATTGTTGTCGATATTGCTGACGAGGGCTCAGTATATATTAGTCCGTCGAGTTCCTGTGCCGGATCAATTATGTCAGAGAAGATGATATCTATTTTCTGGTTTGCCCCGGTGTGTGTTTTAACATCGAGGACAATGAACTGGTTAGCTGCAGGTATCAATATTGTTGAGGATCCTTTCTGCCTGATGCCGGCTGCGGATCCGTCCCAGCTTACCACCAGCGACTGTGGTTTAGCCGTGCGGGTGATACCTTTTACGGTAAATTTATGTAAATGATTTTCGGCATGTTCCCAGCTGATCTCAAGTTTTCTCCTGTCGAGCCGTGCAGACATGTAACTCTCAACCTCTGATGGTTCTATAAAATCGGATGCTGCTATTTCACCGTTGAGGACATAGTTATTTACTTCGCCCGGAACAGATTCAAGTGTTCCTGTTGAGATGCTGAAATCCTTTTTCAGTGTTTGTATCCTGAGCGGGAATATTTTCAGGCGTTCCTGAACCGTACCGAGCTTTGAGAGGTTGACTCCGCCGGTGTACACCTTCCCCGGATCAAGGATTTTTGAGGGAGTAAAGACGAGTGTGACATCGTCTTTCCATTCTGTTTTTCCTTTCAGGGCCGGTTCAAAGCTGAAGATGCCGGCAACAGAATTCTTATCTGCCTTTTCGGCAAACTCTTTTGTAAAACGGATTTCTATGGCGGCATTTGACGGTACAATGCCGGAGGTATATCCTGAGATATATTCGCTGAATCCCTTATCGACCGGGATGAATGTCTGTACAGCGGCTGTTTCCCTGATAGCCGGCATTTTTACAGCAGGCTTCTCTTTTTGTCCGCATGAAGCTATGAAAAGGATAAATGCAAGCAGCAGGAAAGGTTTAATTGGTTTCATTTTATTGCAGATGAAATTAATAAGAAGTATAAAATTATGAAAAAAGAAAGACATGTGCATTTACTCTTTTTCTTGCTTCATAGTTGCTTATTAACACTCTCTTTCAGTGAATGAGCAGAGACATTATTATGGATCAACAACATGGTTCTTTGATCTCATGGCCATCTGACCCCCCTGTTCTGTCCTGTTTATCTGACCCCCCGACCCCCCTTTCTCTGGTTAACCCCCCTTTTAGTTTCCCTTTTTTTAGTTAAAGACCCCCCTTTCCTGTTTCCCCCCACGGGGGGAAAGGCTTGATAAAACCAATCCTGCCTGGAAACAATAACAATCCAGAATATATATCGAATATGGATGCTGCCTTCTGAAGTACGTGCCTTTCAGTTGTCTCATTATCAATTTCTTCCACAGTACTTTTTCATATTCAGTCAGTAGTTGAAAACCCCTTCCCCCTTGGGGGAAGGTCGGGATGGGGGTCTGTAATAAATAAAGGGGAAGGTTGGGATCTCGAAAACCCCCAGAAATTAAAATTACGGCGTCACCATCTCCGATCTCAGCTTCGCAACATAGTCCCTGATCTTGTTGAGTGTTTCGATGGTAACAGTCATTTTTGTGGCGCCCGAGGAGCGGAGAACCTGTTTTTGTGTGTCGATTTCGAGGTCGTCTTTTTCGAAGTAGATCTCGAAGGTGTCGAAATAGTTTTTCAGGTATTTGAGCTTCTTGGTATAATAGACCACTACGGGATCGTCGTAATAGTTCTTCATGAAGCTGAGGAGAGAGGTAAGGGTATATTTCTGTTCGGCGATTTTCTGGATAACCACAGGATCGGGATTTGCAGGGTTATAGACCAGCTGTGTGGCCAGGTACATAGCTTCTACCCAGCCGCCCATGACCATCAGTCCGGCTGTGCTCTCACGGCCGCTCTCCCTGAGATGGTTCTCAATATCGGAATATGCCTTTTGCATCAGGGCTGTGATAGTGTCGGTATTCGACATATCTTCCTGGACTCTTTTAATAGGTTCGAGAAGAAAATGATCGGGGATGCCGAGCTTATTGCTCATTTCCCTGATGGTGACCATATAGTTTATAACATCCTGTCCTATGCCGAACAGTTTCAGGTATCCGAAATCGACGCCATAGATCCCGGTATTGATGGCAGCTTTTGAATTGCTCAGGTAGAGGTCGCTGTTTGAAGCCGGGTTAAGCGCTGCATTATTATATGGTATCCCGAGCCTTTCGAATATCACACATATTTCGACAGGAGTGAGAAGGCCGTAATGTGTTTCCATTTTCACGGCGGTTCCTCCTGCAGCATCGCTGTCGGGCTTATATGTTGAAAAACCTGGCGCCAGTGACTCTTTTTCAGGTTCTTTTGGATTGCATGATACAAATGCAAGAACCAGGAATATTAAAAGTAGCGGGGCTGGATTTTTCATAAACAGGGATTTGTAATCAAATTTAAGAAAATATTTAATAACCAAATCCCCCAAACTCTTTTGCATACCGAACGCCGGATGCCGCATGCCCAACACCTTAAACTACGTTGCCGGATCTATAAAATAATTCGTTTACCCAGTTTTTCTGATATTGCCCTGAGGGCTGCCTTAAGGTTCTGGTCCTTCTTCTGAAGGTCAAGGATCTTAACGGTGTCGCCTTCTTTTACAGCCTCTTCAAGCTGCGACATGATCTCCTTAAGCCTCATTTTTATTTTATCGCCCTTGAATTTAAGCAGGGAATCAGGAACGATCTCCTTCAGCTTCATTTCCTCGGTCTCGACAAATGTCTGTTTCTTCGCAAAGATCTTGCTGAGGGTATGTGGTTCGGACAGCAGGTCGGCGGCAAGATTCGAGATTACCGGATCGGCATGCTTGACAAAATGCATCTCTTCGATAAAAGTTCCCTGCTCCGAAGCAAAGCGGAACTCCTCAAAGATTGAAGAGAGAACCTGGTTATCGAAATCGAGGCCGTCGGAAGCCAGATCCCTGACGATATAATCGGAGACAGTTACCACTTCCTCTTTTCCATCTTCGGGATTGACATGCCTTTGCATTTCAGTGCTTCCGAATTTCAGCAGAAGCCTTATGATCTCCTGCTCGGAGACATAAGTTGAAGGCACCTGCCTGGCAGGTTTTATGATCACCGGCGGCGGCACAGGCAGATCGTCGGGAGAGGGATACCTGTTCCTGTCCTGGAACGACCGCTGCTGAAGCATCTTGTTGACCTCGTGATAGAGTATCGCCTCCTGTATGTCGAGGATGTTGCTGCACTCTTTAATATATATGGTCCGTGAAATAGTTTCAGGAATGACTGCGATGGTCCTGACAATATCGCGGACGAGGTTTGCCTTTTTTACCGGGTCGCTGGCAGCCTCTTCAAGAAGAAGCTGTGTCTTGAAGCGTATGAAATCAGTCTCCTTCTCCTTAAGGTATTTCCTGAATTCTTCATTGCTGACCTTTTTAGAGTATGAGTCGGGATCCTCGCCATCGGGAAGAAGGACTATCTTCACGTTCATGCCTTCTTCAAGAACGATGTCGATACCTCTTAATGAAGCCTTTATTCCTGCCGCATCGCCGTCGTAGAGGATTGTGATGTTGGGGGTGAATCTCTTTATCAGGCGCACTTGCTCCTGTGTGAGGGATGTGCCCGACGAAGCGACGACATTCTCAATGTTTGCCTCATGAAGCGACATGACATCGGTATATCCTTCGACGAGATAAACCCGGTCGTCCTGTGTTATTGATTTCCTTGCCTGGAAGATGCCATAGAGGATCCGGCTCTTGTGATATATTTCCGATTCAGGAGAGTTGAGGTATTTGGCTGTCTTTGCATCAGTCTTGAGAACCCTTCCACCGAAGCCCAGAACCTGTCCCGACACAGAATGTATGGGAAACATGACCCTCCCGGCGAACCTGTCGAAGGTATAATCTTCATGTTCAATGGTAAGGCCTGTCTTAACCAGGAACTCTTTTTTGTAACCATCTTCAATGGCTTTTTTTGTGAAAGCGTCGCGCTGTGCGAAGCTGTACCCCACATCGAATTTTTTCAGTGTATCTTGCCTGAAGCCTCTTTCCCTGAAATAAGAAAGCCCAATAGAGTTTCCCTCGTCGCTCTGAAAAAGATTTTCCGAGAACTGCCGGGCAGCATAGGCAGAGAGGACCAGGAGGCTCTCCCTCTCATTCTGTTTTTCGAGTTCTTCATGAGAGAGCTCTTTTTCGACGATCTCGATGTGGAACTTTGCTGCAAGATATTTCAGTGCCTCAGGGTAAGTGAGATGCTCATGCTCCATGATAAAGTTGACGGAATTCCCGGCTTTTCCGCAGCCGAAGCACTTAAAAATCTCCTTCGACGGCGAAACGGTGAAGGAGGGTGTTTTTTCGTTGTGAAAGGGACAGAGCCCGAGATAATTGACGCCTCTTTTTTTCAAAGGAACGAATTCCTGGATCACATCCACAATCTGTGCGGCATCAAGGATCCGTTCTATTGTCTGGCGGTCGATCATGGTTCAAAGATAGGAAAAAACGGTGCAACGGTACAATGGTGCAATGGTGCAACGGTGCAAGGGTACAATGGTGCAACGGTGCAACGGTACAACGGTGCAATGGTGCAATGGTGCAGTGGTGCAATGGTGTAACCGTACAATGTTTATCAATATGAGACACAAGTTGAGGAAAGTAAATGACTTTGAAACGAATCAAAAAATCCCCTCCCTGGAGGGGTTGGGGGTGGGTTTATAAAGATTAATTTCTCAAATCCTCTTAAATGCACTTAATTTACATCTTTAGTTTTCGTATGAAGAACATCCTGTTATTAATATTTTTTCTATTATGTATTTTTGGTTCTGTTTCAGCCCAATCCTCAGAATCAAATAAGTATATTTCTCTGGAGCCCTATTATTTTCACCTGGCATATCTGAAAGCCGATTCGGCCATGATGATAGATGTGAGGGAGTACTTTGAATTCAAGGGGAAGAAGATCCGTGATGCGGTTAATATGCCTTCGACGGGTAACCTGGAGTTTGCGGCAGATACCCTTTCGCATGGCTATTCACTTTTCTTTTACTGCACAACAGACTACAGGAGCAGGAAAGTTGCAGAGTACTTCTCCGCACGCGGATTTCCACAGGTGTATAATCTCGAAGGGGGGATTGCTGCATGGAGGAAAGATGGATTTCCGGTGACCAGGAAGAAATCAAGGTAATAAATGTAAAATATCTACCTTTATCACAATCTAAATAGAGGCAAAAATGTTTTCAGGAATAGTAGAAGAAGCAGCTCCGGTAGTACGACTTGAAAAGGAGAAGGAGAACCTTCATATTACAATGAGATGCTCCTTTACCAAAGAGCTTAAGATCGATCAGAGCATCTCTCACAATGGTGTCTGCCTGACGGTGGTGAAGAAAAAGGGAGATGAATATACCGTCACGGCGATTAAGGAGACTCTCGAAAAGTCGAACCTGGGATTGCTTAAAGTTGGCGACAGGGTGAACCTTGAGCGCAGCGCAAAGCTTGACGGGCGTCTCGACGGACACATGGTACAGGGACATGTTGATCAGACAGCAGTATGCACAGGTGTTAAGGAGGCCGGCGGCAGCTGGTACTATACATTTAAATATAAACCGCTGCAGGACGATTATCTTACTGTCGAGAAAGGTTCTGTATCTGTAAATGGTGTCAGCCTGACGGTTGTTAATTCGAAGCCTGAATCATTCCAGGTGGCTATAATTCCGTTCACCTGGGAGGTTACAAATTTTCACCAGATAAAGAAGGGTACTGTTGTGAATATTGAGTTTGATATTCTCGGGAAGTATATTGCAAGGATTTTAAAGCAGCAGATGGGGAAGTGAAGCTTAAAACACTTTACCCCCTTTAACTAACACCCCCCCTAACCCCCCCAAGGGGGGGCTCAATCCCTTGAAGCTGCCAACCCCCCAGCCCCTCACTGAGCTGCCAACCCCCCAGCCCCCCTAAAGGGGGGTTGAAACCTACCACAAATTTTATTTAGTAATGGGTTTAGGCCCCCTTCAGGGGGCTGAACATGCTTCAGCATGTTCAGGGGTTATGGCCAAACCAGCTTCTTCCCGAACCCAAGCCGGTTATCAGTGTATTTTATAAATGCCAGCTTTACAATCCACAAATGAGTATCCATCAGCATGGCAACAGGGAATCGCCGCAGGTAGGCTTTTTTTGCTTTGGCTGCCAGTTCACCGGATGGTTCTGATATAGTACCCTGGAATTGTATCCCCCTGATCTTTCCTATAATAATTGTTTCAAGAACTACAGTACCGGCAACATGCTGATTTCTTAAAAACTCTTTTCCGTGACGGGTTTTAAGGTCAGTGGTGAAGACAAGGGAATTTTCTTCTTCAAGATAAACATAGAAGCAGCTGGCACACCAGGGTTCATTATCGACTGTGGTTGCGATGGTCAGCACATGGTGCTTCCTGAGGAATTTTATGATCCTGGTGTCAACCATTTTCCATCCAGCGGTATGTGTCTCCCTCAAATCCGGCAAGGTTGATTATCCTTTCCACGACGGTCATAACCAGGTCATCGATCGTTTCCGGTCTGCTGTAGAATGAAGGTGTTGCGGGACAGATTATTGCTCCGGCAAGTGTGAGAGTTTCCATATTCCTGATATGTATAATGTTGTACGGAGTCTCTCTCGGGACGAGGATCAGCTTCCTTCTTTCTTTCAGCATAACATCGGCTGCCCTTGTTATGAGATCGTCAGATATTCCGTTGGCTATACGACCCGCTATACCCATCGATGCGGGGCAGATAATCATAGTGTCATAACTTGAGGATCCTGATGCGAATGGTGCATAAAAATTATTATTATCATATTCCTTCGCAGGAGTTTTTATAATCAGTTTCTTCCCTGTTTCGTGTTTCCAGATCTCTTTTGCATTGTCGGAGAAGACCACGGCAATTTCTACAGGTGGTGTCTTAAGTGAACATATTTTCTCCAGGAGCTTCTTTGCATAAATTGAACCGGATGCACCTGTTATTGCGACTATTATTTTTCGTATGGGTTTCATGGTACAAATGTAGTAATTAATGGAAGGATTGCTTCGTTCCGCTGAGGCTGGGCCCCCCTTCTTATCAACACACCCCCCCTACCCCCCCAAGGGGGGGCTAAAACTGTTAAAAAATAATATTTGGTGTTGAATTTAGACCCCCTTTAGGGGGAATGGGGGTCGGTAATTATAAGGAGAAAGGTCTGTTCTGATTAGGGCGGTAATTACAATGGAAATAATCTGCTTAAATGGGGAAAAAGAGATTTTAAATAACTGCAAGACTACAAGACCCGGGATAAGAGCATGACGCTGTTCCGGGCTGCCGAGGCAAGACTTTTTTTATTATCTTTGACGCTTCAAAAATCAGAGATAAGAGCATTATGGCTAAGCGTTTTCCGGAGTATAAGAACCTCGACCTTTCACAGGTTAATAAAGATATTCTTAAGGAATGGGACAGGAGCGACACTTTCCACAAAAGCATTCGTCAGATTGATGGGAAGGGTGAGTTTATATTTTTCGAAGGTCCTCCTTCGGCAAACGGGATTCCCGGTATACACCACGTAATGGCCCGTACAATTAAGGATGCAATATGCAGGTACAAGACACAGTGCGGCTATGAAGTAAAGAGAAAAGCAGGCTGGGACACCCACGGTCTTCCCATAGAGCTCGGTGTCGAAAAAGCTCTCGGAATAACAAAGGAAGACATTGGCTCAAAAATATCGATCATCGATTTCAACAAGGCCTGCCGCAAAGATGTGATGCGATATACCGACCAGTGGGAAGATCTTACCCGTCGGATGGGCTACTGGGTCAATATGGAAAATCCATATATAACCTACGACAACCGTTACATAGAAACACTCTGGTGGCTGCTGAAACAGCTTCATCAGAAAGGTGTTCTTTATAAGGATTATACCATTCAGCCTTATTCCCCGGCAGCAGGCAGCGGACTAAGCTCACATGAGCTTAACCTTCCGGGTTGCTATAAAGATGTCAGGGATACAACCTGCGTTGCGCTTTTCAGGGTTATTCAGGATACAAAATCCGACTTCCTCTTCAAGCAAATTGATACGGAAGCCGTTCATATAATGGCATGGACGACAACACCCTGGACCCTTCCTTCCAATACTGCGCTCGCCATCGGTAAAGAGATCCATTATGTCAGAGTGCGCAGCTTCAATCCTTATTCCGGTGAGCCGATAACAGTTGTCGTGGCAAAAGATCTTCTTCACTCGATGTTCCCCGAAGCAAATGTGGGGATCCATTTTTCGGAATATAAGCCGGGCGACAAGAAGATACCCTATAAAGTGCTGGACGAATTTCCCGGGAACAAGCTCGAGGGGATCGGCTATGAACAGCTTATTGACTGGGTGAAGCCCGACAATGGAGCATTCAGGGTGGTGACGGGTGATTTTGTAACCACTGAAGATGGTACAGGTATCGTTCATATTGCACCCACTTTTGGTGCCGACGACTACAGGATCGGGAAGGAATACGGCATTCCTCCAATGATATTGAAGCGGAAAGACGGAACCATGGGACCGATGGTAGATAAGAAAGGTTTCCTGGTACCGATCTCAGATCTGGATGAGAATTTTATAAAAGGAAGGGTGAATGTGACGACATATTCACCTTATGCCGGTAGGCCGGTTAAAAATGAATATGATTCTTCGCTGACGCAGGACAAGGAGACGCTGGATGTCGACATAGCTGTAATGCTCAAGCAGGCCGGTAAGGTGTTCAGAATAGAAAAGCAGGTACACAGCTATCCCCATTGCTGGAGGACCGACAAGCCTGTTCTTTATTATCCGCTCGATGCCTGGTTTATCCGCACTACGGCATTCCGCGAGAGAATGATTGAGCTGAACAATACCATAAATTGGAAGCCTCAGTCAACAGGATCGGGCCGTTTCGGGAAATGGCTCGAAAACCTTGTCGACTGGAACCTCTCACGGTCACGTTTCTGGGGGACACCTCTGCCGATATGGAGATCAGAAGATGGCAGGGAGGAAGTTTGCATAGGCTCTGCTGCAGAGCTTAAGGCAGAAATAGAAAAATCGGTCAGGGCAGGGTTCATGAAGAAGAATCCGCTTGAGAAGTTCACCGAGGGAGACAACACAAAGGAGAACTATGAAAAATTCGACCTTCACCGTCCTTTTGTTGACGAGATAATTCTTGTCAGCCCTTCGGGTAAGAAAATGTTCCGTGAACCCGACCTCATCGATGTATGGTTCGACTCAGGGGCAATGCCCTATGCACAAGCTCACTATCCTTTTGAGAACAAAGAGAATTTCAGCGACATGTTTCCCGCTGATTTCATCGCCGAAGGTGTCGATCAGACCCGCGGGTGGTTCTTCACCCTTCATGCAATAGCTGCGATGATCTCCGACTCTGTGGCATTCAGGAACATCATTTCGAACGGGCTTGTTCTCGACAAGAACGGCAATAAGATGTCGAAACGGCTCGGCAATGCTGTTGATCCTTTCGGCACCATCGAAGAGTTCGGTTCCGATCCTGTCCGCTGGTACATGATCACCAATGCACAGCCATGGGACAACCTTAAGTTTGATGCTTCAGGCATCGATGAGGTTAAGCGTAAATTCTTCGGAACCCTCTACAACACATATTCCTTTTTCGCACTCTATGCCAATGTTGATAATTTCAGGTTCGCCGAACGCGACATACTGGTCAATGAGAGACCGGAGATAGACAGGTGGATCATTTCACTGCTCAATTCCCTTGTAAGGGAGGTGGCGGAATGTTATGAGAACTACGACCTGACACGTGCAGGAAGGGCTATCCAGGAGTTTGTCACGGAAAACCTCAGCAACTGGTATGTACGACTTAACAGGAAGCGCTACTGGGGAGGTGACTATGACCAGGACAAGATAGCGGCTTACCAGACACTCTTCCAGTGTCTCGAAACGGTGAGCAGGCTGGCGGCGCCGATAGCTCCATTTTATATGGATCAGCTTTTCCGCGATCTTAATATGACCACAGGACGGCATTCCGACGAATCGGTTCACCTGGCACTATTCCCAGAACATGATCCGTCGCTGATCGATAAGGAACTAGAGGAGAGAATGGATATTGCACAGAAAATTTCTTCAATGATACTCGGGCTGAGACGCAGGGTAAGCATCAAGGTGCGTCAGCCGCTGGCGAAGATAATGATACCTCTTCCTGATAAAAACTTCAGGGCTAAATTTGAGGCAGTGAAGGATCTTGTCCTTGCCGAGGTCAATGTTAAGGAAGCAGAATATATCGATGATACATCATCGGTACTTGTCAAAAAGATAAAGGCCAACTTCAAGACACTCGGTCCGCGTTACGGTAAGCTGATGAAGGAACTGGGAGCAGCCATCGCCGCTCTTCCGCAGAAAGAGATAGCCTCTTTTGAAGCATCAGGCAGGTATTCAATGACCATCAACGGGGAGAAGATAGAGCTTACACCCGACGATGTGGAGATCATCTCCGAGGATATCCCCGGCTGGCTTGTGGCAAATGACGGAAGGCTTACGGTGGCTCTCGACATAACGGTGACCGATGAGCTCAGGTATGAAGGTATTGCGAGGGAGTTTGTGAACAGGATTCAGAATATCCGCAAGGAAAACGGCTTCGATGTCACCGACAAGATAACGGTACAGATTGAGGATCATGAGTTTGTCAGGGAGGCGGTGAAAAGGCATGCTGCGTATATCGGATCGCAGACGCTGGCCACGGTGGTTACGCTGACTGATGACCCGGGGAAAGAGTCAAAGGATGTGGAGATTGATGAGGTGGTGGTGAAAGTGGCTGTTGTAATGGTCGGGTGATACTGGTTGAGATTGCTTCGTCGCGCCCGGGCGTGACTGGCAATGACGGGTTTATTGAGAAGAATTGAAATGAGATGACCAATGGTTGACAGGATACCGGAGGAACAAAAAAAAGTACGGCATGCAGTACCGAAGTGGTATGCCGTTTATACCAAGGCGCGGGCAGAGAAGCAGGTAAATGAACGGCTTGTGGAGCTTGGTATCGAGACGTTCCTTCCCTTACAGAAGACCTACAGGCAGTGGACAGACAGAAAAAAACTCATTGAGAAGCCCCTTCTTTCATCATATGTTTTTGTGAAGACCGTCTCCGGACACTTTCCTGCTGTATACAATACTCCCGGCGTGGTGCGGTTTGTCAGGTTTGAAGGGAAGCCTGTTGCCATACCACAGTGCCAGATAGATGTTCTCCGTCTTCTTGTCGACAGCGATGCAAAGATAGAGGTCACCAGCGAAGTTCTGGCTAAAGGCGATAACGTTAAGGTCATGTGCGGATCACTTACCGGCCTTACCGGGGAGCTGATCTCTGTCAAAGGCAGGAAGAGAGTGGTTGTTCGTCTCGATAAGCTGGACCAGAATATCGTTATTAAGGTGCCGGTTACTTTTCTGAAGAAGGTGTAGGGGTGCAATGGTGCAGCGGCGCAGCGGCGCAGAGGTGCAATGGTGCAGCGGCGCAGAGGGAGAAGATCTTTGGAAAATTATGTGCTTCGGGCCCTTATTAACTTAGTCAGCATTACTGAAATAATCCTGCAGTCATCCATGAGGTTATCAGCCAGGTTTTTATCGATATACCCGATTTCATAGCCTAAAATAATTTGGGTTAACAGCTCTGCTGAGGAGGCTTTAGCTATATAGAAGTATTTAACTGATTGTTTATCAGTGTCAAGTTCGTCTCCTTCGGCAATATTTGAAGGGATACTTATTGATGATCGTTGAATTTGATCTTTAAATCCATAATCTTTTGAAAATTCTTTGTTTGAGGTCAATCTGTAAATTTTTACAGCAAGATCTTTGGCTAGTTGCCATACACGAAGTTCCTGGAAATTTCCCATTTTGCAGCGATTTAAAATGACATATAGAATAGCACTCAATGCAAATCTAATTCTATTCTATCTTATTTCAAATCCCCCATTATTTAAGTAATGGTTCTATTTATTCTCCGCTGCGCCCCTGCACCTCTGCGCCTCTACGCCCCTGCGCCCACCTATCTTATTAAACTATAAGTCTCTAATTATCCATCAATTTTTATTTATCATAAAAAAACCTACCTTTGCCGGACAACAAAAAACGGTATGCTATGGCTGAGAAGACAAGATATTCAGATGAGGAGCTTGAGGAGTTCAGACAGATCATCCTGGCCAAGCTGGATAAGGCCAAAAAAGATTACGAAATACTTAAATCCAGCATAACTCACGAAGAGAGCAATGACACCATGGATACCTCACCGACCTTCAAGGTACTGGAAGAGGGTGCTACCACATTGTCGAAAGAAGAAGCAGGACGTCTGGCACAGCGCCAGCTGAAGTTCATTCAGCATCTGCAGGCAGCGCTGGTACGAATAGAGAACAAGACTTATGGTATATGCCGTGAGACAGGCAAGCTGATCTCCAAGGAGAGATTGCGTGCTGTTCCTCATGCAACGTTATGTATGGATGCAAAGTTGAAGCAGAAGTAACCCCCGGCCAGCTAAAGCCGGCCTGCCCCCTAAAGGGGGCCTGAATCCGGGTCACAATTTAAATTGTATAGACCGTCTCAGAAGTGGGGCGGTTTTTGTTTTGACCCCCTGGCCCCCTCATCTAAACAGACCTTTCTCCTTTTAACTACCTACCCCCTTACCCTCCCGCCGAAGCGGGACAGGCTCTAAAGGGGGTCTAAATTCTACACCAAATATTATTTTTTAACAGATTTAGCCCCCCCCTTGGGGGGGTTGGGGGGGTGTGTTGATAAGACGGCGGGGTAGGGGGGGTGTGTTGATAAGAAG
>Ga0116171_10003544_pt1 | contig 14369 bp, 12 predicted proteins | sample AD_JPNHW2_MetaG_FD_89798 | JGI IMG/M metagenome (GOLD analysis project Ga0116171, IMG submission 89798) | Active sludge microbial communities of municipal wastewater-treating anaerobic digesters from Japan - AD_JPNHW2_MetaG | ecosystem: Engineered > Bioreactor > Anaerobic > Digestate | place...
CATTCCAACCAAAACATGAGGAAATTCGGCACCTCCAACGCCTTTTGACGGGAACATCTTCGAATAATGGCATCCAATGTGCTCAACAATTTTCAATGGTTGACCTGTATCCTTGTTTATTAATTTATACTTTGCTTTTTGAAGAATATCTTCTCTGAATTTATAAACGATGTCGCTTGCATGCGCTACATTTTCTGGAATTTCAAACTCCCGGCCGGTAGCTTTTTTCAGAAACCCGCGAATCTTTTCGAGTTCGGCAGGAAACTCCTTCCACGTTTCGATAATTTCATTGTATATTCCAAACGACGTAATACACGAAACCGCAAGATTTTTATAGCCAGCTTCGGTCATCAATGCAAATTGCCGCGCCACAACAGTTTGAATAGTTTCGAACGGGACTACATCGGAATGGTATCCAATTCCGGAACAGGTTGTGTGATGCGGATTTTCGTATATATCTTTATTTAATTCGGTGCGCAAAATCTTCAAAAAAGTTTGCTCCGAGCCAGGAAAGAAATTTTGCCTGATGCAACTGCGAACGTAAAAGTAGTGGTCGTCGGCAATTTCCTTTTGATAGTCCTTCCAGACCTGTTTTTTTCCTTCTAGCTTCATTATTGCCGGTTGTGTTTGCCGTTATTTGTTGTAAATATGTGATTTATATATTCTGAATAATTGTCACCATTTTCAGAATAGCCCATTTCTTCAGCTTTTAATTTTGAAAAGTGTTCAATCTTCTCGAAGCGCTCGTACCCTCCGGTAACTTCAAATATATTCTTGATTTCGTCGATTGATTCCTGCGGAATTTTTCGCAAAGCACCTTCGCCTTCTCCATTATAGTTGGCTCCAACACGAGCAAATACTTCTTCCTTGTTTTCGTATATCCATTCGCCAACAGGGCCTTGCTCGGGGTGCAATTCAGGGACAAGACTTTCCGGAAGCACACAGTATCCTTTGTTTACAATGTTTTCGCCAATTACACGTTTTATCGCGAGTTGCTGGCGACCTTTTTCCGATTCAGCAAAATAGCCAAGCTCTTGTGATAAAGAGCGTAACGCCATAATAATTAATCCGGGTGTATTTCCGCGAGGGCAGCGGGTTTTACACGACATACATTCGCCGCAATACCAGATGGTGTCGCTTTTAAGAAGTTCTTCGATACGTTTTTCGTCTTTCGATTGTACTATGCCGGCAATAAGTCGCGGGTCGTAGTCGTAAAATTCGGCAGCAGGACAAATAGCAGTACAAACGCCACAGTTCATACAGGATTTTAACCCTTCCTCGAACCTGACATCTTTTGTAAGTTCCTGATATAGTTCCATTTTGGTTTTTGGATGATAACAGTACGAAGTTACTTCTTCAAACCAAAGGCGGGTTCAGTTTAAAAGTGTATTCAGCGTAAGCATTTCTGCTTATTTGTCTGTTCCGAATTCCGTGCCGGGTTTTCGAACGATCACTACTCTGTTTTCCCGAAGTTAAAATAAAGCGTCAGCGATTTTTCTGACTGGCAAATATTTGGTTGCCCCATCGGACCGGTGGTTTCGGGCTTGGTAAATTTTGTGCCAATGGCATTAATCGCGTGTAAAAAAGAGATGTTTCCTGAAGGGAACTCCGGTGAAGTATTGTCGTTGCCTGCTCCTTTGGGTTTTTCAGGAGTAAACAAACGGAGGAACACATCGTCGTTAGGGCAAATAATTGTGAAATTTTGCTCTTTTGACTGAATTGTTGCCCAATAGAAATTTTTATGGTATCCTTTAAATTCGGGATATTGCCAGCTTTCGCCGGTTATTGTATTGTTGTAAGCCTTTTGCCATACGTTAAATGTGTTTCCCTTCATCCGGTTTTTCCATACACGGTATGGTCCGTAACCCATCCAGCGTACACCTTTAACCTCGTTTTCAGGATAATCAAAACTGATGCCCATAAACTTCGTTTCATACGGTGCTTTGTAAGTTGTTTCAAGTTTCAGCCATCCCGAAGAAAGCACTGTCCATTTTACTTTTTTAAGATCACCTTTGTACGTGCATTCCACAACCTGATTATCATCTTCACTATAGTTTTTTATTTCTTTGAACTCGGCGGAGCCACTTGCTAATACAGGCCCATTGGCAAAGCTAATCGCCTGATTTTCATTTTTTGCTCCGAGAAACATTCCGGTATTTTTGTCCCACTTAAACGAAAGACTATTGATTTGAATGTTGATATTTGCGGCATCTTCTATTACTCTTATCTTCCCTGCTTTTTCGGTAGAGATCATTTGGTCAGCAACTGTTTTTGCGGATTTAATTGGCCAACTCCAGGTATAAATTTCTCTGCCTGAACGATCTGTTGCAGTAATGTACAGCACGTCGTTCTCGAAGAAATGAACAGGTATAAACATAGTGAGTTTGCCCTTTTGTCCAGGTGCCAAATCAGGTGATTCAATTGATCCGGATTCTGTTATTACCGATTGCTTTTCGATAGGATTAGGCAGTTTTGCCAACTGGTAAGAAAACTTGCAGTCGAGCAGATTGGTGTACAAATATCTGTTCTCGATTTGGAATTCGCCATTGAACGTTGGTGTAATATACCGGTTCGCAATGAAAACCGGTGACCAGATTTCTTTTATCGCATAATAACTTCCTTCTTTTTCCAGGTAGGGGCCAAGAATTCCGTCGGGAGCGTGATTTCCGTCAGTATCCAGAATTCCATTTTTGTCGGTTCTAACAACTCCTTCATCGGCATAATCCCAAAGAAAGCCCCCTGCTGAAAGCGGATTGTTCATCATCATATTCCAGTAATCTTCCAGACCGGCTCCATGTCCGCCATCATACAAACCATGTAAAAATTCTGTTGGAAACACTATTTTTCGTCCTTGCTGATGTGTTCCAACTCCGTAATTGTAAGGTTTATAATGCTGCGTGTCAGTATTTCTGAATTCTTCCCATGGATGAATTAACGGTCGTTTCTGCGGATCGAGCTCGTCGAAAAAATGATCGAGCTCTGTATTCCAGCCACCTTCATTTCCGTTGTCCCACACAATAATTGACGGGTGGTTTAAATCGCGAAAAAGCATTTCCTGCGCCAGAATTGACCCAACTTTTGTGTCGTATGCCTTTTGCCAGCCGGTAAGTTCGTCGAGCACAAACAACCCGAGCGAATCACAAACGTTCAAAAAATGTTCGTCGGGCGGATAATTCGACATACGGACCGCATTCATATTCATGTCCTTAATTGTGTTTACATCTTCAACAGAAATTTGCTGACTGAGCGCCCGCCCGGTATTTGGCCTGAACGAATGCCTGCAAACGCCCTTGAACATCACTTTCTGTCCATTAACATAAATTCCGTCATTTTCGCGAAGGTCAACCGTTCTGAAACCAAATTTCTCACTTGTCTCGTGAACCACATCCAAATAATCGATTAACTGGATGTCAACCCTATATCTGTTGGGAGTTTCAGGAGTCCACGGTTTTATGTTATCGACAAAAGTTTGCAGGTGAGCAACTGCCTGATCACGCTCCAGAATCACTGAAAACGGCGAACTGACCATTTCTCCGGACAATGTTTTAACCTGGGCCTTCACTTCCATTCTTTCTCTGGCATTGTTCAGAAAAACATCCATTTGAAACGATCCGTCGGCTTTAGCATCGAGAGCAACACGCTCGATATTTACTGCTGGCTTTGCTTCGAGAAAAACAGGCCGAAAGATTCCTCCAAAAATCCAAAAATCGCATCTTCGCTCTGCGTTATTAACGCTTTCATTTTCTGAATGTTTTGCCACCGAAACTTCCAACAGATTCTCTTTCCCAAATTTCAGCAGGTCAGTAATATCGTACTTAAACCTGTAAAAACTTCCCTGGTGCATACGACCTGCCGACACTCCGTTAATTTTTACTTTAGTATCGGTCATTGAGCCATCAAAAACAATGTTTACTTTTTTGTTCTTCCATTCTTTTGGTACCTGAAACTCGTATTTATACATTCCGATTTCCTTGCCCCGCGCTTCTTCTTTGTCGTGGCCATAGTTATAGGTTCCAAATCCCTGTAGTTCCCAATTCGAAGGCACCGGTATTTTTGTCCATTTCCCGGAATTTCGTCCGGCAGTACACATGAAATCCCAGTTTACAGTGTGGTTGCAGCCTGTTCCTGATAAGTACTGAATTTCTGTTTTTTGATCCTGAGCAAATGAAAAAGTAGCCAAGAATAACGTGACTATAAAAAGTATATGTTGTCTCATCGTTCCTTGATTTGTTGGATTGGTAATTCAAAAATATGAAATTGACTGGTATGCAGGAGTCGCCGAACAAAAAATAAAATTGGAAAATATATACTTTGCTTAGAAGTAGGTGAACCAGAATTTAGCTAATACATCGTTATTGTCTTTTGTAATAACGCCTTACATCAACTTCCGGATCGATAAAAGTGGATTCGTTCGCTAAAAATTCAGCAAGCTGGCGGGCGAAGTATGGCCCAAGCAAAACTCCTTTGGAGCCGAGCCCATTGAAAATTCCAATTTGCGGATTATCAGGTAAAAGGCCGATAACCGGTTTCCGGTCGTGCGTGGTTGGCCGTATTCCTGCTTTGTGAGATAAAACCCGGTATTCATATTGCATGAAACTTTTGAACTTGGATATAATCTCATTTCGGGCTGACTGGGTTGGTTCAAAGTCGAGCTCATTCCAGCAATAGGTGGCGCCAACTCGAAATTGATGCTCCGAAACCGACACTATAAATACATCTCCATTAATAGTTCTGTCCGTTTTAAACATTGGAATTTCAAGATCAAGAACCTCGCCTTTGGAGTGTTTAAATTTGATTGCTCTGAAAAAAGGATTACCTGAGACAGATGGTCCATCACAAAAAATGACTTTTTTAGCCTGTAGATTTTCATAATTTACTGATTCATTGAAAAAGCGAAGTTTGTTGCAATCAAATTTTTCAGGTTTAAGCTTTTGATTTTGGATTAAGTATTTTCCAAACGCATCAATAAATTTCTGCATATCAAGCCTTCCAGCCTTGTTAACTAAACCAAATTTCGAATACTGATGTTGAAACTCATTGACATCGCTTTTGAATGGTTCAGGCAATAAATATGTTCCTAATTCATTGGCGAATGACTTATCTTTCCATAGCTTAGCTATTTCTTCGCTCAGAAATTTTATCATTTGCATCGGATAGTAGAACTTTTCTTTAAGCATAAGCTCGATTTGGAAGTACGTGTTTTCCATTACCGGAAATGCGTCGTCGGCCATCCAGCTTTTTGTCATCCGACGAAATACAACAGGATTAACTATTCCTGCTGCAACATACGATGCTTTGGGATGGGTGAGGTCATCAAATACAATAAAGCTTTTATTTCGCTTAATTAGTTCGTAAGACAAGAGCGTTCCTGCCAAACCCTGACCGACAATAAAAAAATCTACTTTCATGCGATTGAAAGCAGATTTTTCGGCTCTTTGTTCAAAATCAAAGTGCTATTTTTTGTTTATTTCCGAATTTGATACAGAAATACTTCGAAGATGCAAAACGTTGTCGATCTATCGTCGGATTGTTACCTGCAAAAATCGAATGATTCATATTCACAAGATTTATCATTCAATTTCATCACTGTTGTTCGTTGATCTTTCCCTTTTTTCAACACAAACGAATAACAAAAATCCAGTATTTCCTTGAAGTTATCGGTTGCAGGTTTCCCAGCTATTTCATGAGCTGCATTACAGTATGTATAAAGCCAAAATGGTGTGCCAAGTTTCCTTAGTCGCTGCGAAATGGTGTATCCTCCGTGAAGGACGATGTATCCGGGTTGTCCTTCTCTACAGTGGCGGTGAGGGGCAGTTGCGTATGGAACCAGGTTATCACACGTACCATGAAACAACAAAGAGGGAACGGCTGAGTCTTTTGTAATTTTTGCCGTATCTGGAATCGCTCCTGCCATAGAAATTACGCCAGCGTACGAAACAGGGCCATTGTCAAGTCCATAACAATAAGGCGGTTGATAGGCAGTATTTAAAGCAGTTTCAGCTCCGGCGCTACTTCCGGCGAGAATAATTTTATAGGGATCAATACCCATCTTTTCACGATTTTTGATCAGGAAAAAGGTAGCATCCTGCAAATCTTCAACAGCCTTTGAGAAAGTAATGCGTTTATCTGCAGCCGGGCAATCGCAACCAAATTCTGTCGATGTTCCCTGTCTCGTTAGTCTGTATGTAATTGATGAAACAACATATCCACGCCGGGCAAGCTTTTTACAAAACAATTGAATCCAGGGATCGTTTCGCTTTCCTGAGGAAAATCCTCCACCATGAACGAAAATAATCAATGGCCGATTGGCTTGACTATCATACATCGGTGTATATACATCCAAATCGAGTGATTTTCCATCCTTATATGCGTAGGTAAAGGTTTCAACTTTAGCAGAATCGGTTATTTCATCAAGATATCGTTCCTGAGCAACAGAAATATTGGAAAATCCAAGTAAAATAAGAAGTGTAAAAAAACTTAAAGTGACTTTCATGGGTAGTTGTTTGTTCAGGTTGTGCTAATGTGTGGCTAAAAATAGAAAAATAAGGCGTTCAATGTTCAACCCAATAACTAGAAAAAGTAACGGGATGATTTTTACTCACCCCGTTACTTTGATTATAATTTAACTTTTACTACTACTTTCTTTACCATCTCAGGCCCGTCAATTTGCATGCAAGGCCGGTGAATGTCCTGAGGAAAGAATACCGCAAACATTCCCGTCTCAAGATGCAACTGCACTGTTTCTCCTTCATAAAAAACAATATCTTTTTCAGCATTAAATTCAGTCGTTGGAGTTTGACCATTTAATGGGGCGTAACCTATTGCCTCTTTCCCGGATATAATGAATTGTATATCGGCGTATGCCTGGTGTGCCTCAGGACGACAGTCTTCGTGCGCCTTGCTTTCGTATTCACTAATCGTTGCGAAAACTTCGTTACCATCAATTTCGTATTTGCCCACTTCTTTGTTAACTAAATCGGTGTTTTTAATGAAATCAAATCCTTTTTTTAGGTTTTCGCTTATTGCGAAATAGAAATGAGCATTTTCAATTTTATCTAAAATCATAAGTTGTTATTTTGAAATTACTGAATGAGTTGCAATTGATTGCAATATAAGCTGACAAATATAGTTTGTGTGCGTTGGAATAAATATAAAAGAACGAATAAAACAAAAAGAGAGGAAATCATTAACCGATTCCTCTCTTTAATTATTTGATTATTATTTACTTAATAGGTACTTGCCGTTTAAACTCCATTTCAAGAGAAATGAATGTTTCCGTTCTTGCAATTCCTTCAATTTCCTGCAAATCCTCATCAATCAGCTTTTTCAGATGTTTGTTTGTTTTGGTTTGCACTTTAATAAAAATAGCATAAGAACCTGTAGTATAGTGGCATTCCACAATTTCAGGGATCTTGATCAGCGCTTCAACAACTTCCTTGTGGTATTTAGCTTTTTCGAGATGTATGCCCATATAGGCGCAAGTATTGTACCCTAATTTTTGAGGATTGACAATAAATTCGCTTCCGGAAACTACACCAAGATTCAATAAACGTTGTACCCGTTGATGAATTGCAGCGCCCGAAACTCCACATTCACGGGCAACTTCCAAAAAGGGAATTCTCGCATTTTTGGTGATGAGTTTCAGAATCTTTTCATCAAGTTCATCGATACTTGGCAATGGTTCAATATGCAGATCATTCATAATTTGTAGCAATAACTATTGTTTGAAATTGAAATCCAAAGGTAGAAAAAAATGACAGATTTTAATTATTCTTGTTTAAAAACATTACGATTGTAATAGACTGAAAGAATTACGCTGTAGAACAACGTTTCTTCAATAATTAAATTTTGCGAAATTAGTCTTTAAATCCAAATCAAATTGTGCGTTTTGTCAATTCATTTTAATGGCCAGCTTTTCAGTCAGATCATTTATATCGCCGCCCGAAGGTGCCTGAAAAACCCTCAAGCCAAATTCTGGTATAGCCGCCAAAATATGATCGAACAAGTCGGCCTGAACTGCTTCAAATTCGTATAACTGCTTTTGCTTGCTAAAAACATAAATTTCGATAGGCAGGCCTGACTCTTTGGGTTGAAGATGGCGGACAACCAGTGTCATCTCAGTGTTGATTGAAGGGTTGTTGCGAAGGTATTCTTCAAGGTATTTTCGAAATATTCCAAGGTTAGTCTGATGCCGCCCGTTCAAAGCAACGTCTTTTTTTATCCCGGCTTTTTGATTGTGCTCGTTTATTTCTGCTTGCTTTTCAGAAATATAGTTTTTAATCAGGTCAAACTGGCTGAATTTTTCAAGCATTTTTTCGTCGCAAAACCTAACGCTTTTCATGTCAATATTGATTGAACGTTTAATTCTGCGACCACCGGCATCGTCAACGCCAGCCCAGTTTAAAAATGCATCGCTTACCAACGAATAGGTTGGGATGGTTGTAATGGTTTTATCGCCGTTCTGAACTTTGACTGTATTTAGCGAAATATCAATAACAGTACCATCGGCATTGTATTTAGGCATCTCAATCCAATCGCCCGGCTTAAGCATTTTATTTGCCGAAAGCTGGATACTGGCAACCAAACCGAGTATGGTGTCTTTAAAAACTATCAGCAGAACAGCAGCAATTGCACTTAAACCTCCCAAGAGATAAAGTGGCGATTTATCGAAAATGATGGCAATTATAAAAATACCGGCAATAAAGTAGATCATGATCATTGCCAGCTGAATATAGCCTTTAATTGATCGTGTTGCTGCATACGGCGTGGTGAGATAAATATCATTCGAGGCCTTCAATACACCCGAAGCCACTTTTATAAAGATTACGACGAAATAAATGTTCGTCAAAATCGTCATCAAGCGCGTAACGTGTTCAATTTCAGAAAAATTTGCAGAATAGTAGAATACTATTGCTGAAGTAAGATGAGAAAGAGAAGCAAAGACTTTTCGTTTCAGAAGATAATCATCCCAGTCAGTTTTAGTTTTCTCGACCAGCCGGTGAATAATTTTCACGACCAAAAATTTGGTTACCCAGTGGACAATCATGGCCAAAACCACGATGGCTAAAAACGTAACCACGATGGCCGAAAGTCTGGCGTATAAATCGAGGAAATCCAGGTCTTTAAAAACTTGCTGGAGCAATAAATATAGTGCTTTCATTTTTCTGTTGTTCGAGTTTGGATTTGCTTTACAGGCGCAGCAAAAATATAAAATTTACCTTATCTAGCTTAGAAGTCGAGCTTTTGTCGGTTTTGTTTAATTTCCGATTTTATTTTTTTATCAGTCAGCCTTTTTTCAACTGATCCTTTTGTCGGTTTTGTCGCAGTTCTTTTCTTTCTTGGTTTTAACGCGGCATTTATTAACCTGTAAAATTTCTCGATGACGTCTTCTTTGTTAGCCAGTTGCGAACGGTCTCGCTGAGAAGTGACTACCAAAATACCATCGACGGTAAGTTTACCAGCCAGTTTTATCAGCAGTAATTCTTTTTTTTCGTCGGGCAAAAGCGCCGAGTTCTGTATATCGAACCGTAGCTCGACTTTCGAATTAACCTTGTTCACGTTCTGCCCACCAGGGCCACTGCTTCGCGCAGTAGTAAACTGGAATTCGGAAGATAAATCAATCCCTATTTGAAAATCATCAGTCATGGGTTTCACGATTTTCAGTAACTGCTTTTTTGCTGTACTTTCTTTTAGGTTGATTTTCGTAATAATATGCCACTTTTTCAATGGCTTTTCTGATGCTTACGTTTATCGGGTTGTAATCGTTAGCCATTTGGTTATCAATAAAATATATCTGGTAGTAATAGTCGGTAACCAAAGGAATATGCATGCCTGAGTTGATTTTTTCGGATGCTAATTTAAACTCCTCCGGAAACTCTTCTTTCATGTTGTGGCAAGTGTAAACCGATTTCCTTCCATTTTTATCATGAACGCCTGAAAATCCAAAAAGCCTGCAAATCAATCCTCTATGTTCATATACCGAACATCCGGCAGTAATTCCTTTCACCTGAGTTTTAGCCAGATTGATGCAAAATTCAGGCTCAGTGTCAAGTAATTTCAGTGCTTCTTCGTGTAAATTATTCGACACCAGATAGTAAGCAAAAGGAAGAAATTCAAGAACATTGGCTTCCAATCCCTTTTTTAGGCAACAAATATTACAGTTTGTAAGGCAGTGCAATTTAGATTGACTTGCAAATTTCTGCGTTTCCTTATCCAGCTGTTTGAAAACTTTCTCTACTTGTCTGATTTTCCTGAGCATACGTCTACTTTGACTAAAGCGGCTGCAAATTTAGAAGATAAGTTGTTAAATTGTTCCTTACCAATCGTGTTTCAAGAGGTTTTTATGAAGTTTATGCTGAACATCATATAAACAAAGGACGGTTGCTACCAAGGCGAAGAGTGATTTGAAACACTAACCCTTGTTTCGATTTTAAAATTCCTGGAAACTTTATACTGCATAAACATCGATGCGCCTTTAGTACTCATATTCTGGATTGCCGGGTTCATCGCAGGTTGATCAAAAACCGATTGAGCTCCAAAACTGTTTCCACCAAACGAAAATTTATCACTTAACCGATAAGTTGCCGAGTTGAAAACTTTACCTGTCGAGAAAAAAGGAGAATAGCCAACACTCATTTTCATGTCGCTGAAACTTTCTGATTTTATAGCCGAAAAAGACTTTCTAATATCCAGAATCTTATTGTAATCGGGCAGAAGTGGTTGGTTGAAAATACCGGCATCAAATAAACTTAGCTTTCCGACGCCAAAAGAGTTTTCCGGAATCAAGGGTTGGTCAAACAATAGTTCCTGTTTATTAATTTGTGGCTTTGGAATGGCATCTAAAATAATTTTCTCCTGTGCAAATGCTTTTAACATTACGCAGGAGAAAACCAATATCGAAATCAGAATTTTCATTCAGAGTAACTAAAATAACTTAATGCCCAAACTTATAACAAAAGTGCCATTTTTTGAACTGATTCCTTCATAAAAATTTCTGTTGTATGATTCCATTCTCGCGTCAAGCGTCAGAAAAAGAACATCAACACCAACGCCATATTGCCAGGCGAGGAAACTGTTTTTCAGATTGTCTTCAGTCAGCTGCCCGCTGGCACTTTTATTGGTCAGGAAAGAAAATACCGGCCCGGCCATGACGCGTAAGTTTACGGCTTTCTGGTTAACTATTTTTAAACCAACCAGCGCCGGTACGTCTATAGAATTAAGGTCAAACTTGTTGGTAATCGAAGCATCAATTTTATTGATTTCCTCTCCACCTTTTGTGTTGTAATAGGCTTCTGGTTGTACATATAGGCGGCCCAGACTGAGTCTTGCGAAAGCACCAAACGAGTAATTGTTTATAGTTTGCGGCGTATAATCTGAAAGATGGGTCGATATTTTAGATGAGTTTATTCCAGCCTTCAATCCCGCGTCGAAAAAATCCTGTGCTTTCCCTGAAAAGGTGACAAAACAAATAATCAGAATAATTGCAATCTTTTTCATAGCTGTATGTTTTTAATGAAAACGACGATACATTTCAACTTATTGCTTATCAACTTTTGTACCCGAAAATAAGAGAAACGCATTTTGCGGCTAAAAACATGATTGACTATAACGAACTTCTGATTTTTAATTGTGTTGGTATAACCTTGCAAATGTGTTCCTTATTCAAAATAAATTCGGCACAATCTTTCCCCATTTGCACAAAATCTGTGGAGATTACCGTGATTCCGGAAGCTGCAATTTCCTTCATCGGAGTGTCATTATAAGAAATTATGCCAACTTCTTTCCCAATTTGATAATTATTTTTTCGGCAATCCTTTACGACTTTTACCAAATCCGAATCTTTTATCACCAGGTAAACCTGACCGGGCTGAACTTCACGATCATCGATGTTTTCCAGCACAGTTTGTTTCAGTTTATTGTCGCTACAAAATTGTTTGAATGCGGAAATAGTTTCTGTTGGATGCGGAGTGTCTTTAGGAAAGATCAGTATAAATTCCTGATATTTCTGAATCAGATTGAGCCCTGCTTCTAAACATTGATAAACCGCTTTATTGAAATCCTGAGTGAGGCTCGCAATTTCGTTTTTTGCATCGTGCCCCATATCGAGTATCAGCAGTTTTTTGGGGTCAATCTTGCGCAAAACATCATCCATTTTTTTATTGTCAATGTTCATTATAACATACATGCTATATCGGCCAATGCTATTTAATACCAATTGCTTAAAAACATCTGCATTATAGTGATGAAACAACAAATCGACAGCGTACGTATCGGGCAAATTTGCGCGGATTGCTTTGTAAAGTTGCTCTTTAAAAGCACTGAAGTCATCTAGCAAAACAAAAACGCGGTATCCTTCTGATGTAACAAAATATCCTTTTGTGGGAGTGGACGATATTATGCTTCGTTGTTTTAAAATCGAATATGCTTTAAAAATGGTATCACGCGAAATGCCGCTATCGCGGTTTAACTGATTAACGGAAGGCAGAAAATCTCCATCTTTTAGTACTCCCAGGTGAATTGCCTCAGTTACCGCATGGATAAGTTGTTGCAGCTTGGTTTGCGATGAACTTCCATCGAATTTAAAAGCAAATTTTTCCATTCCTATTTTATTTGAAAAAGCCTGAATTGCAGGTACAATTCAGGCTTTAAATCATATCTGTTGCGAAGATAACAAATTTTAAAAACCTGATCTTCGCAGCATAGCTTACTTATTTATATAACGGACCGTAAGTTGAACAGGCACGATAATCGGCGCCTTCCTTGTCGGTGCCAAACGCTGCCCATGAACTTGGCCTGAAGATTTTATCTTCAGCAACATTGTGCATGCTAACCGGAATGCGAAGAATAGAAGCCAAAGTAATCAGATCAGCACCGATGTGGCCATAAGAAATCGCACCATGATTTGCGCCCCAATTAGCCATCACGCTATAAACATCTTTAAACGCATCGCTGTCGGCCAGGCGCGGTACAAACCATGTTGTAGGCCATGTTGGGTCTGTTCTTTTGTCTAAAACATCGTGAATGTCTTCCGGTAGCTCAACGGTCCAGCCTTCTGCAATTTGCAATACGGGTCCGATGCCTTTCACCAGATTCACGCGCGACATTGTAACCGGCATTTCACCTGCAGTTCTAAATAAAGAAGAATAACCACCGCCGCGGAAATATCCCAGGCTAGCCGGGCACCAGCTTGTATTTTCGAGACAGGCAGCAGCTTCAGCTTCCGAAATTTCCCAATAAGGTTTCATTGCCGGATTTCCGCTGGCATCTTTTTGCCTTGCTGTGGCATCAAGCGTTGTCGATCCGGAATTAATTAGGTGGATAATACCTCCACTTGCTTTACCACTGAGTGCCTTTCCTGTTACACGTTTAACCGCTTCAGAACTCCAGAATGTACGAACATCGGAGAATATCTGGGCTGTATTTGTCAACAAGTGTCCGAACAACATAGCAACTCCGTTTAAGCTGTCGTTTTCAGTAGCAAATACGAATGCTTCGCGAATGCCGTTCCAATCGAACGACGAATTCATAATAGCTTCGGTAAAATCAGCATTTGGGTAATAGTCGGTCCACTGGCGCTGTCCCTGGAAGCCTCCCAGAATGGCGTTTCTGCCTTTCGATTCTTCACCAAAGCCAATTTCCTTCAATTTCGGGTTGCCAATCATAAGGTCGCGGGCAATTAAAGTCATTTTCACGACCACTTCCCATTCCCAATCTTTCCGTTCGCGCGACGACTGCACACTGTTTAAATCTTTACCTTCCTTGCAATTGGCTTTGGTCCACGCCATCGCTTTTGCATATTCTTCGTGATCGTAAATCCCTTGCTCCATGCGGCGGATGAACTCAACCGATTCAACAAATTCGGTGCGAATTCCGAGGTATTCCTGAAAGAAACCCGAATCGACCATCGAACCAGCAATCCCCATAGATGTATAACCAATCGACAAATAAGATTTCCCCTTCATTTGAGCAGCAGCAAGCGCAGCTTTTACGAAGCGAAGTATTTTTTCCTGAACATCTTCTGGAATGGTTGTGTCGCCGGCATCCTGCACATCGCGTCCATAAATACCAAAAGCAGGAAGACCTTTTTGAGAATAGCCTGCTAATGCTGCGGCCAAATATACAGCACCCGGACGTTCGGTTCCATTAAACCCCCAAACAGCTTTCGGTAAAGTTGGATTTGTGTCCATTACCTCAGTGCCATAGCACCAGCACGGTGTAACCGTCAGCGAAACAGCAACGCCTTCGCGGTCGAATTTATCTGCACAAAAAGCGGCATCGGCAACGCCACCAATGGTTGTGTCAGCAATAACACATTCAACTTTTTCGCCACCCGGGAAACGGAGGTTATCTTCAATCAGTTTCGCGGCAGC
>Ga0116171_10003545_pt1 | contig 14362 bp, 14 predicted proteins | sample AD_JPNHW2_MetaG_FD_89798 | JGI IMG/M metagenome (GOLD analysis project Ga0116171, IMG submission 89798) | Active sludge microbial communities of municipal wastewater-treating anaerobic digesters from Japan - AD_JPNHW2_MetaG | ecosystem: Engineered > Bioreactor > Anaerobic > Digestate | place...
ATCACCGTGTATATTAAAATACATATTCACAAACGGGGCATTGCAAAGATATTTCCTCCTGAAAAGTTTTCTGGATGAATTATATTCCTTTATAATTTTTTTATCTAATGTCATAGCCCGGGCAGTAAATTCAAAATTACAATTTTTTCAGCCAGGAGTCCAATTCCGCTCTGACTTTTTGCGGCGTCATGGAATCAAGCATCCACAGAAGATTTTCAATACTTATATTATTTATTTCCTTATATATTTCATGTAAATGTTCTTTATATCCTGCTTCTGCAATCAACGATTCAAGCTTATGTTCCGTATGCTGCACCAAGGCGTCTGCCCCGGATTCGCCTTTCGCGCTATTCTTACAGTAATATTCCCTGAGTTTATTTCTCCAGGATAATTTATAATCAACGACTGCCTGTTCATTTTTTACATCCTTATTTTTTTCTTTCCAGTACTTCAGATGCTCAATAATTTCGATGTAACCATGATAATTATATCTTTCCCTGAAAGTAATTTTCGGAAAATCAAATGTGGTCAAATATGTGATGATCTCCTGCATTTCCTGCTCAGACAATGTCCAAAGTGACAAATGGCGAGGATTATACAGGTAGCTTACGTAAATGATCGCATGATGCTCATTGCAGAATTCTATCATATCAGGAATATTTCTCCAGTTCATCCTGCAGATGGTCATGCTCAGGGAAAGACTTGTATTTTTCCGCCTGCAATAGTCCGAATACCAGGAAATATTCTCAACAACTTTATTATATGAAGCCCCGGTGCGTATCTTCTCAAAAACCTGCTGCTCCGTGCTATCAACAGAAACACCAATTTCGAAACGTCCTTTATTTAATATTTCGCGAATCTCATCATTCAGTATAGTCCCGTTTGTGATTACAAAAATTTTCGCGTGTGAATTCACGTCAACGATTCTTCGCCAGATCTTATAATATTGCGGTATCATAAACGGCTCACCGCCATAAAATTTGGCTTCTTTGATATCCTTTAAATACGGTGTGATCTCCTCAATGAAACTATCATCATATGGGCTATCCACCGGATCAATACCGCGACCGGTTTCGTTGCATGTAATACAATTCAGGTTGCACCTGGAGCTAATATCAAATTCCAGCACCCGGGGTTTATCCAGCCGGTATCCATGGCTGTATTTATCAAATGTCAGCGGCTTGATGCCGGAATATTTTTTACTTTCAATAAACCTCAGGCAGTACTCACATCCGCATGAAAGGTCATTTTTGCTGTGAAAATCTATCAGTTTTTTTCGTCGCTCACCGGTTAAAATTTCACTTATTTTTTCCTCCGGGTAATAGCCCAAAACATAAGACTGATTATAGCTGCAGGCCAGTATTTTTCCACCCTTTGAAAATAAAATATTATTCATCGGGACATAGCAGATATTTCTTTTTGGCCCGTTTGGGCGAACTTTATTATACTCCTTTATCTTCTTAACTACGGTTAAATCACCCTTCAGGTGCGGTATTCTGATAAGCCCGGCCTTAAGGGCATAGTACCTCCAACGAAATAAACCAAGCGCGTTTATCGCAAGATACATGACTCTTACCGGCAAACCGTAATTACTCATTTTTTTGAAAAATATTCTTCACAAACCTGTTGTGAAACATCTTATAATAAAACCACAATATTACCTTCCTGTAAATAAATCCGTATATAACTTTTTCACCAACAATCCATACGACTTTATTCCTGAAAATCAATATATGTACAAGGGCTATGGCCATAAATCTCACATCCGCCAAAGTAAGATATGTGAGCAAAAACAAAGGAACCATGTCTTCGTAGAAATCGTTTATCAGCTGAATATGAAACATGTTTTCAGCCTTTTTTATGTCAAACCTTTTCAGCAGATAATATAAAAGTGAGGCCGGTACTATTAGCCAGAAGTACTCAAATATCAGGGACATCAGAATAACAAACGCCGCAATTACCAATAGTTCTGCCGGAAGTAAAACATGTTTTATGATCTTCAGACTCAGATCGTGTCCGTAACGTGTAACATATGTCGTGATATTGCTTTTACGATCGTTGGTTTCATCGAGAACCTGGTGAACAAGAAAATTCCTTATCCCCCTTAACAGTAACATTAAAATTACAGCACAGAGCAAAATGACACCCTTTTGAATTACCGGCTGTTGCAGTTGCGAAAACAAAACAACCAAAACAAATATCAGCCCGCTGTATAAGCTATCACAAACAATTGACGCATAAATATGCTCTTTTAATCTGAAAGGTTTAACGGCATAAATTGTAAGCAGGATGATCTGCAATATAAAAAGTGCAAGAGCTATTGCTGAGAAACGCAAAAACAGCCAGGGTATCACTGCAAGAAACAAGCCGGCGAATAATATCAGAATTCGCTGTATCCGGCTCACACCGGCCATTCTGTTGGGCTTGCCTGCAGCAGCATCCGGTACGATATCGGCAATATCATTTATTGCAAAACCGAAAATTGCAGTTCCTGTTATACTCATCAAAAACAGGCCGGTGACCAGCAAGGCCCGGTAAAACATAAGGTTATTTATCAATAAAGTAACGTAAACCGCAGCCAGTATGGGTGGGACTATGTAGTTCCACCATGCGTGAACTCTTACTATTTTCAACAGATTAAAACTCATTCCGTACGGCGGCTTTTAATTTTTTCGCGATAAATTGCTATTTTGCCGGCCCTCTTTTCTTTGACAGAAACAAAGCCCAGGTAACAGTCGATACATTGGATGGCAATACATGGCCTGGCCTTTCTGCCGGGGATAAAGGTTCCCAAAAACAAATTACCGTAATGCTTTTCAATTGAGCCGCACCTCCTGACATTCCCGTTTATATCCATAAAATAGAATGTGTAACCTGCATCACAATACCGTCCGTAAAAATTGGTCTTTCCCAAAGCAATGTCGTGCTCAGCGCGGTCAACAGAGTACTTTTTAATAACTTCGATTTCCTGTTTTGTATAGGCTTCAGGAAAATACTTTCCTTTATATTCGCTGCGAAAAGTCAGACATGATGTAATTTTTACCCCTTGTTGTTTTAACAACTCAAAATGTCCGGGAATTTGCGGAATAAACGGCGGGTATGCCACATGGCTCACCAGAACTTCAAAACCCCTGTTCTGCAACATCAGCACTTTATCAATAAAAGGTTTTATTCCTTCAGAAGTTTTTTGCCTGTATTCAGGATGAAATGAGGCATTGATCAAAACTATTTTTTCAGGATCAATAACTTCGGCAAACTCATATATTTTATCACCACACAGGTTTGTGCTGAAAACGAATTTGTTCTTTGCGCTCAACTGTTTTACCAGTTCAATAAAACCCGGATATAAAAACGGTTCCCCTCCTGCCAGTATGATGAGCCATTCAAAGCCGGCAGCATCAAAGCGGCTAACAATATTTTCCGTTGAAAAGTCTATTCCCTGTTGTTTCTCTTCTGTTACAGTTTTATTACAATACTCACAACCATAATCACAATCATCATTTAAAACCCAGATAATTTTATGCCTGTATCGTGAAAACTTTCCGGTGAAATAATTCTGATTATTCATCTTTTTCCAAATAAAATTACCGGTTTTAAAAAACAAAAATTCCTTTTTTTGCTTTCGAGAGAAAAATGCCTTCAAAAGCACAGTTGCAAATTGCTGCTGTACATTTTCGCGATGTCCTGTCAATAGAAATTTCCTTCCGAAAAAGATTTCCGCACTTTTCGAATACTGAAGAACAGCGGTATAAATCGCCAAAACGGTTCATATAAAAATATTTGTTTCCGGCATAACAAGGTCTTCCTTTAGTCCTGTTATCAAATGGCAAAAAATCTATTTCAAAACAAGTTCTCAACTGTTCAAGATTTGAAATTTCTTCCATAGAATAAGCTGCGGGGTAGCTTTTACCATTGTGGTCTCCGATGAAAAGTTTTGGCGTTATTTTTTTTATGCCACTATTTCTTAAAAAGCTTATTTGCCCAGACAGATCATCCAGGCTATCAGGATAAGCAACAAGAGAAACAATAACATCTATGCTGTTTTGCTGAAGAAACAAAACTTTTTCGATAAAGTTTTGTATGCCACCAATATGTTTTTTTCTTTCATCATAATGATACGAAGCGTAGATGGCTCCAATGTTTTGAATATTCTTAACTGATGGCAGCTCAAAAATATTTGATGTTGACAGATTGGTATCAACCGATACCAGGTTTGATTCCGAAAGGCCGGAGAGCAATGCAATAAAATCAGGGAATAGAAACGGCTCTCCGCCTGTAATGTTTATATACCACGTCTTCTGCGTATTCCGGAAGGCCTGGAGAATTTGCCTGTTGTCAATAATTACAGCACCTTCATCATTAATGTCGGGCGGATTTATGCAATAATGGCAACTAAAATTGCATTTCTTTGTGATCTCCCAATTCAGTGCATATTCATGTTCTGAAAAAACAGATTCGATAATACTTGTCCGGCTTTTTTGCTGAAACCCCTGCAAGGCTGATATGATCCCTGTTTTATTCATTTACCGGATTATTTTTACCCTGCATTTTTAAAATGACAATACAGGATTTTACAATTTCAGGCATGAATGACTCATCGTCGAACAGCACGATATTATTGGCTTTTTCAAATGCGCCCACAGAATCGGTATTGTCTAACTCAACAACAGCAGGCCCTGAGTGTAATATCTTCAAGCCAAGATCATCGGCAATGGTATGTATTTTTTTTAAATCCTCCAGACAATATGCATATTCCTTATTCATTCGTTTTACGGCTGTTTTCATGATGCGTTTCCGGCGGAATGAGCCGCTGATCTCCGTTGCAAAATAATCCTTAATGAATAATATTCCGTCTTCTTTTAAAACGCCCATGGCGGAAAACAATGCCTGTTTTTTATCTGCCGAATGCCCTAACGATTCAAGGAAATAAACCTTATCAAAACAAGCGGGTTTGTAATATTTTTCCAAATGATGATAATCGCCTAACTGAACCTGAATGCGTGCCGTAAGAGCGTTTTCTTCAATTAATCCGGCGGCAGTGACGCATTGTTTTTCAGAATTTGTGATGGCCCGGATACTGATTTCGTTCTTCGTGGCAAAATATATGGCGGGCCCGCAAACGCCGCATCCCGCATCAAGAACGACATCACCCTTATTGAAATGAATATGGCTGTTCAGATAAGCCAGCAGCTCAGTAATATTTCCGGTGCGGTGTGCCTGAAAAGTATTTCCATAATACTTCAGATATGAATCGTGCAGGCGCTCATAATGCTCGTTGATTCTGTTCCGCTTGAAATTTTTCATCTGCACTATTCAATAATTTTGATGATGGTGGTTGTATTGATTTTCAAAGGGCCGGGATAAACCCCATACCTGGATTCATAAAAGCTGAGATTATTAGCCAGGATCCGGAGTTGCAATATATTTTCTTTCAACAAAAATAAATCTCCCTGTTTTATGCCATAAATACTTATTGAATAAAATCCCTCAGATAAAAAAACGTGGTCCGGAAATTCAAAGCTCAATACAAATTTTGCCTTTGGTAATATTAAATGATCTTTTTCCGTTTGAAACGAAGTTCCTCCCGCGAGAAGAAAACTGCCAAAATGTTTAACGGTAAACCCAAATTCGACATCCTGTTCGCAAGTATTTGAAATTAACAGGTCTAAAACAACCTTATCGTTAAATAAAATATGTTCATGCTCTTTTTTATCTTTAGCTCTTATAGCAGCTGACAGGCATTTTGTTGTTTCATCCCCGGGCGCATCAGCTGTTGTTGTCCACTCTACTTTTGAAACAATGGTATTTTCTTTCGATGGATCAGCCTTTTCCCCAATAACAGTATCATCAAGGACGGCATCAAAATTATAATGCTCAACAACCTGTTTACCGCCTATTTCAACCAGTTCGCCCGCATTCAGATACATGAAGCTGTTGCACAAACCCGATACATCATTCAAATTATGACTAACCAATAAAACTGTCTTATGCTGTGCGATCAACGATCTGATTTTTTCAAAACTTTTGGCCTGAAATGCAGCATCACCTACGTTCAGAACCTCATCAAACAACAAAATATCAGCATCGATATTTGCCACTACCGAAAAAGCCAACCTCACGTACATCCCGCTCGAATAGTGCTTTACGGGCATATCGATAAATTTTTCAACGCCGGAAAAAGCAACTATTTCATCAAATTTTTCATTTATCTTCTTTTTGGGTATTCCCAACATGGTTCCGCTTAAAAAAACATTTTCCCTGCCGCTGAGTTCAGGATGGAATCCCATGCCCACTTCAAGCACCGAAGCAACTTTTCCGTTTATTTCTATCGTCCCCGAAGAAGGTTCGGCTACTTCGCTTAACAGTTTCAGTAGTGTGCTTTTTCCGGCTCCGTTTTTTCCAATGATACCAACAGCTTCGCCTTTTTTTATTACAAAATTTATATTTTTCAGGGCATAAAATTCTTCCTTTGTTTTAACATGGCCTGATTTATTGCCAATGAGCAGTTCCCTTAATCTTTCGGAAAAACGCAGCCCGGTTTCATTTCGCGAAATACGATACTTTTTACCCAGCCCCGATACACGTATGGCAAAATCTTCCATAAATCAGATTACATCGGCTATTATTCCCTCCACCCTGCGGAAATAATACAAACCGGAAATGAATAAAATAAACACAGGTACCAGGCCCCATAAATATTGAACCGGAAAGCCCATGCCCAGTAAACACCAGCGGTAAAATGCAATAACACCGGCCATAGGGTTAAAAAATATTAAAAAATGCAGGCTGGCGGGGATCATGGCCGTTTCAAAAAAAACAGGTGTAACAAAAACTCCAAAGCCTATCAGGTAGGGTATGATATGGAATGCGTCCCGGAATCTTATTGTCAGTGCGCTCAGCCATATGGCAATACTCAGCCCTGTTACAATATTCAGAAAGATTGCCAGGGGTAACCACAAGGTGTTGATCGATAAAGGATGCCTGTATATAATCAGTATAAATATAAAAACAACAAACCAGACCAGGAATTCTACAAGACCGGCCACAGTTTTATATAAGGGCAAGATAAGTTTCGGAAAATAAATCTTTTTTATGATGTGTTGTGATTGCATCAGCGATGTGCCGGAACTACTGACAATATAAGAAAAGTAATACCAGGCCGCCATACCCGGAAAGGCATAAATGATATATGGAACGCCGGGAATATTGATCTTCAGCATCAGTCCGAAAAACAAATGAATGATGAATGCCGCAGTAGCTGCCTGTATCATACTCCACAGTATACCCAGTTTTGTCTGTGCATACTGAACTTTGATATCCCTGACCGTAAAAGAATATAACAATGAACGGTATTGCCATACCTTGCCGGGGTTCAACCCGTTTTTCCCGGAATCAGCCGTTATGATCTTTGTTGCAGCCAAACAGAATAAGGATTTTACACAAAGATAGAAAAAAAGAAAAGGTAGCAGGCCGATAAATACTTACCTTTTATACTTTTGTAAAAAAAAACTTGAAAAAAATCTTTTCATCCTTATTATTGGTTCTCCTGGTTACAGGACTATCCTTTGCTCAGCTATCCCTGACCTATACCATTCACGGGCTGCAAAACGGGAAGGTTTATCTTTCGTCTGTTTACGGCAGCCTTCATGAGCCGGTCGATTCCTGTTCTTCATCCGATGGCATAATCATCTTTAATAAAATTGAAAAACACCCGACAGGCGTTTACCGGATTTCTTTTCAGGACAGCCTGTATACCGATGTGATTCTTAATCATGAAAATGTGATTATGGCAAACGATATAAAAAACTTATCCGGCAGCATCAGGATTATAGAATCAGAGGAGAATAAAATTTTTTATGAATATTGGCAGATGGAATGGCCTATTAATGATTCCATCAGGATCATATCAAAGCTTGGTGATGCTATTTATGAAGCCAACGGGCACAAACTCACGCCCGACCTCGACAGTATGGCTTTAAAAGCTTACCAGCTTTCCGATAAACTCGATAAATATACTTACAGCCTTATTTCAAAAAGTCAGGGGCTTTACGTTTGTAAATTGCTGAAGGCTTATGTGACGCCGGATTGGCCGGCTTATAAAAAGACTCCGGGAGTTCAGTTTTACAAAAGTAAACATGCATTTCTTAAAGAACATTTCTTTGATAATGTTGATTTTTCGGATTCCACGCTGCTGAACTCGGAGGTATTTTATGTGCTGTGTACCGATTACTTGTCAAAATTTGTGGACACGGAAAACGATTCAAATTATATTGCAGCTGTGGATTTTGTTCTGAACAAGGCCCAACCTTTTAAACCTGTTTATGACTACATCCTGAACCTCTTCATCCATACCTTTGAAGATACGGAATGGGAAGCAACATTCATTCACCTGGTGGATGATTACCTTTCAAAAAACACTTGCACTGCTGATGAAAGCAGCGCTACCTTGTCGGAACGCTCGGCCGCACTGAAAAAGCTGAAACCCGACCTTAAGGCGCCGGACATACAAATGAATGATGAGGCAGGCAAGCCCGTCAGCCTTTATGCTATAAAGGCAAAAGTGATATTGCTGATGTTCTGGTCTCCCGATTGTGAGCACTGCGAAGGCGTGATGCCCCAGATTCAGCATATTTATGCCACATATCATCCCCTCGGGCTTGAGGTCATGGCAGCCTCTATTGACCTTGACAAAAATGCCTGGATCAGTGCCATAAACAAATATGGCATGAAATGGATTTGTGTCTCGGATCATTTGGGTTTTCAAAGCCCTGTTGTCAAGGCATACAATGCATACAGCACTCCAACATTTTTCCTGCTTGATTCTGAAAAAAATATTATTACCCATCCTTATTCGCCAAAGCAGATGGCAGAGGCTCTGCAAAAGGTTTTCGGCAAGTGAAACCTTTATAAAAAGTGACGGGATGACTGCCTCGCGCAACTGCATGGTGTGCACCAGGACTCTTTTAGTATTTCGCTAAACAGGTAATGGTTTGCAAATCATCTGATGACTCAACCGCATTTTGCTACCAGCCATGAGACACCAGCCACAAGGGAGGGCTTTGTAAAGAAAAAATCGCATCGCTGCCTGGCCGGCCTTGCGGTTGTTATGTTAAAATACCTTTACCTGGCCAAGAATCATATCCGTAGCACCAGCATTCTGAACAACAAAGTCGCTGCAGATTTTTGAACACTGCTCCAGAAAAGCTTTATCCTCTGCCAATTTTGCCGCCCTGCTCTCAAATTCAGCATAATTATTTACAGGAAAGGCCCCGCCGAGCTTAATCAGGTCAATGGCTTCCTGAAATTTATGATAGTTGGGGCCAAAAATCACCGGCACACCAAATGTTGCCGCTTCCAGTATGTTATGAATGTTTTTCCCAAAGCCTCCGCCAATATAGGCAAAGCGCGCATATTGATAAACGTGAAGCAAAATGCCGATGCTGTCAATAAAAAGTACACGGAATGATGCCATGTCCCTGCCTGCGGCTTCCGAAAAGGTGACGGATTTGCATGAAATACGCTGCTGTATGGCGCTGATCCGTTCGGGGTGTATCTCGTGAGGGGCAATAATGAATTTTAATCTTTCTGAATATTTATTTATAAGGTCAACCAGCATTTCTTCGTCAGGGGGCCAGGTGCTTCCCGCCACCATCACATCTTCATCGCCGGCAAATTCCCCGATAAGCGGAAACGCCCGTTTTTGCCGCGTTACACTGAGAACCCTGTCGAAACGCGTATCGCCCGATACAGAACAATTATTGCAATTTATTTTATGTAAAAGTTCTTCAGATGCCCTATCCTGTAGAAAAAGCCAGTTAATCTCTTTCAGCCTGGAACGGAACCATCCTCCATACCATTTAAAATAATGCTGCCCGGGACGAAACTTAACTGAGAAAAAATATAGAGGTATGTTTTTTTTATGCAGCAGATGAATGTAGTTGAACCAAAATTCATACTTGATAAAAAAAACCAATGCCGGATTTACCGCTTCAATGAATCTTTTTGCATTGCCCGGAGTGTCAGATGGAAGGTATAAAATAATATCGGCACCGGTATAGTTTTTCCTTACCTCATACCCTGATGGGGAAAAAAAAGTAAGAACAATTTTATAATCCGGGTATTTTGCCCTGAAGGCTTCAATAACAGGCCGTCCCTGTTCAAACTCACCCAGCGAAGAGGCATGAAACCAAACATATTGTTTATCCTTCTGAATATTTTCCGATAATATGGTTTGCCAATTCTTCCGGCCATGTACCCATTTACGGGCTTTTTCATTAAAAAGAGCTGCTATTCTGATCAAACCTGAATAGCAAAATATCGAAATATTATAAAGGAAGAACATCTCCTGCCTGTTTTAAAAGTAATAACCTGCCGGAGCTCTTTTGTATAGCGGTATGAGCCAGCCAATCCGGATTCCATAAAAATAGTCATATTTTTGTTTGGTATCGCGGCTCATCGTATTGAAATTATATTCACGGCGGCATTTTGTAAATGCCTGGGTAAATTCAAAACCCGCATAAAATGACACCAAACGTTTATTCCCCATATACATATATCCAAGAAATTCAGTGATTGAAAACCCTGAAGACATTTCATCATAACCTTTTTTATAATCGCCATGCAATTGCGGAACAGTATTACCCGAATTGACAATCTTTATTTTATGCTGAATAAACCCGGGCTGTAAGGTAACCATAATACCACAGTTGGGATTGGGATTTAACACAGGAATAATCTTTCCGGCTTTCAGGCTGAGTATATATCCCTGCTCCCTGAAAAACACATCGGCATATTCCCCGTCGACGGTTATCTGATACCCATCTGAAGTAGAAATTCCGGATAATATTGACTCTTCATTTTTAACTTTCTCGGCAAAAAGATAATTACCTTCCACCCCGAAAAGCCAGTTTTTCTTGGTTTTAATCTCAAACCCTCCTCCGATGGCAGAATTATTACCAAACCGTTTCGCCATATCACCACCCGGTATCTGGTATGAATAGGTAGCATAAATAATGGGCGAAAAAACAGCAGAATCCTTGACGCTGACCTGGGCCTGAAGCTTCAGGACGAACAGCATGGCCAACGATATAATATAGAAATTTTTCATTTTATATAAATCCGGCAAATTTAACCAAAATAAACTCTGGTTAATTAAACGGTAAGAAATTATAATATTGTTCACAACAAAACTTTTTCTTCTGTTTTGTATATAATAAACATAATGTGTATTCCTAAAATTCCTATCTTTGCACCTTAATTTAAAAACGTACAATTAAACTCATTATGAAAAAGATAACCATGGTTGACCTAAAAAGTCAATATGAAGACATTAAAACAGAAATTGATGTTGCTGTGCTTGAAGTGATTGATTCCACTGCATTCATTAATGGGCCTGCAGTTGCACGCTTTCAAAAGAACCTTGAAGAATACCTGAATATAAAACATGTGATTCCCTGCGCCAACGGAACTGATTCATTACAGGTTTCGATGATGGCGCTGGGCCTCAAACCCGGCGATGAAGTAATTACTTCTTCATTTACATTTATTGCCACCGCTGAAGTAATTGCCCTGCTTGGGCTCACACCCGTACTCGTAGATGTTGATCCCGACACATTCAATATTGACCCGAAAGCAATTCAACGCGCTATTACTCCAAAAACAAAAGCTATTGTTCCGGTTCATCTTTTTGGGCAATCATGCGACATGGAAGCAATTATGGAAATTGCCGAAAAACACAAGCTCCACGTGATTGAAGATAACTGCCAGGCTATTGGTTCAGATTATTTCTTTGCCGATGGCACAAAGAAAAAAACCGGGACAATTAGTGTGGTAGGCTGTACATCTTTTTTCCCATCTAAAAATTTAGGTTGCTATGGCGATGGTGGAGCCATCTTTACCAACGACGATGAACTGGCTACCAAATTAAGGCAAATAGTAAATCATGGGATGACGGTTCGTTACTATCATGATATGATTGGTGTGAACTCGCGCCTCGACAGTATACAGGCCGCTATTCTTGATATCAAACTGAAGCATCTTGATGAATATGCCGGTAAAAGAAACAAGGCTGCTGAATATTATGATAAGGCTTTTGCCAATGAACAACATCTTAAAACACCCGTACGGTTTAAAAAATCAACACATGTTTTTCACCAATATACCCTGGTTACAAACGGTATCGACAGAAATAAACTGCAGGAATTTTTAACCTCGAAAGGTGTTCCCGCAATGATCTACTATCCTGTTCCATTGCACATGCAAAAGGCTTACCTGGACCCCCGTTACAAAGAAGGCGATTTTCCCGTTACGGAAATGCTCTGCAAATCCGTGATCTCGCTGCCGATGCATACCCACCTTGATGAAGAACAACTTCATCATATCACGTCTTCTGTCCTTGAATTTTTTAACTAGCAGAAATAATGGAAAAAGAATTTTTTGCACACGAAACAGCTATTATTGATGCAGGATGCGAAATAGGCAAAGGCACTAAGATCTGGCATTTTTCGCACATCATGTCTAATTGTAAAATAGGTGAAAACTGTAATATCGGACAAAACGTTGTGGTTTCACCGGGTGTGATACTGGGACGAAATGTAAAAGTTCAGAACAATGTTTCAATTTATACCGGCGTAAAATGCGAAGATGATGTTTTTCTGGGCCCGTCGATGGTCTTTACCAACATTATCAATCCCCGCAGCGCTATCAATCGTAAAGATAAATATGTTGAAACGATAGTAAAAAAGGGAGCTTCTATAGGCGCCAATGCCACCATTGTTTGCGGGCACAGCATCGGGGAATATGCTTTTGTTGGCGCCGGAGCTGTTGTCACCAAAGAAGTTCCCGCCTTTGCGCTTGTCATCGGCAATCCTGCCCGGCAGACCGGGTGGATCAGTGAATATGGACACCGGTTGGATTTCAATGATGAAGGTATCGCTATCTGCCCCGAAAGTCATGAAAAATACAGGTTTTACGATGGCATTGTATCAAAAATAATATAATATGAAAAGATTGATTTTGATATTTGCTTTTTTTTGCTTTGGCATTTTTTTCATCGGATGTAAAAAAACAGGATGTTCTGATTGTACAAATCAAAAACATGAGTTTTGCCTGATGCTGGAACAGGCCGGATGCAACGGAGCTCTTATCCAGACAAATATTGATTATTTAGTACAGTCGTGCGGCCAGGATAAAGCCAGTGAATACATATCATCGGCAACCGATAGCTGTACCCGGGGAATATTGGTTTGTCCGGATGGATGTGAATAAAATATTTTATGACACCATATTCAAATAATAAAATAAAGTTTGCCGTTGTAGGTTGTGGTTTTATCGGTAAACGTCATGCCGAGATGATCCAGCGCAATAACGAAGCCGAACTGGTTGCCATGTGCGACATCAAGCCAAAGGATTCCTTAGGCATAGAATCCTTTAATGTTCCTTTTTTCGGCCATATTGACGAGATGCTGAATTCCGGGATTGATTTTGATGTGGTAAATGTTTGTACACCAAACGGCTGCCACGTTGATCATTCGTTGAAAGCATTAAATGCCAAAAAACATGTTGTGTGCGAAAAACCGATGGGTTTGACCAAGGCTTCCGTTGAACAGGTAATCTATAAATCTCTTCAGGTGTCGCGGTATTTATTCCTGGTTATGCAAAACCGTTATTCACCACCATCGATATGGATTAAAGAAATTATCGAAAATAAAACACTTGGAGATATATATCACGTACAGCTGAATTGTTACTGGAACAGGGATGAGCGATATTACAAAAAGGGCAACTGGAAGGGGACAAACGACCTTGACGGAGGAACATTGTTTACTCAGTTTTCGCATTTCGTTGATATCATGTACTGGCTTTTCGGTGATATAACAGACATTCAAGGTGTTTTTGCCGACAACAATCATAATACTCTTACGGATTTTGAAGACAGCGGCATCGTTACTTTTAAGTTTATCAATGGCGGCATTGGCTGTATTAATTATTCAACCTCTGTTTGGGATACCAATCTCGAAAGCAGTATCACGATTGTCGGAAGTCGCGGCAGTGTAAAAATCGGCGGACAATACATGAATGAAGTCGTTTATTGTCATATAAAAGATTATACTATGCCGGAGCTTGGCCCTGTCAATCCGGCAAATGATTATGGACCATATAAAGGTTCAGCCGCCAATCATCATTATGTGATCGAAAATGTTGTTGATACGCTGAAAGGACGCACCAGTATTACTACCAATGCTATTGAAGGATTAAAAATTGTTGAAATCATTGAGCGCATATACACAGTAAGAAATAAAACTTTTAAAAAATAGAATAAAAAATTAAACGGGATTTATATGAACACTTACGAACAACTGAT